>OGHW01001511.1_pt1 | contig 18459 bp, 10 predicted proteins | sample 1571641 | NCBI WGS metagenome assembly OGHW01 (sample SAMEA2582066, study PRJEB24529) | metagenome | biome: Human gut stool | place: China | collected 2011 | reverse complement strand
CTCATCTGGTAGAGCGCCACCTTGCCAAGGTGGAGGTAGCGAGTTCGAGCCTCGTAATCCGCTCCAAAAAAGTCCTTACGATGAGTAAGGACTTCATATTTTTTGCGGGTTTATTTCAATTACCAGAATACTTTTCTTCCTGAAAGGAGATGGAGGTGCGACCCCTCTGACCCGCTCCAGTAACGCCTTGCTTTTTAGCAGGGCGATTTTTTATGCCTGTGTGTTGGCGGAGATGCTGCAAAGTGCGTAAATAGGCGGCTTGACTGACAGTCCAGCTCGATTTTGTTGACTTTTTCAAAGCCGTGGGCTATAATGTTGACCATAGAGAGCGCACTCTGAATTATGCTGAAAGGTGACGATGAAAATGGAAGATAAATCTACACTGGGGAAATTTATTCAGACAAAAAGAAAAGAACTTGGCTTATCACAGAAAGAGCTTGCAAAGGCGCTTTATGTTACAGAGTCGGCTGTGTCAAAGTGGGAACGTGGTATTTCTTATCCTGACATAACCATGATATCAGGCATATGCGAGGTCTTGCACATTTCTGAGCATGAGCTTTGCACTGCAAGCGAGGATCGTCAGCAGAGGGAAGCCGACCTTATGGTGAAAAGCTATAAACGCTTCGTTCGTGGGTACACTATCATAACTGGTATAGGCTATCTTGCGGCGATAATACCGAGCTTTATTTATAATGTGGCTCATGGCGGTATAGGTTGGTTCATGGTGCTTATCACGTCGCTGATGCTGACGTTTTCTTTCATCAATGTGCCTGTGCTTGTGAAGGAGAATAGGGCGCTGTGGACGCTTGGGGCTTCAACAGTTTCGCTTATGCTTCTTTATGCCGCAGGGTGCGTTTATTCACACGGGGATTGGTTTGTTATGGCGGTGCTTGGAACGCTTCTTGGGGAGGCTATCGTGTTTCTGCCTTTTGTACTGAGGAGTGATGTGTTTGAAAAGTATGCAGGAAACTGCAAGGGGCTTATCTGCATGGCAGCGGATTCTGTGCTGACCTTTGCTTGCGTTATTTATGGTACGCTGAAATACGGTGACGTGGCAGACCTTCGTGACGGCATGGTCGCAACGGTAACTTGTGTGGCGTTGGTGTGGGCAGTGTTCCTTATTATAAGGTATCTAAAAGTGAATGGCTTTTTCAAGGGGGCGCTTTGCTTTGCGGCATCTGCGGTTTGGGTAGCGGTGATGACTGTGCTGAGCAATGCGTGGAACGGCATGGAACTGTCTGACATAATTTCACTGAAAGGTGCTGATAACAATCGCTATGATGTTATAGTCTGTATTTGTCTGATAGGCATTGCGGCGGTGTTTGGTATCGCAGGGGCAGTGTTTAAGTTTGCGAGAAAGAGGTCGCAGGATAGGTAGTGCTGAGGAGATAAAAGAAAGATACAAAACGGATAGGGATAATTTGGACTTTGTGGGACGTCGAGGGCGCCGTCCCCTACATAAATGTGATTAGAAATAGGGAATACCGCACTTAGGTGAAAGCTTGGGTGCGGTATTTTTATTTTGCTGTGAATATTTTACCCGTATATGTCAAAAATAATGCCAGAGGACTTATGCCGCCGATAGCATAAGACTGCCGTGGGCGCAACAGTGGCTGCGGAAATCATATCGGAGAAAGGTTTTGTGTGTATGAAAAAATTCAGTATCAGAAATTCACACGCAGGCAAGGCTCTGGGAGCGAAGGGTGTTTACATTACACTTGCGGCGTGTCTGCTGGCTCTTGGCGGTGCGGGTATAGCTGCATATAACAAGGCTATGGAGGATATCACCGACAATCTGACTATTTCGAGCGTTGACAGCACTGCGCCAAAGCAGGCTGATAACAAGAAAACGGACGTTAAAAAGGACGAAAGCTCCAAGCCGGATGTGGACATTCAGACGCAGCCAAATGTTATGCCTGTGAACGGTGAGATATTAGAGCCGTTTTCTAATGGCGAGCTTGTTAAGTCGGAAACTCTCGGCTACTGGAAAACCCATGATGGCGTTGATATCAAAGCTGACCTTGGCGAGCCTGTCAAGGCGATGAACAAGGGCACTGTTACAAAGATATGGGACGACCCTCTGTGGGGCAACTGCATGACTATCGACCATGGAAACGGCATTGTAGGACATTACTACAATCTGTCAAAGGAAATGTCCGTCAAGGAGGGCGACGAGGTGAATGCAGGGGAGGTCATAGGTGCTGTGGGCGACACTGCTCAGGCGGAAGTGGCAGAGCTTTCTCATCTGCACTTTGGTTTGAAAAAGAACGGTCAGTGGATAGACCCTATCGAGTTTATTGACCCTGCGGACAAATAAGCTTTCTTCATTTTGGTGCTTTGTAATACAAAGTGCTGATGTTATAATCCCCCATATAACGCCGCATCTGAAAATTTTCGGGTGCGGCGATACATATGTATTGCAGAATAGAGAGAATTGTGCTATAATTATACTTTAAGGCAATATTGCTGATGTTTTTACACAGAACATAGAGTGGCGGGACGTCGGGGGCGTCGTACCCTACGGTCTGTTTTATATTGTGTGGATAATGTATAAATTATTGTGAGGTATAATAATGAAAAGCAAAAGAATCTATCCTGCGTTCACTATATCGAAAAAAGGGGAAATATCCCTGAAAAACGGTCACCCATGGGTGTATTGTGACGAATTGAGAAACGAGCCTGAGGGCTTGAAAAACGGCGAGCTTTGCGATGTTTTCTCTGAAAAAGGCTCTTATCTTGGAACGGGTTTTCTCAGCCTTAACAGCAAGATAAGGATAAGGATCTTATCTGACAACGCAAATGAAAATTTCTCGGAAAACTTTTTCCGCAGACGTATCCGCTATGCTATAGATTACAGAAAAACTGTTATGGGGGACGATTTTTCGGCTTGCAGGCTTATTTTTGGTGAGGCTGACGGCATGCCGGGGCTTACTATCGACAAGTATGGAGATATACTTGTTTCGCAGGTGCTTTCCTACGGCATGGATATGATAAAGGATATGATATTCAGGCTTCTTGCTGAAGAGCTTGAAAAGGACGGAGTTAAAGTTTCGGGCATAATGGAGCGTAACGATGTCGCTATCAGAAAGCTGGAGGGCTTGGAGCAGTACAAATGCTGGTATAGGGCTGAATTTCTCCCTGAACCACCGTCAAATATCACTGAGATAACGGAGAATGGCATACGCTATGAGGTCGATGTTGAGAACGGTCAGAAAACTGGATTTTTCCTTGACCAGAAATATAACCGCCTTGCGGTGTCGAAGATAGCAAAGGGCAAGAAGGTCCTTGACTGCTTTACCCACACAGGTTCGTTCGCACTCAATGCGGCAATGGGCGGTGCAAGGCACGTTACGGCGGTGGACGTTTCACAGTTTGCTGTTGATACGGCCAGGGAGAATGCTGAGAGAAACGGTCTGACGGACAGAATGGATTTTCTTTGCGCTGACGTTTTCGACCTGCTCCCGAAGCTTCTTGAAGAAAAGGCTGATTATGACATGATAATCCTTGACCCGCCTGCTTTCACAAAGAGCAGAAAGACAGTTGGAAGCGCTGAGAGGGGATACAAGGAGATAAATTACAGGGCAATGAGACTTCTGCCAAGGGGCGGATATCTTGCCACCTGCTCATGTTCGCATTTTATGGAGAACAGGCTGTTTGTGAAAATGGTAATGAGTGCTGCAAAGGACGCAGGCGTTCAGCTAAAGCTTATTGAAGCAAGACAGCAAGCCCCTGACCACCCGATACTTCTCAATGTGCCTGAAACGGATTATCTGAAATTTTATCTTTTTCAGGTGGTGTAGGTGTTGACAAATGCTTGCGGATATGCTATAATGTAGTTGTTTAATAAACCAGATATATTTCAGCGAGTCTGCTGAGTTCGGACATAAGTAGCTTATTTTTCCGCAGTAATGCGGCTGCTTCCAGCCGACAAAATAGACATTTCAGCCCTGTTGTTTTTCAGCAGGGCTTTTTATTTGTATTTTGCTATTGACAAATGCAAGCAGATGTGTTACAATGAAAGTGTCGAAAGACCGCATATATCACAGTTTGTCTGCTGTGTTCGGACATAAGTCACAGGTATCTTGGGTATCTTGGCTTCCAGCCGACGAAATAGACTTTTCAGCCCTGTTGTTTTTCAGCAGGGCTTTTTATTTTGCATTTTGCTATTGACAAATGCTTGCGGATATGGTATGATGTAGGTGGCTTAGAAATAAGCGTGGCGCACCCCGTTCAGCGCATTATAAATGTACGGCATATCATAAATTGCCGTTTGTCTGCGGTATCGGACATAAGTAGGTATTTTCTGCAGAGGCAGCTGCTTCCACCGACAAAATAGACATTTCAGCCCTGTTGTTTTTCAGCAGGGCTTTTTTTATGTGTTGATATTTAAAAACTGTCATATTGCACATAAAAAGTGAGCAAATATTGTATAAGATTTTATGTATAAAAGTGAGAAAAACCTATGGTAATTTGGCTTTAAATCTGTTATAATATATATGTAACCGTGGGCGACGGGATAATTGTGTCCGCACGCTTCGGAATTCAAAAAATTTTTGGAGGTAAAAAACCAATGGCAAAGAAGTATTGTTATCTTTTCTCTGAGGGTAATGCCAACATGAGAGAGCTTCTCGGCGGTAAGGGTGCTAACCTTGCTGAGATGACAAATATCGGTCTCCCTGTTCCTCAGGGCTTTACGATCACAACGGAAGCTTGTACTCAGTATTATGAGGACAACCGTGAGATCAATCCTGAGATCATGGCAGAGATCAACGAGTACATTGTAAAGATGGAAGAGATCACAGGCAAGAAGTTCGGTGACAAGGAGAACCCACTCCTCGTTTCTGTACGTTCAGGTGCTAGAGCATCAATGCCTGGTATGATGGATACAATCCTTAACCTCGGTCTTAACGAAGAAGTTGTTGAGACTATCGCTGCTCAGTCTGGTAACCCAAGATGGGCTTGGGACTGCTACAGAAGATTCATTCAGATGTATTCTGACGTAGTTATGGAAGTTGGTAAGAAGTATTTTGAAGAGCTTATCGACGAGATGAAGGCTAAGAAGGGCGTTAAGCAGGACGTTGAGCTGAACGCTGAGGATCTTAAGGAGCTGGCTAACCAGTTCAAGGCTGAGTACAAGTCTAAGATCGGTTCTGACTTCCCAACTGATCCTAAGGAGCAGCTCATGGGCGCTATCAAGGCTGTATTCCGTTCATGGGATAACCCAAGAGCTAACGTATACAGAAGAGATAACGATATCCCTTATTCATGGGGTACAGCAGTAAACGTTCAGTCCATGGCATTCGGTAACATGGGTGACGACTGCGGTACAGGTGTTGCATTCACAAGAGACCCAGCTACAGGTGCTAAGGGTCTGTTCGGTGAGTTCCTTACAAACGCACAGGGCGAGGACGTTGTTGCCGGTGTTCGTACACCAATGCACATCTCTGAAATGGAGCAGAAGTTCCCAGAGGCATTCGCTGAGTTCAACAAGGTTTGTAAGACACTTGAAGATCACTACAGAGATATGCAGGATATGGAGTTCACTGTTGAGCACGGTAAGCTTTATATGCTTCAGACAAGAAATGGTAAGAGAACTGCACAGGCTGCTCTTAAGATCGCTTGTGACCTCGTTGATGAGGGCATGAGAACTGAGGAAGAGGCTGTTGCAATGATCGACCCAAGAAACCTCGATACACTTCTTCACCCACAGTTCGACGCAAAGGCACTCAAGGCTGCTACTCCTATGGGCAAGGGTCTTGGCGCTTCTCCAGGAGCTGCTTGTGGTAAGATCGTATTCACAGCTGATGACGCTGAGGCTTGGAACGAGAGAGGCGAGAAGGTCGTTCTCGTAAGACTTGAGACATCACCTGAGGACATCACAGGTATGAAGGCTTCACAGGGTATCCTTACAGTTAGAGGCGGTATGACATCACACGCTGCTGTTGTTGCTCGTGGTATGGGTACATGCTGCGTATCTGGCTGCTCAGATATCGTTATGGACGAGGCTAACAAGAAGTTCACACTCGCAGGCAAGGAGTTCCACGAGGGTGACTACATTTCTATCGACGGTTCTACAGGTAATATCTACGATGGTATTATCCCAACTGTTGACGCTACGATCGCTGGCGAGTTCGGCAGAATCATGGGCTGGGCTGACAAGTTCAGAACAATGAAGGTTAGAACAAACGCAGATACTCCTGCTGACGCTAAGAAGGCAAGAGAGCTGGGTGCTGAGGGTATCGGTCTTTGCCGTACAGAGCACATGTTCTTTGATCCTGAGAGAATCGCTGCATTCAGAGAGATGATCTGCTCAGACACAGTTGAAGAGAGAGAAGCTGCTCTTGCTAAGATCGAGCCAATGCAGCAGGCTGACTTCGAGGCTCTTTATGAGGCACTCGAGGGTAACCCTGTTACTATCAGATTCCTTGACCCACCACTTCACGAGTTCGTACCAACAGAAGAGGCTGATATTGAGGCTCTTGCTAAGGCACAGAACAAGCCTGTTGAGACTATCAAGGCTATCATCGCTTCACTCCACGAGTTCAACCCAATGATGGGTCACCGTGGCTGCCGTCTTGCAGTAACATATCCTGAGATCGCTAAGATGCAGACAAAGGCTGTTATCAAGGCTGCAATCAACGTTAAGAAGAATCACCCAGACTGGACAGTTAAGCCTGAGATCATGATCCCACTGGTAAATGATATCAAGGAACTTAAGTATGTTAAGAAGTTCGTTGTTGAGACTGCTGACGCTGAGATCAAGGCTGCTGGTTCTGACCTTGAGTACGAGGTTGGTACAATGATCGAGATCCCAAGAGCTGCTCTTACAGCTGACGAGATCGCTAAGGAAGCTGACTTCTTCTGCTTCGGTACAAACGACCTTACACAGATGACATTCGGTTTCTCAAGAGATGACGCTGGTAAGTTCCTCAATGCTTACTATGATGCAAAGATCTACGAGAACGATCCATTTGCTAAGCTCGACCAGAACGGCGTAGGCAAGCTTATGGAAATGGCTCTTGAACTTGGTAAGCCAGTTAATCCAAAGCTCCACTGCGGTATCTGCGGTGAGCACGGCGGCGACCCAACATCTGTTGAGTTCTGCAACAAGATCGGTCTTGACTATGTATCTTGCTCACCATTCAGAGTTCCAATTGCTAGACTTGCTGCTGCTCAGGCTGCTATCGCACAGAAGAAGTAATTCTTGCAAAGTTTAGGATATCTGAATAGATAACAAAAATTTCACCCCGTGTCTTATGATACGGGGTGTTTTTGTGTGCGAATAAAAAATAATAGAGGTCTGACGTTTGAGCCAGACCTCTATTTTGCTATGGACAATCACTTTTTCTTTATTTTTTTGTAGTCACGCTCTTTGAAACCGACCATGCACCGTAATATTTTGTGCCGTTCACTGTCGTGTAGGAACGGACACGAACGTAATATTTCTTGTTGCCGCTAAGTTTGGAAATTGTGGTCTTGTCGGTCTTGTTGGTTGTTATGGTGACTTTCTTTGCGTTTGTAAACTTGGAATTAGTTGCATACTGTATCTCATAGCCCGTTGCGGAGCCTTTCTGCGCCCAATCCACGAAAAATGCTTTGGATTTAGACGTAAGCTTCTGTATCTCCTGCTTGGCAGGGTTTATGGTAAAGGTCTTTGTGATAATGCCACCATATTTGCCTTTGCCTGTTATCTTGACAATTGCCTTGCCGATTTTTTTGTTGTTTGAGTAGGAAGTTGTGTAATCAGTTCCGTTTTTCAGGGCAGTGCCGTTGTATTTCACAGTAATGTTCTGCGTGATAGCCTTGCCTGTGTATGCCTTGGTGGAAATGCCAGAAACGGAAGCTTTTGTGATATCATATTTTGCGGTCTTTATGTTTTTTATTTCAGACCATGGACCATAATAAGTCTTGCCTCCAACGTTTGTGTAGGAACGCACACGGACGTAGTAGGTCTTATCGGCTGTCAGACCGCTTATTGTTATGGTATCAGGCCTATTGGCAGTGAGGTGTTTAGAAGCCGCACCGCTCATGTTTGCGCTGGTGGAATACTGAATGTCATAGCCCGTTGCAGAGCCTTTCTGCGCCCAATCCACAAAGAAGCCTTTGTATCTTGTTTCAAGCTTTTGTATGGTCTGCTTGGCAGGGATAATGTCAAAGCCTGCGGTATAACTGCCGTAGTAGTTGCCCATGCCTGAGATAGTGATGTTGGCATGACCGATTTTAACATTGTTTGCGACTATCACACGATAGTCGATGTTCTGACGGAGAACTTTGTTTCCGTCCTTAACAGTGATTGTCGGAATGATCGCACTGCCTGTGTACTGTGCAGTGCTTGCATAGGAATAGCCTGATGTTGGAAGCTTTTTTGTGGTGACCTTTACAGTGCAGACGGCAGACCTTCCATTAGGCAGGGAGGCTGTTATCTTTGCTGTGCCTTTGCCCGTGGCGGTCACAACACCGTCTTTTACTGTGGCAACGGCTGTGTTGGAACTTTTCCATGTTACTGTCTGAGGAGTGTCTGAGGTCACGCTGGCTTTTAGGGTAATGCTGTCGCCGTATGTGACTTCTTTTGACGTGGAGTCAAGAGTTATCTGTGTATTGTCGTCGCTGATAGGATAGTTTTTCAGATCGGGCAGACTTGAAAGTGTCACTGCATAGTCACTGTTATAGACCTTTTGCCACATACTTTTCTCGGTATATTTCTCAGAGCTTGATATGCAAAACTCACCGCTCCATGTGCCGAAATATGACCATGCGGTGTTTGTTTCAAAGGCTTTGTCAAGGTCGAAAAGACAGCCGTTTTCTGTAAGGGCAACTATTTTTCCGTTTGGCGAACAGTCTGTGGCTTCAAGATATTTTGAGCTTTGTGCTGAATAATCTCTTGTGCCTGGGTAGATATCCTCTCCGATTATGTCAACATATTCGTCGCCAGGATACCAATTTGCCGCCTGACCATTCCATACCCATATGATATTGTCAAGCTTGTATTCATTCGTGAGCTTGTTATATATTGCCTGCCAAAGCTTTTTGTAGGCTTCCGAGCCGTCTGCACCCCACCAGAACCAACCGCCGCTTGCCTCGTGGAGCGGTCTGAACAGTACCGGAACGTCTGCGTCAGAAAGACGTTTGAGTTGTTTGGCGATCTCGTCAACGTCGCTCATAAGAGTGTTGTAGCCCTTAGGGTCTGAGCCGTTCATTATTTTGGTAAGCGAGAACTTTGAGCGGTCAACGTTTTTGGTGTAAAAACCACCCCACCAACGTGGATTTCCGCCGTCTGTACCTGAGAGAAGATATTTGTCAGGGACGTTCCAATGCCAGCAGAATGTTACTATTCCTCCTGCCCGTGAAAACTCGATAGCCTTTTCGACAGCGTCGGAGGTGTCACCATTCTGGACACGGCATGGAGTATAGCGCATAAAGTCAAGACCCAACATAGCAGGGGTCTGACCAGTGGCGGATTTTATAGCTTTGAACTCAGTGCCGTTAAGACCTCCGTCGCAATACTGCCCTGTTATGACCTTTTTGCCGTAAACGTCTTTCATATATCTGTAAAGGCGCTGTGTGCTTTGTGAAGCGTATGGGTCAACGAGATTTTCAGCGGCAGTGTAGGCATTTGAAACGCTCATTTTTTCTATGGTTATGTAGTCAAGATAAAAATATCCCCACGACATTGTTATTTTGACAGTGTTCTGACCCTTTTTGAGATATATACCATTCACTGTGGACGCTTTATAGGCAGAGCCGTTTGCACTGCTGAAAGTACCTGCATTTGAGCCGTTTACAGAGAGGTTGTTTATCTTATTCGAGCCTTCTCCGCGGCTGTAAAGCTTTATTTTGTAGTATCCGCCTTCGCTGACTGTAACAGTTTGTGACCATGTGCAGCTTGAGTCTGAAAAATGAACTGACCTAGAGCCTGATGCGGAGCTGTCTGTTTGGATATAGGCAGAGCCGCCTAAAGTGCCGTTTTCGGCTTCATATTTCAGCGTCTGCTGTGCAAAAACAGAAAGCTGAGCCGAGCCTGTGGTGAGCATTGCCACACTTAAAAATGCGGCTGCGACCTTTTTGATATTGAACTTCATAGATGTTTTTTTCCTTGTTATATTATTTACTGATAAAGCTAAGAGCTTAAAAGCATATGTTTATTTTAGCATAATTTTTGTGAATTGTAAACAATATATCAAGGCTAATTATAAGATGATTTGTAAACTTTAATTTTGCTTATTTCATCAGCCAAATTTCGCAGACGTATTCGGTCTTGTATGAAATATCACCATTAGGCTTTTGCTGACTCTCACATATATCATATATTGTGCAGCCGAGATATTTGTAATCCAGCCTTTGGGAATAAACTGTAAGGTCGCCTTCTTCATCAGTGAAAAGCTCGTTTGAAAAATTCACCTTTTTGGCATATTCAAATATTTCATCATAGCTTTTGCAGCAGTTTATTACATAGCTTACCCTTATAAATTCACTGTCTGAGGGAAGTCCAACGTCGCTGAGGTTGCTTTTTAGCTTATCCAATGTTATTTCATTGCAAGTATCGATCTCGCCCTCACTTTCCACATAAGTCAATGTTTCAAGACTTATTGACAGCAGACTGTCAAGCTGTCCGCAGACCCTCAGTGGTGCATAGCCTCTGCTTTCACGTTTTTTATTTATTTTGTCTACCAGTATTCTGCTCAGCTCATTTGCTCCGTCCTCGGAAAAATATGACGGCTCAGGCTCGGCTGGAGCTGTGTTATCCTCCTGCTGAACGTTATTTTCATCAGGCTGGTTTTCGCCATTATTTTCTTCGGGCTGAGTTTCTTCAGGCAGGGTTGTTGTAGTGGTAGTAGTGCCTGCTGTGCCTGTGGAAGCTTGCCTAATACCGCCTGAAATTTTGTCTATCTCATCTGCCGTTGGTGCAGGTGCGGTGGTGGTAGTAGTAGGTACAGATGTTGTGGCGGCAGTCGTTGTCTGCGGTATGGTCGTTACAGTGGCAGAAGTTGTCACAGCTTTTGCAGGCTCAGGTGTTTTAGTTTCTACGGCATTGTTTTTCTTGCTGACAACGGCAAACACTGACGATGCGGCTATGATAGCGACTGCAACACAAACCATAGGTATGGCTCTTTTGCGTGACGTGTTTACCTTTATAAGTATTTCTTTACGCTCGTTGACGATGGACATACAGGCAAAGCAGAAAGTAGAATCATCGTGAAGCTCGCTGCCACAGTGAGGACAAGTTCTCATTTTTTACGCTCCCTTGATTTGGTTATTTTAATTCTATCACATTTTTTGTAAATTGTAAATATGTTTGAGACGTTTTGCATGATTTTTAAGAATGCTTACTGTCTCAGGCTTTTATTTGACATTTCGTCATTCATGTGATATAATCATAGTGTGAGCGAGCTATGCGATAGCGTAAACGTTCTAGGTTTATGAGGAAAGTCCGAGCATCATAGAGCAGGATAGCTGATAACGTCAGCCGAGGGTGACCTTAGAGCCAGTGCAACAGAAATATACCGCCAACTTTTGTTGGTAAGGGTGGAAAGGTGGGGTAAAAGCCCACCAGAATGGCGGAGACGTCATTGCTATGTAAACCTTATCCGATGCAACACCAATGGTAGCTTGCAAGTCAATGGCTGCTCGTCAGACTTGGGGCTATAGGTGGCTAGAGCTGTGCGGCGACGTACAGTCCAGATAGATTATCGCACTCGACAAAACTCGGCTTATCGGTTCGGTCACATTTGCTCCGTCAGTTAAACTTTTTTTAAGCTTAACTACGGGGCTTGTTTTTTAATAATATATAAATTTAGTCATTTGTTTTGTGCATTATAAATAAATTTCTATAATTCCCCTTGTGATTTTACGGAAAATATGTTATAATGATGCTAGACGTATTTATATAAGCAGAGGAGGGCTGTTTGTATGGAAATACCAGCTAAGACCTATAACGAAAAGTTCGAGAGCTTTTTGAAAATACTTGAAAGCGATGACAGATTTGATAATGTGTGCAAGAATTTTCTTGAAAGTATTTGCTCTGCACTTTATGTTAATGCGGCTACGGTAACAGTTTCAGGCTATGAAAACTCAGAACCTTTGAGTTATGAATTGATCGCTGATACACATAAATATACTGTATTTTCTTTTGATAAAGAATTTAATAGAAATAGATACAATGCAATGAAAAAAGCACTTATGCAAACTGGTATCCACGTTGCGGATAAGGCTCATCCGAATGGAGATGCGGAGGAAATATCCCTGCGTGGTGTGGTGTATCCTTGTTCACTCACTTGTGCTGTCAAGGACACCAATAAGTATGTTGCATATTTCAATCTTTTGTCCTCTGATCCTGAGAGAGTATGGTCACCTGAGGAGATACAGCTAGCCTCACGTCTGACATACATACTTTCTGGCATGCTCCATACTAGGAGAGCGGCTGAACATGCTGAAAGCACTACTCGCACGCTTACTGATGTTATGGATAATATGAATTCCTATGTGCTTGCAGTGGCACAGGACAGTGGTGAGATAGTTTTTGCCAGCAAGTGCTTTGAACAGTATTTGGGGAAACTGGTCGGCAAAAAGGAAAGTGACGTTTTCAGCAAGACTTGGTGTGAGCTTCCTGCTCATAAGGAAGGAATGCTTTTTGGAGGAGATTATTATTCCGAGATCATGAACAAATGGTTCAATGTGTCGGAAAAACTCATAAAATGGCATGACGGCAGAACTATCAGACTTTGCACACTTAATGATATCTCAGAAAAGATAAATTATGAGAGGGTCATCGAAAAGCAGGTCTTTTACGATAATCTCACAGGTCTTCTTAACAGATTAAGTCTTGATAAGAGTATACAGGGCATTATTGAAAGCGATGAGAACAGCACTGTTATGCTCATTGACCTTGATAATTTCAAAAACATAAATGACAGCTATGGTCACAATAATGGTGACCGACTTCTTAAAGAGATAGGTAAATTCTTTGAGGATTTTGCCCAGAAGAATAAAAAGCTGAGCGTTTTTAGATTTGGCAGCGATGAGTTCGTTGTTCTTCTGAGAGATCAGGATCAGACCGAGATCGACGAGATATGCAAGATCATACATGATAAGTTCAACACAGAGTGGCAGATTGCTAACAGCACTTGCTATTGCACTTGTTCAATGGGCGTTGCGAAGTTCCCAAAGCTTGACGATACTGTAAACACAGTTCTTAAAAGGATCGACCTTGCCATTTCATATGCGAAAAAGCAGGGCAAGAATTGCACTATAAATTATAACGAAACTATCGGCAGGATACTTTCAAGGCAGATCGAACTTGAAAGGCTCATGCACAAGGATATCACAAACGGCTTTGCACATTTCACTGCGTACTATCAGCCTATATTCAGCAGCTCTGAAAAGAAGCTTGTGGGCTGTGAAGCGCTTATGAGGTGGAATCCACCTGAGTTCGGTCAGGTTTCCCCTGCCGAATTTATCCCTATGGCGGAAAGACTTGGCTATATCAATCTCTTGGGCGAGAACATGATAAGGATCGCAGGCAGACAGTGCAAAAAGTGGGCTGACGCAGGGCTTGATTTGAGAATGAACATTAATCTGTCTGTAGGTCAGATAATTGAGCCTGATTTCCTTGACAAGATAGACACACTTTTTGACGAAACAGGCGCACCCCCTGAGAAGATATGTTTTGAGGTCACAGAAAGTCTTGCTATCCATGATATGGAAAAGATGAAGGAGCTTTTGAAGCATATAACAGACAAGGGCGTGAAGATAGCACTGGACGATTTCGGAACAGGATATTCTTCGCTTAACTGCATAAAGGAAATGCCTCTGAATACCATTAAAATAGACAAGTCGTTTATTGATGATATTGCAAAAAATCCTGACACTGCGGTGTTTGTTAAAATGATAGTTAATCTTTCTCACGACCTGCATATAGCAGTTTGCGCAGAGGGTGTTGAGGAACAGGTGCAGTTCGATATCCTGAGAGATCTGGAAACTGACGTTATACAAGGCTATTATTTCGGCAGACCTATGCCGTCAGACAAGTTTGAGGAGAAGTTCCTTAGCGAGAAACTCCAGTCAGTAAAATAAGTCGCCAAAAAAAGAAAGTTCGACCGTCGGGCGTAATACTCGGCGGTCTTATAAATATGTAAAAATCAAAAATAAAGGGGAAAGCTTATGAGTGATGAGAAAAAAGACGTAAACAGCCAGCAGGAGAATGTGGGCAAAAAGGGCATAAACAAAAAGCTTATTATCGCTTTTGCAGGCATGGGCGCTGTTATAGTGGGGCTTGTTATTGCACTGATACTGGTGGCAACATCAGGTAAAAAAGACGTGGACAGCTCGGCTTCAAAGGCGGAGAGCGGTTCTGCGGTGGCTTCAGAAACCGATGACACCAGTGAGGAGGACTCTGTGGCTGATGAAAGCGAGGACGAGCCTGATGCTGATGAGGAGGAAAGCTCTCAGGAAAGCAAGGACGATAAAAAGGAAAAGGGCTTTATCATCTCCTATTCAGGGGACAATAGCTGGCAGGACGGTGACAAGGTCATGACGGGCATGGAGATAGGCATTGAGAACAACTCCGATGAAGCCCTCAAGGAGTGGACGCTGGAGCTTGAAATAGACCAGCTCAAAAGCTGTGACGGCTGGAACGGCAACTTTAAGGTCAAGGGCAACAAGCTCACGGTCACGAATGTTGATTACAATGGCGAGATAGCAAAGGGCGGTTCGACCTCTATCGGCTGTAATATCGGAACTGGAACAAAGCTCAATGTTAAGTCTGCAAAGCTAAACGGTGTGGAGTGTACTGTTAAAAAGGGCAAGGTATCACAGAATAATAACAATAACAACAATAATCAGAATAATGACAAAAAGGTCACGGAAAAGGACGTTAAAAAGCTTCTAAAGCGTACCTCAAAGGCTAAACAGGGTGATGATTGGCTTCACACAGACGGAAGCAAGATACTTGATAAGGACGGCAAAGAGGTTTGGCTCACGGGCGTGAACTGGTTTGGCTACAACACAGGCACTAACACCTTTGACGGACTTTGGAACAGCGAGCTTGTGTCATCGGTGGAGGCTATTGCAGACCATGGCTTCAATCTTATAAGAGTGCCTATGTCAGCGGAGCTTATCAACCAGTGGTCAGAGGGCGAATATCCAAAGGCGAACTACAATAACGCGTACAATGAAGAGCTGAACTCTATGAACAGCCTTGAGATATTTGATTATTTTCTCAAGCTTGCGGAGGAAAACGGTCTTAAAGTAATGTCTGATATCCATTCAGCGGAAACCAATGCCAGCGGTCATACTGTAAATCTGTGGTATACTGACAAGGTCACTGTAAAGGACTATTACCATGCTTTGGAGTGGCTTGCCGACAGATATAAGGACAATGACACTATCGTTGCATTTGACCTGAAAAACGAGCCTCACGGCAAGCCTAACGAGGGTGACGCTGCGGCAATATGGAATGATTCAAAGGACGCAAACAACTGGAAGTATGTGGCTGAAACGGCAGCGAGCAAGGTGCTTGCGAAAAATCCTAATGTGCTTATAATGGTCGAGGGTATCGAGATATACCCTAAGAACATCAAGAAAAACGGGGATTATTCCTCCACCAACAGTGATGATTACTATTTCAACTGGTGGGGCGGAAATCTCAGGGGCGTAAAGGACTATCCTATCGACCTTGGCAAATATCAGGATAAGCTTGTTTACTCGCCGCACGACTATGGTCCGACAGTTTATCAGCAGCCTTGGTTCGAGGGGGATTACACATACAAGAGCCTTATGAAAGATTGCTGGAAAGACAACTGGTTCTACATTCAGGAGCAGGATATCGCACCGCTTCTCATAGGCGAGTGGGGCGGCTTTATGACAGAGCCTAACTTAACTTGGATGACCTACATGAGAAAGCTCATAAAGGACAATCATGTAAATCACACTTTCTGGTGCTTCAATGCAAACTCAGGTGACACGGGCGGACTTGTAAAGGACGATTTTGTTACATGGGACGAGGAAAAGTATGATTTTGTAAAGGAAGTTCTTTGGCAGGAGGGAGGCAAGTTCGTTGGACTTGACCACGCTATCCCGCTTGGAGATAATGGTATAACTTTGAAAAAGGCAAAGGGTCTTTGATATCGCATATAAAAAAAGCGGACGAAGTTTTCGGGCTTCGTCCGCTTTTGTATTGTATTTTTATCGCTGGTCGCCCATAAAGAACAGAGCGAGAGTTCCGGGCCCTGAGTGTGAGCCTATAACAGCACCTGTGTAGCAGATATGCACAGTGGTCTTCTTGCCAAGCTTTTTTCGCATAAGGTCGGCTGCATATTCAGCGTCTGAAAGGCAGTCGCCATGGCAGACGGCTACTGTGGAATTATCCCAATTTCCCATGCGTTCGCACATCATATCCACAAGCTTTTCAATGGATTGCTTTCTGCCTCGTATCTTTCCAACTGGGATAAGATGTCCCTCGTTGTCAACGTGGAGAAGCGGTTTAATGCCAAGAATAGAGCCTGCTATGGCGGCAGTCTTTGATACTCTGCCACCTCGGTGGAGATATTTCAGGTCATCAACTGTGAAAACATGGCATAGGTGAAGCCTGTTGTCAGTGATCCACTGGGCAAGCTCGTCAATGGAAAGACCCTGCTTTTTCTTTTCGTCAGCCTTTATGAGCAAAAGACCTTCGCCTGTTGAAGCACAGAGGGAGTCTATGCAGATTATCTTGCCTTCTGGGTATTTTTCCATTACGCTATCTCTTGCAATGCAGGAAGTGTTGAAGCTTCCGCTAAGACCTGACGAAAATCCAAGATAAAGCACGTCATAGCCTGCGGCAAGTTCCTTTTCAAAAGCCTGTTCATAGTCGGAGATCCCTATTTGCGATGTTTTCGTTACTGCGCCGTTTCGCATTTGGGAATAAAATTCAGGCAGCGTCATGTCATTCTTGCTCTTTACAACACCGTTTACTTCAAAAGATAAGTCCAGAAGCGTCACGTCCATATTTTTTAATATATCCTCCGACAGATCGCAGGTGGAGTCGGAATATAGCTTGTATTTTCTGTCAGACATTTTTATCCTCCTTTTGCCGCTTGGGCAACAATATAAAAATATTATAACATATGGGCGGGCTTTTGTAAAATATCCCTCAATTATACTTTGTAAAATTTCTATGAACACAATTGTCTGCGGTGCTGTGCGACAGTTAAGGTGCTTTCAGATACGCAAACAGAAAAGTCACGGCAGGCGGAGGAGATAAGCATATCGCTTATGCGATTTTCTATGAGGGCGGTAATTATGTGGCGTATCTCTCGTGCAGAGCCGCTTTTTGAAAGTGCCTGCTTTGCGATAAAAGGGTATACCTCTGGCTGGCAAGTGAGTGTACAGCCAAGTTCGGAGAGCCTTTTTTCAAGAGCGGATATTTCAAGGCGTGTAATGTTTTCCATATCGGCAATGGTAAGGTCGTTAAAAACAATCACCTCATCTATCCTGCCCAAAAGCTCGGGAGACATAAAGCTTTTAAGCTCTGAGAGCATGGCTTTTTTCTTGGCTTCGCCATTTGACTTGCTGTTTGAAAAGCCCACGGTCTTGGTTTCGGCAAGCTTTTTCACGCCGATATTCGAGGTCATTATTATAAGGACATTGGAGAAAGAAACTGTCCTGCCAGCGGAGTCGGTAAGACAGCCGTCCTCTAGTATCTGCAAAAGCAGATTGTAGATGTCAGGGTGAGCCTTTTCTATTTCGTCAAGAAGAAGCACACAGTAGGGCTTGCGGCGAATTTGTTCGGTAAGCCTGCCACCCTCGTCAAAGCCTACATATCCAGGGGGCGAGCCTATGAGCTTTGAAACGCTGTGGCGTTCCATGTATTCTGACATATCAAGCTTTACAATGGCATTATCTCTGCCAAAAAGCGTTTTGGCAAGATCTTTTGCAAGCTGGCTCTTGCCCACTCCCGTTGACCCTAAGAAAATAAAGCTTCCCATGGGGCGGTCGCTGCCCTTTAGTCCTGCACGACAGCGGCGGACGGCAGAGCAGAGTGACTTTATAGCCGTCTGCTGTCCCACAATGCTTTCGCTTAGCTTATCTTCAAGCCCTGTGAGCCTTGCGGCTTCGTCCTGTCCGATATCGGCGCAGTTTATGCCTGTGAGCGATGAAATAACGCTGTCAATGTGCCTTTTTTCAAGTGGTATGCGCTTTGGGCGGCACTCTGTTATGGCGGTGAGATATTCGTCACGGGTGAGCTTGCCTTTCACATAATCGTTGAAAGCGTCTGATATTTTCTCACCAGAATTATTTTCACTTTGCTCTATGACCGCACAGGCACAGGCTTCGTCAAGGATATCAATTGCTTTGTCAGGAAAAAATCTGTCGGTGACATACCTTGCGGCAAGCTTAACTGCATATGGGATAAGGTCAGGGGAGATGTTAACGCTGTGGTGCTGTTCATATTTGTCTATAAGACCGCTGAGGATACGGCAGGGC
>OGHW01001499.1_pt1 | contig 18542 bp, 17 predicted proteins | sample 1571641 | NCBI WGS metagenome assembly OGHW01 (sample SAMEA2582066, study PRJEB24529) | metagenome | biome: Human gut stool | place: China | collected 2011 | reverse complement strand
AATCCTTGGAAAAAGCATTGGAAAGCACCTCGTTGCTGATGGAACATGGTACAACGACCTATCTGGAAGTGCTGACCGCCCGCCAATCCTTGTTGAGTGCACAGCTGTCACAAACAGCTAATCGGTTCACCGAGATACAAAGCGTGATCAACCTTTATCAAGCTTTAGGCGGCGGTAGAGAATAAGAAAACATTTTTTATCCATAAAAGCCAAAAACCTTCTAAACCGGACCTTTTACCTATTCCATAGGACCTGTTTCAGAAAAAGTATCCAAACTTCGACGAAACAGGTCCTTTTTTATCAAGTGAAAAATAAGCGGAGCCATGACATTGTCTATTCATTTTTTTATACTTTTGTGGGCATAAGACAGAATATACACAACAATGAAAAGTAAAAGTTATTGTTCAATTATTAGCTAATACACCGTATTTTCACGTGAACAAAATATCAATAATTTACTAATAACCAAACATTTAATTATACAATTAAAATCTTTCAGCTAATTAAATAATCCAAACACGTACATATAAAATATCTTTTTGACGTACTTTTGTGTACTATTTTTTTTACAAATGTTTTACAGCGCACGATTATGGCTACATTCAAATTTTTGGTACTCCCGCATCAACGGAAAGAAGATGGTACATATAACGTAAAAATCCGTATTACACAGAAAGGCAAGTCCAAATACATCAAGACCAGCCACAATGTATCAGCTTCAGATATTATAAAAAAGAAAGACAACGGAAAAGAAAAAATCAAGATCAAGAATCAAGCCGTAATCGACCTAATGGAAGAGATGATATTAGGATTTAAGAAAAAATTGACATCCGCAGGTGTTGAAGCAGAACACTGGGATGTTGATCGAATTGTGGAGTACTTGACTACAGAGGAAAAGAATTTCAGTCTGAATTTCATTTCCTATGGACGAAAAATAGCGGATGATCTTGAGCAAGATGGAAGGTTGGGTACGGCAAAGAACTATCGGATAGCCATAAATGCGCTTGTCAGGTTTATCGGAAAAGAAGAACTCGACATAAACCTCATTACAGCATCTTTTATGAGGGCGTTTGAGAAGTTTCTGAAAAACGAACCTTCTTTTAAGGGATGTCGCGATGGTGGATCAAAACCTACTGATAAGCCTAAAGGTAAACGGAGCATATCTCTTTACACATCACAAATCAAAACACTACACAACCTCGCTAAAAATGAATATAACGACGAGGACAGAGGAATCATACGCATCCCATTTTCCCCGTTCTCAAAATACAAAATCGCACCAGTTCCCAAAAGTGAGCATCGAACATTGTCTATAGACCAAGTGCAGCAAATAATAGATCTTCCGTATAAACAAAATGCTCGCAATGGAGGTCAGCCTGTTTTCAATTTAGCGAAAGACCTATTTATCTTATCATTTGCGATGATGGGCATGAATAGTGCTGATTTCTATAATGCTCCTACCGTCGAAAACGAAATTATTACCTATCAAAGGACTAAGACACGCACAAGGCGTGAAGATAAGGCTGAAATGAAGGTCAGGATTGAACCGGAAATAAAAAGCCTGTTTGAGAAATACTCCGACCCATCTGGAGAGAAAGTCTTTATTTTTCATAAGTGGTATAGAAGTTCAGAGAATTTCAATAAATCAATAAATAAAGGATTAGATGAGATAGGAAAAATAATAGAGGTTCCAGATCTGAATTATTATTATGCCCGCCATACGATGGCAACGTTAGCAGCAAATAAGGCTGGAATTGATATTGCCAGAGTTGATGAAATGCTAAACCACTCCGATTCAACTTTAAAGCTGGCTCGTGTGTATATCGAACGGGACTACAGTGTGCTTTGGGAAGCCAACAGGAAGTTGTTATCCTTGTTTAAATGGGATGGCCTAAAATAAATCAGATCGATCAATTAGGCTTATCCGAAAAAGCTAAACGTATCTTTGCTTGGAAATTTTTTGCAGGAGAGTCTTTTGCTGATTGGCCGGGACCAGAAAGTAGAAAGGAGTTGTATGAAATTTACAAAAGTGTTTTCAATGCGATGATGGATAAAAAGGATGGGAGGTTGCTGTTTTGATAAAAAGAGCGTCTGGATATCACTATCTGGACGCTCTACCTTAACTATGAATAGGATTCACTCCTTTTTTTTCTTTTCCGTTTCTTCCTTACTTAAAGCAGGAATAGCCACCTCTAGTTGTTGAAGAATTTCTTTAGACACATTTCTCGATATTCTGTCTGAAATTTCTTCTACTTTCTCTTTTGTTAATAAAGAGTATTCAACATCAGACATCGAATGCTCTTTGCTCAAATATGTTCCTATCATAAGATATTCTCCTTTCTCATTTAAAATAGTTATTAAAAAACTGAGTGTTAAGTTCTGGTTTGAAATAATGTTTTCTATTTATCCAGACAAAACCATCACCTTTGGAAATCACAGCTACATCCACAGGCCCGCCAACTGTTTCTTCACCAGGTTGCATCCTTCTTACTAGTGAAGTTAGAGATATGAAACTTTCTGCCATATTGGCCATATCTTCTTTGTCTAAATTAATAACAGTATTCAATAATGGATCTGTATAACTCTCCTTCATCTCTTTGTTTATTTGAAGTGTAATATTCTGAATTATTTTATTACAATCAAGACCTCTAATCGCAGACGAAACATCCGTGCCACCACCTCGATCTTCTATAATTTCAGCAATAATGTCAGAAAAAGATTTAATAGATTTGTCAATTACATTATAGATTATATTCTGAAAATTAGGATTGATTCCTCGAACGATTGTCTGTGTAACATCCACTTGTGCAAATGGAATAATGGCAGCAGCTGTACCGTGTTCAGATATTTCCGCAGATTCTTTAATACTATACTTTAAATGGTCTTTAACAGCGATAGAGATATTTAACGACTTTAACGATGGATAAATATCTTCTTCACCATAACCAACAAACACTAAACCAGTATAAATTGTTTCTGAAAATTTTGCACTAAGATAGTGAAAAAATGACTCTGCAAGAAGTTTATGATCAGATAAACCTTTTTCGTTTGCAAATGTCTCAATCTCAGTTTCAGCAAATTCCAAAAAATCTTCGAACTCAAATGAATTAAATTCTTCACATTTATCCTCATTCTTGTTGTTATTCAGGCATTTGTTTAGCTTTTCTTCCAAAAAGCTCGAGGTTAATTCATTAATTTTTATGTTTTTCTCCACACATATCTCACTACAGCAGATACTATAAAAAGAATTTAAGATTATTTTTAAATAATTCAACTGTGTCTTACAATCGCAAAAAAAATGGCGATCATGAAGAAAACTAATGAAATCCGTAACATATCCTTCCAATTTCGGAAAACTGCCATCCTTTAAATTCCTACGATACTCCTTGATGATAATATCCCATGGAACCCCCATAAAAGAGGCATTATTATAAGTCATTACAGCAACTGGATGATATTTGGAAATAGTGAAAATTTTATTCGCGCAATTCACCACTTTATGAGTATCTCCCATAGTAACGGCACTATCTGCTGCAATAGCAACAGCGTGTTTGTTTAAAACTCCAACTATAGCTGTCATATCTAAAAATAAATTGTTATCAGATGCAAAATAACAATATATTTCTCTCTCCACAACCCTTGATTAATATTTAATAACATGTTTTGTAACACGCCCTACATCTCTTAGCGTGAATCATATTGACTATATTTCTGATTTAAAATTACTTATACACATAACCGCCCTACCCTCACAGGCAAGACGGCCACACTAGTATTAATATCAAAGAAACTACCAAATCCTATAAAATCCACCTATCCCCACATATGGCGACAGGCCATGCTTTCCAATTCCATAACCGGCAGTTACCCCAACTCCCCAGCGTCGTGCAGGTTGCCGTTTTGTCATGTATGCCGTTTTTTGAAAAATATCAATACTATCGAGCGATGGATTATGCCCAGACACCCACGCATGATAATTGTCCGTCCGATACTCTTTTTGAGTTATCAGGACAGGTACAAGGATTGGCTCTTTCACAGTACCCCCTTCGAGTGTTATGTAAACAGGGAACATCTCCGGGACCGTCTGGATTATTGTTTCATAAACCGGATAAGGGATGCTGTCCCGGATCGTATCAATGACTATGACTGTATCTATTCCCGTCCGCACAAGCCCGTCCCGCCGGAAATGGCGTCCGGCAATAAAACATACCGACATACAGAGCAACAATAATATGACGTGCCAGGCTTTCATTAGTACCTCCCTTTCAGATATTGTTTCCGGTTCTGTCCGGACAACTTCAATGATAGATGTACAAACGTGCTGTACTGGATGCACTGATCAAAATCAAGCCCAGATTTACGGAGATATTCGACCAGATAAGCTGGATGTTCACAAGCAACATCCGCCGCCTCCCCTTTCGTATGCTGGCTGGTAGCCACACCTCCAACGGCTTTGTTTAGCTCTGGACATCGATAGCCGCTATTGATGACCATTCGCTTTCCGTACGTCTCCCGGAGAGGTTGCAACAGGTTTATCACCAGGTTCTCAATCGCTTTCACTTCTTGCACTCCCGGATCATTAGCAATACCTTTCTGTGTCGCCGTATTGCTACGGGTAAACTCTTTCAATTCAAAATTTTCGCTGATTTTCATTTCATTGCCTCCTTATTAATATCCATTTTGCGGTTCACGATCACCGCACTTCTTTCTCTCACATCTCTTCAGTGCAAGTTCAAGCTTGACATCTGAATAGCTCTCTTTCAAAGTAAAAAGCTCATCCTGTACCTGTCGAAGCCTTCCGGTTTGTTCTACAAAACGTTCTTCTTTTTCTGATAGCTGTTTTTGCAGGAACTCGTTATACTCACGTAAAGCCTTGAACTCCTCCACATCGGCATGGGCGTCCTCGATACGGGCGTTTGTCTTCCGGTTCGTATAGAAGCTAATCCCCCATTTTATCGCCTCGAATCCTCCTAACGTCCCGATGATTGTCAGTATATCGGTTAATTCTACATTCACTTTACACCTCCTTCTGTTTTATTTGATCATCTTTGTTACGAGTTTTTTCATTGCCATAAGGCAGTGTTTGTTATTTCTCCGCCTCCGGCCTGTGATAGATGGGAGGCGGATTTTTATATTATTCGCCCGGTTACTCCTCTTTTAGCGGTTCATCCAAAATTTTGACATACGTCGGCATCGTGAACTCAGAGAACATGCCGTTGCGATCTATGAAGTCAACACGTTGTTTGAGGTATTGAAGTTCTTCGTCTGTCAAAACGATATCTGTTGTTTCCGTTATGGCCGCTGCATCAGTAAATCCGATATTGATTTGACCACTCCCCATATCCTTGATAACGATACGCTTCTGATCAACCTCCGAGATCGCTATCTTACTGTCTATCGATACTTTCAGTTCCATGTTTTTTCTCGTGTCAAACTGTGGTAACACGGTGTTGAGTATTAATACTCTGTCTTTCAATGTTAAATTCATCTTCTTATTCTATATATAATAAACCTGTTGCACTATCCCATTTTACATTATATTTTGTTCCAGATGTATCTAAATCATTAATCTGGGTTAACGTTGGTAAGAAACTTGCTTTTACACAAGTCCTAAATACCCATGAGGCATCAGATTTAAAATGTCTGACAAAAAAACTTATTTCCCGATAAGCCGTTGCATCAGGATTGTATTTCATTACAATAAATTTTCCGATATTACCTAAAATACCTTGATAAGTTCTTTGAATTTCCATACCTTGAGCTTCTCTTGCTGCAAACAGATTAACATAGTTATTATTCCACGATTTGTCGGTTAAATAAATGCTTGAAAAATTAGATGTGCCTCCATTGAGACTTATAGCATTTAACATTCTAACATTAACATCTCCACTTTGGTCAACTCTAAAATCTGCACTTTCTGGAACTAAACCTCCAGCCCAAAATCTTATAGAACTATTAGATGTGCCATATCCTGTAATCCCAGCTTGTCCATTTCTTAGTAAAATGGCATCATTTGCTGTAATAGTCCCATTTGAAATCACGTTACCTGAGCTATCAACGCTAAATGTCGGATCAGTGGGTGGTTGCCCTTTCGCCCCGGCTGTTCCTCCCGACCAAATACGGATTGTACCAGACGCCGACATTCCACCTGTGCTTCCAAAAGCGATCGCACCCGTAGTTATGAGTCCGCCATTGATCTCCGTTATTGTATTGTCATATTTTGAGGCAAGAACCCATTTAGAACCGCTATATCTATAGATATTCTCCCCATCCACCCATAAGTCATTTGTCCGCATACCCGATGTTGGAGCCGTCGTTTGATAAAATACCCTTGCCTTGTTATTTGCAGTCAATTGGGCGTTGTTGGCTGCATTTGACGCATTCTCTGCATCCGTCAGGGCATCATTTACCCCATCATACAACGGTTGAAGGTTAGGACGGTCGGAAATGTTATTATAACCGGATGTTCCGGATTTGAATATCACTGGTCCGGTTATAGTCCCATTCACCAGATCAATCACCAATCGGGCTAACTTGTCCTTTATCAATCCTGTCGTGATCGTCTGGCCGGCAATCTCAGTGTATCCATAATTCGGAAGCCAAGAGCGTACGCCATCCTCCGGAGTATTGAGCACCCCTACCCAGAAATGATAGAACCCTGTTTCATCCTCTAACTTTATCTGCCGTTCACTGACATATATTGAGCCATTTGTTCCTTCTTTTGGACATTTGGCATAAACATAATAGGCAAGCGAATTATTCAGCCGGAAAGAAGCCGCCGGAATAGCCCATTCGCGGATTTCCTCGCTAACGGTAAAGTGTACTAACTTTCCTGTCGTATTCTTGAAATAGTTGGCATCATTGTCCGCATTCGGAATAAACTTCATTCCTATAAGCTCCATCTGCTGGGAATTGGTACCGACGATAAGTTGCGCCGTATGCACGGCCAACGGCTTGATAAGTTCGGTAAAATAATCCCCTTCCGGGTCAAACATCATGCCCAAAGTTTCCATCACGTCCCGCCATGAACGTTTCGTATGTTCCCGAACCGGCTTAACCGCATCCTCAATCTCTTCCGGCACTTTATTCACATCATCCACCAGATCCTTAAAACCATTCGATTCAAGGAAATCGGACAAGGTAAGTTCATACCGGTATGAAGGTGTACCGTCTTTCTCGATATACCTTTTTATTTTGGTAACACGAATCTCTCGATCGATATCCAACTGTTCGGAATATACGCCAACCATCTGGCCACAGGCGATAAAGATGTTTTGCAAACGAAAAACAATTTCATCACATTTTCCTCGTAACTGGATGCGTTTCTCGCACTTGCCATCCAACCATGCTTGCGCCTCTTCCTGTAGCTGTAATGAAGCGTTATCCCTGTAGCTTTGCGGCATTTTCAGGCCGGTAAGGATAAACTTGTCACCGACAGAAAAATTAATGTCACCGGGGACTTTCAAGGCGTTTTCCTGGTCATTCTGCTTTAGTTTGAACTGTTTCAAGTCATTGTCCCAACTGTCTTCAACGATTGCAAGGTCATAGCCAGCCAAGCCGCCATCCTGGAATGTAACGATCACTTCCACCCCGTCCAACAGGCAATCGGTAAGATTGAAATCCATACCGGAAGCTCTCAGAGTGTAATCGTCGATCTTTTTTGTTACGGCAAACTCTCCTTTCGGAAAGATATGGTCGAATTGCATGGACTTTTCTATCCGGCCGTACTTCTCTACATTCTTTTCGATAGAAAGCAGACCATCAGGCAGAAGAAGATAATCAGCACCATAATCGGGACCGAGATTCTTATCTGAACCGTATGGATAAAAAACCGTCACAGGTGGCGTATCATCAACAGCAGACACTTCCAGTTCGGTAAAACCCCTTCCTTCGCCCTGTGCCAAGACAAGGCCGTTGCTTGAATACTCCCTCCTGCCGATATTTATTGTCTGACCGGATATCCAGTATTCCGTATTCAATTCTTTAATGAGTTCGTCAAGTACCGTCCCGACTTTCTTATCTTTGAAAGAAAGGGTAACCATCCGGGATTCGATACAGGATCCGGCCACCCAACCAGATCCTGTACGGTTCATGTTTTTGACAAATAGGATTAGCCAGTCACGGGCGGTACCGGTGTAATAGTCGAAGTTCTTTTTCCGCTCCGGTGTACCATGAAGGAAAAACTCTGCATCCAAAAGGTCATACCGACTTGAATAGAACTGAACGGTATATTCCCAACCAAGAGATGTCTCCCTTTTCGTCACCTTCTCGTTATGCCGGACCTTGTATTTTGTCCCTTCAAAGTCTATATAGTCATTGATCTGAAGCTCTACCACATTACGGGAAAGAAAATTCAGGATAAGAGTGTCCTCTCCCATGATCTCTTCGACCGTATAACTGTTATCTTTCAGATAGACATCACAGACTACCGTATTTCCGCGCTTTATTTCCATACTGCTAAATAACCTACTTATTTTTAGGCAATAAAAAACACGGCAACCGGATATATGACATTTTACCGGTTGTCGTGTTTTAATATATAAGGTAGATGTTCTGTTTATGGTAGATTTCTAAAGCGCAAGTCCACACGCGCCAAAAGTCGTAGACAACGCTGCAATCTCACACCAGAACATCGGCTTCGTTGATACAAAGTCCTGCCATATATTACCACTCAACCGTTTACTCATGCCTATTACCGTGTAAACGATAAAAGCCAGCCACACCGGAATAAGAACCCACCAGAAAGACGTGCAGCCAACCCATAGCTGAGAAGAAAGCAACGTCAATGCCGCCGATCCACAATGAATGCGGTTTATCCAAGTGTCTTTGAAATCAGGAGCCAAACCGACACCAATCAAACCGATACAGGCTGCGATCGCCAGCAACCGCATAGTAAAGGTTGTACTCATTTCCCAAATGACCGGGAATAGGAACATAGCCGTCAGTGCCATGCTTGCTCCAAAGATCAATTTATGATCAAGAGTATAATACGTCGCACTAATTGAGTACGGTACACCTTTTGCCTTTATACAAACTGCTGCCGTATAAACTGCGATAACCAAAAAAGAAATAATTAATAATAACATGATTTTCAAACTTTATTGTTTAACTTTGTTTCCGGAGACCCTCGGTCCCCCTAATTTTCTTTTTTTACAGCCTCCAATCTGTGATAGCCTGGAGGCTGTTTTATTATTCTTTCGCCACCGAACATTTTATATCTCCATTTGTTTTAAAAGAAAATACCCAACCTGGGGTTGGCGATTATCAATAATTTTTTCTGAATATACATTTGCTGTCTTTCTGCTGTGACAGCCCAAAGACAGTGTCACTAATTTATTAATACGGCCTTGCAGGCGGAGTGAAGTTTGATGTCCAACGGGCAATATTACTGATGCGAAACTCGTCAATCATACCGTTCAGATACAATCCATAATCTCGATATTTTCCGATCATTAAAGAACTATAGTACCCTGAAACCATCGTTGATGTGAAACCAGACGCATACACTCCATTTACATACACTTTCCAATATCGAGATTGTGACCTGACGATCGCAAGATGAACCCACTGATCCCGTGGCATCGTAAAATAGCATATTGCATCCCCTCGGGTTCCACCATACTGCAATCCAAAGAAAATGCGTCCGTCAGATTCCTCCATTATATCAAAGCTATAATTTCCACCACCATTGCCTTTTGACATTATACCGTTTCTCACACCACTTTTCAGTTTAATCCAAAAATCGACGGTATAGTTTGGATATAGGGACTCGTTTATGGCATTCGTTCCACTTACCTTTACATACCCGTTTCCTGAAAACGAAACGCAATTCTTGAATTTTCCCACTACATAGGACATATTACTACCAACATAAGGCTTGCCTGAGGCTTCATCTTTCAATGATCCATCAAAATGTAGCAACAGCAAAGTATTCCTGTCTACTTTCTTCCGTCCCATCATCGATCTTATCATACCAACCTCCTTTCCGCCGAAAGTCGGTCAGATACTTTAGTTAAGAGGTGTTTTCCCCCCCCCCCCATTAACATTTGTAAACAATTATTTCTCATGACTTTATCTCCTATTTTTTAGTCGTTAATATCTTGTTTCATCTTTTTCAACGGCAGATCATTCTTCGTAAGCCCAATAGCGGATCAGGACAGTGCCATCACCGCCGTTACCGTAAGTACCACAACCGCCACCACCGTAACCGCCACTTTTTCTATTGCCATTTCCAGTTCCGCATCCTTTGTCGTAATCGGATTCTCCACCCATGCCCCCATTTATATTTCTGTCTGAACCACCACCTCCGGCATTTCGTTTCCCAGTAGGTTCGCCAAAATCGCGGGTTGTATGCCTTTGACCCTTTCCTCCGCCATATAGGGAACCAGCTGGATAGAGAGAGCCATTTTCATTGCGGCTGCCGATTCCGTTAGATCCATCAGAACCCGCTTTAGCCGTATCTGAATCATCTCCTGCTCCGCCACTTCCGCCGTTGCCACCAGTATATGCTCCGGCATTACTTCCGCCTGGATAACCATTACCCGCACCATTTCCGCCATTAGCTCTATAACTTGAATTTAAGAATTGAGAGTATCCACCGTTGGGGGCAACTTCAGAATACCCTCCAATTCCTCCTTTCCCAACTGTTATCGGAATTGACTGACCCGGTGCAACAGAGATAGCATCACCGTCTCTCCATCCGGATGTATCTTTTTTGAAGGTTTTAGTATAGCCGCCACCTCCACCGCTTCCATTATGTCCTGCACCCCCTCCTCCGACAAGAAACACATCAACCTCCCTACATCCTTTAGGTACGATCCAGGTATAATTCCCGGCAGGATAGAACCTCTTGGTGAACAACTGCAACTTCTTCCGTCCCATCATCGACCGTCTCATCTACGCCCTCCTTTCTTACGATAAGAGGTCGTAACTTCTTTATTTATAGAGCATTTTACCCCCCCCCCCGTTTAACTTTTAATAACATAACCTGTTTCATTGCTTTACCTCCTGTACAATTGTGGGCAAGTCTTTCAAGTCGTTCGGATAACCTGTAACGGTTGTCAGAATGCAGAGATAGATCACACCGTATTGTTCATAATATTTGTCTTTCTCGAATGCCATACCCTGCACGTATGGAATAGGATCATCAAGCGTGCCTGCGTGCTCAGCTTCAACGATCTTATACAGTGAAGCAGTTTCTATGCCCGGTTTCCAGTCGGCTTGCAGCTTGTGCTTTTGTATCACTTCAAACAAAGTGTCGCTTTCTCCTTCCACTACTCGAAGCCGGAAGCCTATTTCAACTTCCTTGCCAAACTCTGCATCTTTCTCACCCCAAATGGGGAATAAGACCTGCATCTCCAACGCTTGGCTGGCTGTGAGAGACACGCTGTTCATCATCGCACGGGCAAAGGTCACTGCCTGCGCTTCCGGGGATTTAGCGATTGCCTTATCTGCTTTAGTTTGCAAGGCTGCCGTTGTTGTATGGATCATTTCAGGATAGCCTTTTACCACGATAGCTTCGACCTCCTCGGCTGTTTGGGCGGCATCGATACGGGATAGCAAGCCGTCTGTCACCTTGCCGCATTGCTCCGAATAGTCAGCTATTTCGTCAAGAGCAACCGTTAAGATATTCGAGGCGTAAAGATGACCGCCTACTTCGACTTCTTCCTGCCGGCCACACTTGTCTTTCAGACGAAGCGTATCACCGGCATAGGCATCCTGTTCGTCGATGTAGTAATGATGGATGTCTTTGTCGTAGATTTCCTGCCGTTTGGCATCACGGGCACGCCAGAGCAATTCTTCCGGAGTCGGTTCAGGTTCTGGAGTGGGCTGCATGTGCCAACACTCCAACGGGGTTGCATCCGGATGTTCGTTGTGGTACTGTTCCTGTTCTTCTGAGAGCGGAAGATAAGCCCCAACCTCATAATCGTCTATATCTGTACTTATGAGATAGGAATCAGGAAGTTTTACTTTCGTTTTCCAAAAATTAATGTCTTTATGAATGTATATCATATTGCTATTCTTAATTGTGATAATATAAACAAATTATACCCTGTCCTCCTTTTCCTCCTTTACGTGACAGACTACCACCTCCTCCGCCACCAGCTCCAATGCCACCATTTCCGCCATTCGTAGGATTGCTTGACCCTGAATTTCCACCATTTCCACCTGATTCAAGACCTGCCGCCCCACCACCTGCTCCAGATCCATCCGAACCAGATCCGTTCGAGCCTTTCCCCGAAGTTCCACCTCCTCCAAATAGGCCAATAGGAATAAGTACATTGTTATATTTATATCCTGTACCACCTTGATAAGATTGACTATTTCCACCTTTATAACCGCCCATACCATCTGCATTACTTACACTGTTTCCACCGGTCATTCCTGACGATGAATTTCCATTACCCGACATAGATGCGCCTGAACCACCAGCATAACCGTAAGAACCATTCCAATAACCAGGAGAGCCTCCACCATTATTACAAATCGCGATATCGGAAGATGGGTTTTCTACCAACTTTGATAGAATGGTATATATACTGTCTGGTATTTTAGAGCCATTACCAAGCCCTCCTGCTCCCTCACTATTACCTCTTTGCCCTCCAGCACAGATTATCGTATCCCCGTTTATTTCAAGAGTTGTACTATCCCCATCAGTTTGTGCATTTACAGGCTTTGCAATTTTACAAGTCAAAGTTTTCGGTAGCAAAGAGATTTTTATATTACGAGCAAATGCTATTGTTCCAGAAGCTCCACCGCCACCACTGTTTGTGCCACCTCCGCCGCCACCTCCAACGATTAGCAAATCCACAAACTTATATTTTTTCTCTATTATATAATTCTGTTGGATACCTAAAGGACTTACCAGCTTTACCAATTTAGGCACTGTATTATATAGATTACCTGATATCAATCTACGTTTCATCTCTTCCTGTTTTGAATTATACCCTAACTACTATTATCCCGTGTTCTTTCTTCAAGGATACACCTGTCGGTTTCCCGTTCGGTAACGTTACACTTGATTCCTCGGACTGCCAGCCAGAACCATTAGGGACCGGTTGGTCAAAGTCCGACCCGGAACTGTTCAAGATCGACAGATAGAATTCCAGCATTTCCGGTACGCTGGCGATATCGGCAAAGTTGATCGCTTGCGGGGATTTGCTTGTGTATTTGAAGCGAAGGTTATACGGTGATGACGGAAGAGCCGCCAGAGACTCGACATCGACATACTCTTTCAACCTCAAAGAGTCCGATACCTTCGTTTTCTCTTCATTGCTGTAATTATTGTCGGTATGGACATAAGCAGCGTCCTTGACCGTATGGTCGTCATTCTGTAACTGGGATAGCCTTGTCGGAATCGCCTGCTGGACGTTTGTGATGCTCTGGTTCAGCCCGGCGATGATCCCTTGCAACGTCTGTGTGTCCTCTACGTTGGCAAGGAAAGCGATGATCTCGTTAAATGACTCGATGGCACTCGATGCGTCACCCGATACGAGCGTGTTGAATTGCTGCTGCAAGGCTGTCAGCGCGTTCCTGATTTCCGTGTCGTCGTAGCTTTCCCCGTCCTGTCCTTCGGCTACCACACCCGTATCCTCTTCGCCTATTTTCCAATGCTTGGTTTCCGGATCGATCGAAGGAACCGGGGCATCGTTTCCCCGAAGGTTCGGGGTGTCGAACTTACCTTCAGCCGTCGTGATCGTCAGGATATAGGTCGTGGCATCATTCGTTTTAACCGTGACCTTCACCTCCTGCATGACGGCCGGCAGCTGGGCAAACGTATGAACGCCATCAGCCAGCTTCATGTTGAATTTACCGTTTTCCAAACGTTCAAATAACCAGACTGATGCAGGATAGACGGTTACGTTATCGGCCCATTCGGCGGTCGTCTGTTCGATCTGTTGATAAATAAATGCACCTTTCTTACTCATTGCTCAAATATCCTTGTTTTATCGTTCGTACTGATTCATTGTAATAATCGGCTCCTGTCAGATAAACATTACCGGGCAAGGCTGTACCGCTGCCGGATTCCTTCCACGAAGCTTTTCCCCCGGCAAGATCATAAAGCCGGTAGAACACATATTCACCTTCTTCCGCTACACGTACTTCATCGCCGATACGAAAATTGATGGTTGTACCGTCGGTATTGACATAGCTCAATGTATTTTCGTCCGGGATAGCCTCTAACGTCGGGATCTCCGGTTTGTTCTTGATGTAGTTCTTATTGACAGGATCGATAACGTTCCAGTCGGGTTGCAGTCCACTGATGACTCCTTCGGCGGCTTCGGCGGCACGATTGGCGCGGTCGGCGGCTGTGTTGGCCTTGCCGGTTGCGACTATGGTATCTTCCTTTGCCGTATTAGCAGCCAAAGCTGCCGTATCCGCCAGTCCTGCCTTTTCATTGGCCAGAGTAGCGGCAGCTTTGGCTGTATTTGCCGCCTTGTCTGCATTTTCTTTTGCCGTGTTTGCGGCCAAAGCTGCATCCGTCGCCGATTTTGTAGCAGTCTCGGCAGAAGCTATGGTATCATCCGCACGCTCTACAGCCGCATTAGCATTTTCGGCGGCAGTTGTAGCCGAGGATGCTGCTTCATTCGCTTTATCCGTTGCGGTATTGGCATTTAATGTTGCCGTGTCAGCCTTTCCTGCGGCATCATTGGCCTTTCCTGCGGCTATATTGGCTTCAACAGTTGCTTTATCTGCTTCTTCCTTTGCCATATTGGCTGAAGCTGCTGCGGTATCGGCATTCTCGGCTGCGGTATTGGCTATACCGGCTTTTTCCTCCGCCAATGCAGCGGCAGCAACAGCCAATTTGGTCGCTGCATCAGCATCTCCGGCAGATTGAGTTGCTTGACCAGCTGCGGCATTTGCTAAAGCTGCGGCATCATTTGCAGCCTTGGTTGCCGCCTCTGCGCTCACTTTTGCGGTGTTTACATTCGATATAGCAGTATTAGCTTCCTCCTTAATTTGGGACATCTGTTCACGAACCTCTTTTGCCGCATCCGTTGCCGGCTTCATAAGTTCGGCCTTATCAGTCTCTGTCAGATCAGAAAAATGCAGTTTCAATTGATCCACTTCTGCTGGTGTCAGATCGGAAAACTTCATTTTCAATTCTTCACGGTCGAAAATATCCACGTATGCACTATCCGGCTCACCTTCGTATTTCATTTGAAGCGTACCGTTCAACTTTCGAAAAACCGGCTTCTCTCCTTTCGGCCCACGAATTTTCTCAATTTCCAACAGATTCTGCCAAGCACCATTAGCTCCTTGTTTCCAAAGGATGTATTTATCGTTTATCCCTAAAAACGCACTAAGGCCGGGATCGCCCTGTTTACCTTTCATTGCAGAGGGCAAAGCACGCTTAGGTCTCCCACCCTGAATGATCAGGATCATATCATTATCGGTTATTGTTCCGGCTGCCGGAAGCAAATTAGCCCTGATTATTTCAAATTCTTCTGCCATATCAATTGAAAACTATTATTCTACCTTGCTCATCTGCCAATAACCCCAAATCCGGATCTTTCAGCACACAGTAACGAACATCACCGCCGGCATCTATCCAACTCACTACGGGAGCAACAACAGAAATAGTGAATCTTGCCCCTATCCGGTTCTCCTGCCAGACTTCCACAGAAAAGGACGGGCAATCCGTATAGTACACCTGAATGATACCATCCAACGTCTTAATATATAATTCCTGATTTCCTACACCGGATATCTGGCTAAAGAATGCCCGATAGTTATTCAGAAACTCTTCCACACTGCCGGCCAACATCCAAAGGGACAGTTTTATTTCCCGATGCAGGGTTTTGATTGTCGAAAGGTCTACCGTACGGCCATCAGTGAACGGCGCCTTAACCGCAGGATATTTCAAGATGTCCTCCTGGTTATCGTCCGATCCTATACCGAAGTCTGCAAAGTCTATCCCATTAATCGCATACTGCCCGCGAAGCCCGATACCGCCGGCCGGAGTTGCCGGATAAATGGCATGATTGTCCTCGACAAAAGAAAGTTCAAACACAGATACGTTCTCCCCTGCATTAAATGGCACAGGCTGTTCGTGAGAAGAGCCGACATTGAATCGTAAGCGGTTGGTCATACCGGCAATAAGATTGAATTCCCGATAGCCCGGTGCGGACAGATCAGCAACAAACTTTCTATACCCAGACCAGAACTGCTCAAGCGTTTCTGCCTTCATGAGGAATTTCAACTTGACGGTCTTAGGTTCGAACTCCACAACCGAGAGATCGGGATCGATTCCGTCGGCTTCCGCCCAGTTGTTATATTTGACTGCCTTACGTTTGGGGTATTTCAGAAGATCATCAAAAGAACCTTCCAATAATTTACATCCCCATTCAGTATATACGTCTTTTCCATCTATTGTCATAATACACGTGCTGTATGGTCTTTATGAGTTATTACCTTACCGCCAGCGTTCTTTACGAACACCACGGCATAGTTACTCGCATGGATCTCGGCTTCCGCCCCGTGCATCAGGATCACGTTGTAGCGGCCGATCGTATCAAAATGAAGGATTGCCTTGGAACCGGCCAAGAATACCTTCACCGGATTCGTCAGTTTCACGTCCGTCTCGATATAGATTCCCATGCTTTCGGCCTTCTTGCCCCGGAACTCTCGTAATTGTTCCATAGACGGGAAATTATTCTTCGTGCAGAACTCCGTACCCTGCGGTGTCAGCAGAAGGCGCATAAGCTCTTCTTTGTTTTCCGTGCCATGCAACAACCGGCAGGCACCTAACCGGTTTGCTATCTCAAAAAACTCTTTATCCATAATGCTACATTTTTACTTTTACGTTAATAGTACCTTCCAAGGCATCAACCGTGCCTCTGGTGTTCTCCGATATCTTACCGGCAACCTCTTTGATCTCTCTCGTATTCTCGGCGATCCGATCGGTATTCTTTTCCACTTTATCTGATAGTTCGCGGATGGCCTTCACATCTTCCCAACCTCTGGATTGCATATCATAGATCAGCCTCATTTGTTCACGGATCGGTTGCATACTGCCGCGGATGTCTTCCAACAGAACACGGACGGCTCCGGTCTGACCGGCCAACAGGTTTATGCTTTCTTGGGAGGCTTTGGCATACGCGCCTTTCAGGGAATTTTCAGAAACTTCTTCTTTCTCCGGTTCTTCCACCTCATCTTTCATCAGGCTATCAGCCCAACCGAACTGCCTGTTAATCTCTTTTTGCAGTTCTTCCGCCATATTATAGATATAATCCTGTTCCCAACCGGAAAGGACATTGTCGGCATAGAACTCCTTCAGTTTGTCACGAATCTTCTCCATCGCACCGGAAGATTCCGTTGCTGCCTTGATGGATTCTGTGACCATCTGGCGCATCATCTTTTTGACAGTATCCTTTGCCGATTCTGCCCGGTCTTCACCGGAAGCCCACGCTTCGGCTTGTGCGTTAGCGAAGTTGTCAATGGCGGATTTCAGGTCTTCACCGAAGATAGCGTCCACGGCCTTCTCCTTGTTGTCCGCTATGACGTCGTTGATTTCCTCGATTTGTTCCTGCCAATCCTTAATCCTATCCTTGTCCGTTTTCTTCTTGTCCTGCTCTTCACGAATTTGCTGTTGGATAAGGACTTTCTGTTGTTCCAGTAGTTTGTTCTGCTGGTCAATCAATTGGGAAGCATCTTTGGAATAAGCCTTATCTATCGCTTTACCAAGTTTTTCATAAGACTTATCAAGCGCATCCACCTGATCTTGTAATGCTTTTATCTTTTTTTCGTGACGCTTGTCATTATTGAAAATATTAAAGACAGATGTCAGAACTCCAATACTTCCCTGTATGATGCCGACAGGATTAGCAGAAGCGATGCTCGTTGCCAATTGACTGGCGGAACCCATTAAATTTGACAGATCGCTAAGTAGCTGTTGGGTGGCCTCGTCGCCAGCCAAGCCCATCTCATTAAGCCCACCAACGACTGCATCAAATCCACCCTTAACCATATCAATAGATGCCGCAGTATCCCGGAACATCTCTTTAAGAGCATTCTTTTTTGTTACATCATCCTCGGCCTTCTTGTACTCTTTCAAGTGTTTAGAAAGCAACCCGAAGGGATTCATCGTTCGGATCTTCTCATCGACCTCTTTTAAGCTATTGGTTACAGCCTGGGCATCTATAGGATTCAGTTTTAATCCTTTGGCCTTTTCTTTAATGGTATTGCTCAATTTCTCCAACTGCTGAACTGTCAGATTATCAAGATTTCTGAATAACTGTTGCCATTCGTCCGATTCTTGGAGCATCTGACCGTTAAGAGCGGACAAAGCCTTTTGCTTACCTTCCATCAGTTTAGCGACCAGATAAGCGTCCTTTGATTCAACAGCAACGGCAATATCTGTGTCCCACTTATCTCGAAGGTCTTTCTCCTTTTGTTTGTAATCATTCAAATTGTCTAAAAGAGCACGATATGTTTCCTGCTGCTGGGCCTTGTCGATATTGGTGGTATACGATTTGTGCTCATCTTTGGTCATTCCACCTGTCTTTAGCTGCTCGTTAGCCCATTTACGCTCCTTATCA
>OGHW01001488.1_pt1 | contig 18619 bp, 11 predicted proteins | sample 1571641 | NCBI WGS metagenome assembly OGHW01 (sample SAMEA2582066, study PRJEB24529) | metagenome | biome: Human gut stool | place: China | collected 2011 | reverse complement strand
GCGAGAACCAACCTCTTGGAGTTGCGTAAGCAACTCCGAAGGAATCCTCTGATTTCAATCAGGGGAGGACGTCAATGCGGTCGCAAGTTGGATTCCAGTTGCGACGTTGACCACTTTTTGCCGTACTCGCGATTCGCGCATACAAGGACATTTAACTTTGTACTGGCTTGTCCGAAGTGCAATCGCAGCAAGTCGGACCGTCTTGCTGCGCCCGGGCATTTGTTCCATTGGATGGATCGCAACGAAACGTATGCCGAGGCAATCATCGAATGCAGTCGCGAGAGACTCGAAGCCGGGGCGTTGCTGGTTTCTGAAATGGCCGCACAACAATACGATCGTGCTGTAAACCGCGAGCGTTTTTGGTTGCGTGCGGTTGCCGACGAGGCTCCCGAGACGCAACTGCTACAGGGAGCTGAGATTGAGGAGGTCCTCAATCGTTTGCATGACCATGCCCGTGCGATGTGTCGGTTCGAATGTCCGTGAGCAGATGCAAAACGAGGCGCATTCGTGAAGAAAGCGCCTCGTACTGCCTGCGGCAAAACTCTCGTTAACTGTGAGAGATGTTTTGTTGTGTCTTCTCGTATTTGGCCAACTTGGCTTCAAAGTCATCAAGGCAGTTGCCGACAACCTTGTGCAGAGCAATCAATGCAATCAAGTTGGGAATGACCATCAGGCCGTTGAAGAGGTCGGCCAGTGCCCACACCAGATCAACCTTGAGCGTGGCGCCGACAATGATGAAGGCGCAGACAATCACGCGATAGGGAAGGAGCGCTTTTTCAGAGAAGAGGAAGCGCACGTTCTGTTCGGCAAAGAAGTACCAGCCGATGATCGTTGAATAGGCAAAGAAGAAGAGGCAGATAGCAACAAAACTTACGCCGAACGAACCCAGCCCCACGTTGTAAGCCTTCTGAGTGAGCGCAATGCCGGTGCTCTGGAAGTCGAGTACGCCGGTCACGAGAATCACGATGCCCGTGAAGGTAACAACGATCAGGGTGGCGAAAACGCCGAAGATGGCGACGAGCCCCTGTTCGGCCGGGTGCTCTACTTTGGCAACGGCGTGAGCGTGCGGTGTGGAACCCATACCGGCTTCGTTGGAGAACAAGCCGCGGGCAACGCCGAACTGCATGGCTTTGGCAACTGTCAGACCGAGTGCGCCGCCCATAACAGCCTGAGGATCAAATGCAGCCACAAAGATCAGACGGAACGCATTGCCAAGTTCTCCGGCGTGACAAGCAATGACGTAGGAGCCGCCGATGATGTAAATGGCGGCCATGAAGGGAACGATTTTCTCAGTCACAGACGCCAAACGGGCGACGCCGCCGAAGAAAACCGCACCGGCGAGAATGGCTGTCACAATACCGGTGATGACCAGCGGAACGCCGAAAGCCGTGTGCATGGCGTTGGAAATCGAATTGGATTGCACCATGTTGCCGATGCAACCCAGAGCAATGATGATGGCGATAGAGAAGAAGACGGCCATCGGACGCCATTTTTCACCCATACCCTTGGTGATGTAGTACGCAGGACCGCCGACCACATGGCCGTTGGCGTCTTTGCCTTTGAAGGTCTGAGCCAGCACCGCTTCGGCAAAGATGGTGGCCATACCGAAGAAGGCGGCAACCCACAGCCAGAACAAGGCGCCGGGGCCGCCCGAGACGATAGCAGTAGCCGTACCCGCAACGTTGCCGGTACCCACTTGAGCAGCGATGGCGGTAGCCAAAGCTTGGAATGAGCTCATGCCCGTTTTATCGGCACGCTTGCCAAAAAGCGTGGCGCCGCCGAACAGTAAACGCGTGGCGAGGCCGAACTTGCGTACCTGCACAAAACGAAGCTTGATGCTGTAGAAGATGCCCGTGCCGCACAGCAAGGGAATCAGGCAGAAAACGCCCCAAAGGACACTATTGATCTCACTGACGAGATGATTAAGAAAGTCCATGACGACTTTGGCTCCGAGAGTTTGATTTTGTAGCGCTCAAACGACAATAAAGCGGTGACGGCTACTTATGCGCTCTGTCCTTGTTGTTTTTTTAGGCAGGAAAGAGACAGCCTAGAGTTTAGGTGCTTTATCTGCAGAGCAAATGAAAACTTGATGAAAGTTCGATGGAAAGCAAACTTTCTAGTGATCTGTTTTTAGGGAAAATGTTGTGGAACGTTGCGCGAAACCAGAACGTCGGTCCGGATTGCGACGAAACACTTTGCCGACAGCGTCACAAAGTTTCTTGTACTTGGCAGACAAAAATGACGGGAACAATCACCCCTCCCGTCACAAGCAGGAAAACCCGCATTCTACCTCCTTCTACTGCTGAACTTCTATTTCTCGGTAGAAAAAGAACGCTTTACGTGGCTTTCATTACGCGAAAAGACGCAGACTGTCATTTTTGGCAGTCGAAAAAGGCAAAAAGTGTGTTTTTGATGTTTTGTGAGCGGGGACAATTTTTGCCGCTGTATCAACGGGTTGGCGCCGAGTCATCGGCAAAGACAACAGCATATTGTGTGATTGCGATCGAACATATCGCCATATAGTATTTTTCGGACATCTAAATCAGAGGCGCCGCGCATCAGCGGTTAGCTCTTTTTTTCTTGCCGGGTAATCAGTTATGTCCGTTCAGATCGATTTATCGCGCGATGCGCTTTTTGACGAATTGGGGCTGCAACGCTTGCGCGAAAGCTATATGCGAGAAGGGGAAACATCTCCGCAGGAGCGCTACGCCTTTGTGGCGGAAAGCTTTGCGAGCAATCCCGAACATGCGCAACGTATTTATGACTATGCGAGTCGCCATTGGCTGAGTTTTTCGACGCCTGTTTTGAGCTTCGGGCGTAACAAGCGCGGTCTGCCGGTCTCGTGCTTTCTGAGCTACATGCCCGATACGGCCGAAGGGCTGGTCAATACGCTTTCCGAAGTCAACTGGCTTTCGATGCTCGGCGGTGGCGTCGGCATTCACGTGGGCATTCGCAATGCTGACGACAAAAGCGTGGGTGTCATGCCTCATCTCAAGGTCTACGATGCGGCCTGTCTTGCGTATCGTCAAGGTTCGACGCGGCGCGGGTCCTACGCGGCCTTCCTGTCGATTGATCATCCCGATATCGTTCAGTTCATTGAGATGCGCAAGCCCACGGGCGACCCCAATATGCGCGCACTCAATCTGCATCATGGCATCAATATTTCCGACGCCTTCATGGAGAAGATCGAAGCGAGTATGCGTGATGCCGACTATGACGATTCGTGGGAGCTCAAACACCCGGCCACCGGTAAAGTGGTTGAAACGGTGAGTGCCCGTGATCTCTGGCAGCGTATTTTGGAAATGCGCATGCACACCGGCGAACCGTACCTGGTCTTTACCGATACGGCCAACCGCGTGTTGCCCAAGTGGCTTGCCGATCAGGGGCTCAAGATCAACGGATCGAACCTTTGCACCGAAATCTTCTTGCCCACGAACGAGGAGCGTACGGCCGTCTGCTGTCTTTCGTCCGTGAATCTGGAGTATTTCGATCAATGGAAGCACGTGCCTCAGTTCATCGAGGACGTGATGGAATTTCTCGACAACGTGCTTCAATACTTCATCGATCACGCTCCGGACACGATTGCGCGTGCGCGATTGAGCGCCATGCGCGAGCGTAGTGTGGGGCTCGGTGCCATGGGCTTCCATGCCTATCTGCAGAAAAACGGCATTGCCTTTGAGAGCGTTGTCGCAAAAGTGACCAACATGGCGATGTTTCGCCACATCCGAAACGAATGCGAGCGTGCCGACAAGGTTCTGTGTGAAAAGCGCGGAGCATGTCCCGATGCGGCCGCTGCCGGCGTCAGCCGTCGTTTCAGCCACTGGATGGCCGTGGCTCCTAACGCCTCGTCGTCGTTGATCACGGGCGGCACGAGCCCGTCAATCGAACCGATTCGAGCCAACGTTTTCCGGCAGGACACGATTTCCGGCGCGCATATCGTCAAGAATCGCTTCCTCAAACGCGTTTTGGCTGAACTCGGTCTCGATACAGACGAAGTCTGGAGTGATCTGATTGCCCACGACGGCAGCGTGCAACACCGCACGGATTTGCCGCAGCAGGTCAGAGACGTATTTAAGACGGCTCAGGAAATCGATCAGCGCTGGATCATTGAACTGGCAGCTGATCGCCAGCCCTATATTGACCAGGGCCAGAGCGTCAATCTCTTCTTTGCGCCCGACGTGCCGATCGGTTATCTGCACGCCTGCCACTTTATGGCTTGGAAGAAGGGGCTGAAGTCTCTTTACTACTGCCGCAGCGACAAGCTGAGAAAAGCCGACAAGGTCGGCCAGGTTGCCGTCCGTCGGCGTCTTGAGGACGAAATTGATATGCGGGCTGTGGCCGACGACACCGGCTGCCTTGCTTGTGAAGGATAAGAAATGCAGAAAAGCGCACTGAAACTCGCGGGCAACCGCAATTACTTCAAGCCCTTTGCCTACCCGTGGGCCTACGATGCGTTCGTTCAAAGCGAACAAATGCACTGGCTTTGGACGGAAGTGCCGATGATGGAAGACGTCAAGGACTTCCAGCTCAAGCTCACGGATTCCGAACGCGATTTTTTGACGAAGATCCTGCGGTTTTTCACGCAGGGTGACATCGACGTGTCGGGAGCCTACGTCACGACTTATCTGCCGCAGTTCCCTCAACCGGAAATCCGCATGATGCTCTCGAGCTTTGCCGGTCGAGAAGCGGTGCATATCGCGGCATACTCGCATTTGATCGAGACGCTGGGCCTGCCCGAGACCGTCTACAACGAGTTTCTGCAGTACGAGGCGATGGCCAAAAAGCACGAGTTCTTTAACGAGTGCCTGTCGGAAAACGAGCTTGCCGCCCAGATTGCCGCTTTTTCGGCCTTCACCGAAGGGATGCAGCTGTTTTCGAGCTTCGTGATGCTGCTCAACTTCCCGCGCAACGGACTACTCAAGGGCATGGGGCAGATCATTGCCTGGTCGATTGCTGACGAGACGCTGCACACCGAATCCATGACGATGCTCTTTCGTGAGTACATCAAGCAGAATCCGCAGCTCTGGAACGATGAACTCAAGGCACGCATCTACTCGATCGCCGAAACGATGGTTGACCTGGAAGATCGTTTCATTGAACTCGCCTTTGGCGTAAGCGACATGAAGCGCCTTACCAAGCAGGAAGTCAAGGATTACATCCGCTACATAGCCGATCGTCGCCTGATGGGACTCGGCTTGAGGCCGATCTTTAAGTCGGAAAAAAATCCTCTCAATTGGGTCGATGCGATGCTTGGCGTGACGCACACCAACTTCTTTGAAAACCGCGTGGTTGACTACGCCAAAGGGGCGCTTACCGGATCCTGGGCTGATGTTTGGGGGGCTGCAGGTTTCAAAAACTAATGTTTGCATGAGAGACCAAACTTCCATTGATTCTTCCTGTTTAAAAATGCCAATGACCTGTTTTACTCGAAAGGTAGAAGCAGATTGGTTTGATGCCTAATTAATAGATCGTTCCTGAATGGAAATTTTTCCTTTCGGGGTGGGTTTATTTTTTTGGCTCTTCGGGGATACCTGTGGGTAAATCTTCCAAAATTTAAGAGGGTACAGGCCGGTTTGGCAGCGGGATCTCCACCTTGGAACAAATCAGCTTGACGTAGGCGAACATGTTCTGCAGGTTGCGGAAACCGTAGGCTCGCCGCACGAGCGACTTGATCTTGTTGTTGGTGGCCTCAATGCGGGCGTTGCTCAAACCGTGCCGAAGCGTGTTGAGGATGCTGTCCATGTGCCGCTTAATCTTGTGCGCAAGCTCCCTGACTGCCTCAATTCGCGAGTGCGATGCTCGCCAAAACCAACGCTTCCTGGTGCCTGTGAATGTTGTGCAAGACTGAACAATACCTGGTTGCGATGGCTTTTTGTTTGCCCAGGGACCGTTGGGCGGAGGCTCTGCCCCCCCCCACCGCGTTCGCCGCCACGTGGCTCGGGAGGAGGCCTGAAGCCCTCCTCCGCGGCCAAGGCCTTGTCACCGTCAAGCGCTTTCGCGGCATATCCTCGGTCGGCAAGCCGCCCTTCGTTATTCCACGTTCGCTTGACAGCACCAAGAGCACGGCGCGAACGAAAAAAAGCGGAACACCATCATGCTCCGCTCGAATCGAGTACTGAATATCTCTTGAGTGCCTGCTCTACAAGGCTTACAAGGGGACGATGCTTTGGTTTTTACCCACACATATCCCCGAAGCCTCTCATTCTCATTCATTTTTTCACTTCAAACAACGAGCCCTATTAGGTATCCTATTGTAAAAGGACACGAGGTGGGAGTCAACCTCGTTTTCTGTGGAAAATCAGATAATTAGGTGAAAAATTTCACTAAATCAACGTACCTAAACGCTAGCGTTACGGTCTAGATATAGTTAGCTCGTACTACTCCTGAGTATGGGCAAACGGATCGGAAGAGCGCTTAAACTTGGTGGAGTGTTGGGTTAAGCGGGAGAAGTTTGTCTATTAGTTTCACAATGGCTAGTGAAATTTACGATTTTATGGAAATGATGAGAGTCATGAGGCTTGATGGTGCCATCAAGCCAAGGCTCAGGATAGAATAAGGCCCGATTCACAACTGGAGTAGGTTCCCAGTTGAAGATGAAAGTATCTAGGCGATGTTTTATGGTAACAGCAAACTCACTTAAGGTGCCTGATGATTGCACTCCTCAATTTTCCGGCCATGAAACGTTTCCTCTAAGGCAGTTGTGGCTTCCAAAAATCGCTGACTTTATTCAAAAACGTAGCACGGTCTACAAACCTGATTTCACGTCAGACGAAGGCATTGAAAGCGCCATAGTTGAGCTTGGTATTGGCAAAAACATGATCGCATCTGCCCGATTTTGGGCGAGAGCGTGCCAAATCATTGACCAATCTGATCGTCTGACCAAGCTCGGTGAAATCATATTTGGCCCCGATCTCACAACAGCTGCTGATCCCTATTGCACGCGCTCGGAAACGGTATGGCTGATGCATTGGAATCTTGCATCTGTCCCCTCCCGATTTACGCCGATTTGGTATCTCTTCAATCATGTCAATCAACCCTCCCTTGATCGACAGTCGTTTGTTGATGGTCTGAAAGAGTTATGCCGCGTGAATAGTTGGAAGGTGTCGGACAACACGCTTAAGCGAGCTCAGGAGTGTGTTCTGCGTGCATACTTGCCGCGCCTTTCTGCAAAGGGAAATACGGAAGATATTGTTGAGCCACTGCTCTCTGAACTTGGTTTACTTGAAACAACTCCATCCCGAGATGTTTTTTTGCTTCATCGAGGGGCTCACAAGACGTTGCCTGATAAGGTCTTTGTTTACGCACTCATGGACTACTGGATGCGGTTGAAGACACCATCTGCGACACTCGATTTCTATCGAATTGCGCATGACTTTGGTTCGCCAGGAAGAGTTTTCAAACTTGACAACGAAAGCATCGCTCAACGGTTACAACGACTTGCTACGGTGACAAATGGCTTTCTTGAATGGACAGAACAAGCTGGTCTAAAGCAGGTGTCACGTCGCAAGGCAGCTCTTAACAATCCGTTTGTTTTTGCTATGGCAATGCTGACAGGCGCTTACTCCACTGGCAACTAACAATCAGGAATGAACATGAATCGACTCAATATTGCTCTTAATAGTCAATTTCAGCGTTCAAAGCGCCTTGATACTGATCAGCTTGATTTTGGTTATGTTTTGTTGGGGACTGGACGCCAGGCGCTACAAATTATGGGTAGCAATATTGTCCACAGTAATCAAAGAGCGTTTACCTGGACAGGGCCCTATGGATGCGGTAAGTCTAGTCTAGCCCTTCTTTTGACGAGTCTGGTTGGTACGGGCTCTGAACATGCCCGAGCGCTCGATCTTATCGGACGGGATGATGAGATTCTTGCTGGTTTTGCATCGAATCTTGGATGGAGAGTTTTTCGACTGGTTGGTCGTCAGGGAAATCTGATGGAGGATCTGGCAAGCCTTTTGAAGTGCCGCCGAACCGAAAAATCGATCGTTACCTCTCTTGCGCGACAAAGTGAAGCTCTTACTGGGAATGATGGGGTGCTCCTCATCATTGATGAGCTAGGTAAGTATCTGGAAGCGGACTGCGCTAGTGCCAATACATACCTGCTACAGGAATTGGCTGAGTTCGCATGCCGTGCGTCTGGAAAAATCGTACTTGTTGGCATTCTCCATCAGGCTATGGACGCCTACGCTGCTCGTATGCCGCTTGCTGTTCGCGATGAATGGACAAAAGTTCAAGGGCGCTTTATCGATATTCCGTTGGCTGCGACCACGGATGAAACTCTAGAACTGTTGAGTAAGGCTATCTCACACCCTGAGAAGCTCAGTATTAATCAGACGTTTGTAGCAGAAGTTGAGCTGGTGTCCCGGTGGATGGCCAAAAATGCAGCCTTTGATGAGGATCGCATTCGAAGGCTTCTCATGGGGTGCTGGCCTTTGAACCCGGTTGTTGCATTGATGCTCGGCCCAGTATCCAGAAGAAAATTTTCTCAAAACGAACGCTCGATTTATTCATTTTTGAGTGCAATTGAACCTTACGGGTTTGCTGATTTTCTGGCAAATCCAGATGCAGGTGACGTCTATTCTTTAGCTCAGTACTGGGATTATTTGCAGGCTAATTTTGAGGCGGCGATATTGTCTAGTCTCGATTCTCATCGGTGGATTACGGCAGTTGATGCGGTTGGCCGAGCAGAATCGCTGAACGATCCAGCACTGCTCGATTTAGCTAAGTGCGTGGCAGTCATTGATCTTTTCCGCGTGGGATCACGCTTGCAGGCATCAGCTGAGATTCTTGCAGCTGCGGTGGGAGTGAATGACGTTCAGGTTGCCACGATGCTACAAAAGCTTGTCTCGCGCCGGGTTCTTGTTGAACGTCGGCATGTTCAAGCATGGGCAATTTATGCTGGGTCAGACTTCGATATCGAAGCGGCAATAAAGGAGGCAGCCACCCAAATTAAGTCGCTTGATATCGAGGCACTCTCCTCGTTGGTTAGTCTTGACCCGATTGTGGCTCGGTCGCATTACTTCAATTCGGGGACCATGCGATGGTTCAATCGACGTTTGATGACGGAACAGGATCTACATCGATTGATGTCGGAAATAACGGCTGGAGACGGTGCAGCAGGCGAAATGGTTATGGTTTTGCCGGACAATTCACAGCAAGCATCAGCTTCTCCTATTGGGTACTTGAGGCGGTTGTATGACAAGTACGATCTTGCAAAAGTCTCAAGCGTAAAGGATAAGACTATTGTTTTGGGGCTTCCTGTTAATGTTGAGCGAATTATTGATCTGACCAACGAATTACAGATTGTCGATGTTGTCGCTGGCGATCCCTCTTTGGAGGGGGATGAAACTGGACGTAACGAAGTTAATATTCGCCGTAATTTTGTTCGCCAGGCGCTGATGGATGAACTTAACAATGCATTCATCACGTCTCAATGGTGTTCGAGCGGTGGTGTTACCGTTGTTAGGACACGCTATGCGCTTGATCACTATGTGTCTGACCTCTGTGCAGCAAGTTATTCCTGCGCGCCGGTCATCAAAAATGAACTGATAAATCGTGATCACCTTTCTGGAAATGTGAAAGCCGCTCGAAAGGAACTGATGCTCGCAATGATCAATAACGAACATCTGCCCCGATTGGGTTTTGAGCAATTTCCACCGGCATTTGCACTCTACTCAAGCATGCTGAAGTCGCTACATTGCCAATACGAAGATCAGTTTGGTTTTATAGCTAATCCCAGGACAGACACAAACAAAATTAAACCGCTGTGGGACGCTACGGACAAGTATCTTCAATTAGGCGGCCTATTTTCATTAGCTGATCTTTATAAGTTCTGGCGAAAAGCTCCAATTGGGCTAAGAAGCGGTCCGATGCCGATTTTGGCTTTGGCTTATCTTTTGGGGAGAAAGAACGCGGTTGCCGTCTACTTGCAAGGAGAGTTGCTTTCAACGTTGCAGGAAAGAGATGTCGACCAGATGCTTGTGGCGCCGACCGAGGTTGAAATTCGATATGTCGGTTCGACAAAAAACAATCAGGAACTGTTTGATGCCCTAAGAGAAGTCCTTGTATCGTACGTACCGAATGTAGAAGCAACGCCGCTGAGTCTTGCTCGCGCTATTGTGCGCATTGTGCTGACAGCACCGGCTTGGGCGCGCAAAACGCACGATCTGAGCAAGACAACGCTTGCTTTCAGGAGCGAAGCTTTCAAGGCATCGGATCCATTTGATCTTGTGCTGAAAAAGATTCCTGAGATCTTCAAAGCGGACAATATTCAGGGCATAGCGCAAAGCCTTGATGCAACGATCAAGGAATATCTGCAGTCAACCCCAAAGCTATATCAGCAGATCAAGGATCATTTGTTTACTTCTTTGCAGGCCTCTCAGGATGATCTTGAAAGCTTAAAGGCTCGAGCAGCTATTGTGAAGGGGCTTTCAGGTGACATGGTTCTGGAAGCATTTGTGACGCGAATTTCTCTCTTTACTGGCTCTGATAGGGACATTCTTGGTCTGTGGAATCTTGCGACAACTAAGCCCATGGAACAGTGTTCGGATCTTAGCTTGCAAGCCTGCTTGAGCAAAATCAGTGAGTTTGCATATGCCTTCCGTCAACAGGAAGCATTTGCACGTGTACGCGGGCGAGATGCCGATCGTTATATGTTCAGCCTGGTTGTCGCAAGCGGCGAAAAAGACATCACTACAACCGTTGAAATTACGAGTAAAGAATTTGCCGATGCCCGAAATAAAGCCAAAGTGCTGTTCAAGGAGTTTGAGGGCATGACTGATGCCATGAGGAATGCAGTATTAGCGCAGCTTGGTCTGCTAGTGAACCAGAAAGCAAACGAAGGGAATTAAATATATGGTGGTGCATCATGTTCTGGGAATTTCGGGAGGTAAGGACTCAGCTGCATTAGCTGTTTACATGAGCCAGAATCATCCGGAGCTAGACATTGAGTATTTCTACACAGATACGGGCAAAGAGCTTCCGGAAGTCTACGAATTCCTTGGCCGGCTGGAAGGTTTGTTAGGAAAACCGATTACAAAGTTGAATCCCTATAAGAACTTTGATTATTGGCTGAAGGCGTTTAATAATTTTTTGCCTTCACCGCAGACTCGCTGGTGCACTCGCGTTTTAAAGCTTGAGCCTTTTCGAGCTTGGGTTAAGCCATGGTTGGATGCTGGGGACATTGTTTACAGTTACGTGGCAATTCGAGCCGATGAAGAGCACCGTACTGGAATGAGGGATGGTCACCCGAACATGCATGTCGTTATGCCGTTGCGAGATGCGGGTATCGATAAGGCAGGTGTCTACGAAATTCTTGAATCATCAGGTCTAGGGTTGCCAGCCTACTACGAGTGGAGATCGCGTTCTGGCTGCACTTTCTGTTTTTTCCAACAGAAAATTGAATGGGTGCATTTGTTGGAACGTCATCCAGAGAGCTTTAAGGAAGCCATGGCCTACGAGAAAGTAGCTGTTGATAGTGGGTCCCCGTTTACATGGTCGCAGGGTGAATCACTGGCTGAATTGTCACAGCCTGAAAGAATTGTGCAGATTAAGGAGGATTTTGAGAAGAGGAAGAAACGAAAACTAAAGTGCTTGCGAATCAATCCGTTGCGAGTTGGACTGGAACAATACTTGGATATCGATGATATTTTTGATGCAGATGAAGGAAACGGGGCCTGTTCTATCTGCACTAAATAGAAAAGAGCGAGGAGAACAAGAGCTCCTCGCTCTCGATATTTTTTGGGGAGGGCTAGGTGTTATGGTTGATCTGCGTCATCGTAGATGTTGGCATCAGGGGAATCTGCTGGCGGTAATCCGAGGTAGTCCTTTAAATTTGTCCATATTACCGTTGCCATACGTGCCGTGCGCTCGTCGATAAATTTGTGGTCCCATACTCGCAATTCGGGATCGGCTAATTCCGCAATATTAGTCTGTGCTGTTGTGTTTTTAATTTTGGATCTGAACGACTTCGGTTTTAAGCCTGATGGCAACGTGGCGACAAAATCATCAATTTCATTTTGCGTCAGAACACACAACACATTGTAACCTTTCTGTTTATGTTCCCAACCGTTGTTTTGTAAGAAGCGATTGATCCCCTTTGGTAATAGCGTTGTGTTTCCTAGACTTTGAATCAATTCTTCATCATAGTCGGGCACAGCAGTCTTCCAAGCTGCATTTGGTGTTTGAGGCAAGATGTGCTCCAGATCGTATGTTGAATAGATATCCCATTTTGCAGAACTGAGGAAATCCGAAGTACCATCAGTTGGGCGCGTAATCAGATCGCGTAGTCCGTGAGAGGATTCTGATTTTATGGTGTTGTGCCAATAAGCTAAGTTAAGATAGCGAGTGATTTCCTTACGCTTGGCCGGCTTGTTCTTCTTCAACCCCTTGATCCAAGTGTTAAGCGTAAAGGTACCATTGTGCTTGTTGGCTAGTAGCCAACGTAGGATGGGTTTGAGCGTGGTGGTAGTTGGTACGGTGTGTTTGTCAAAACTAAAGCCGTCAAATTTGGGGGCACCCTCAATGTTGTTGCAACCAGTGAAAATTCGCCGGAAAGCATCTTCAATACCTGCCGTTGCTCCAAATTTGGATATCCAAATCGAGGCAAATGCAGCGAGTGCTCTCAGAGCATTGAGGAATTCAATGTAGCTTTTGTAGCGGGATTGAACGGTATTGGCATAGCGGTACTCGATCCAGAAGCGACAGGCAATGCTCAGGGGAAGTGTGAATTTCCCGGCAAGCAACATTTTCATGGCCAAGATTGCCTGATCCTCGAGATTTTCGAAATCTGTTCTTTTTTCTAGAAGTTGCTCTTTGGACAGATTGTTAAAGTGCTTCTGAGGATGAAAGTCAAACGAAAAGATACGAGATTCGGTGTCGTCAAAATTGCCGTGCGCAAGTAGCCACCACTCCGAGACCATTGTCAAAACAATAATGAAATCAGTAGAGGGTTTGGAGAACGAGTATTCACGCCGGTGGAAAATATTGGCATCACTGTCATTGGCGGTCTTAAACCAGGCTTTTAAGAAAAAACGCTGTTGGCTCGGTGTTGTTTCCAGTGGGTAGCCAGCGTAAATTGCCGCAAACGAAATTACGGTTTCTGCCGCGGCTTTGTTGTCGGTATCAGAGTCATTTTCGCAGTGCAGTCGTAGGTGATTGAGCCAGTCGAGCATGCTACTTTTCTCTTTGGAAGTGGCGGTAGCTGTCCCGTTAACGAACTCGAAGGGAATGGAGGCTTGCTCGATTAACGTTAAGTTCTGATTACTGTTATTCGTTGTTTGGGGGGCAACATCCAGCGAGTCGTAATAACGATGCACATCCGGAATAAACGTTTCAATGGTAGTAAGAGAGCGTCCAGCTGTATTGAGTGATTCGAAAATGTCCAACGCATTTTCATTGGGACACTCAACGCTTGCTAAAAACACGTAGCTTGTAATGAAATCCCACAACGTAATTAGGCTGAAAAATTCTTTGGCTAGGTGGTCGTTAGTGTGATAATCGATCTTTTGCTTGCGGGTCTTAGAAATACGCTCCCAATAAACCGTGATATCAAAATGACGGATGTCTACAAAGGCCGTGCACTCGGTTTTTGAAGGTTCGGGACGACCACAGAAAACATCGAGAAAATCGTCGATGATGTCAATGGTGCTTCGGAAGTTTTCGTTGAAGTCGTTTTTGAGGAAGCAGTATTCATTATCAGGAGAAAAGACACGAACATTAGACTCATTAAGATCGTCGCAACTTTGTTTTTCAATGATTTGTCTTGACCGCATGAACTCTTTGTAAGCAAGTTCAGCGGTGACAGTATTAAAGGAGTCAGACTTTTTGGAACACACCTTGTCCTTGTGTTCTCGGGTCAGACTAGGAGAAAAGCCCGATGTGGCACTGTTGACGCCGATACAATTCTGAATGTGCTCAAGGAAGGATGCTTCAATGAATTTACGGTACCAATCTGACTTATCTTTTGCATTGCCGACGCCGAGATTGGAAAAATGTTTTTCATCGAATTTTTTCCATAGCAACTCAAAGCGGCGCAAAAAACAAATTGTCACAAGCGTGAGAACGGTCAAGCGTTGTTGTCCGTCAATGACATGGCGAAGGTTGGGGGGAACTGCAATGGTGTACTCAACCATTTTCCTCTTAGCATCATCTGGCATCTCGACGGTGATAATTGTGCCGATGAACTTAGCATTGACTCGAGCTGGAGCGTTGTCACTTTCATGGCTTAGACAGCGGTTGTAATAAGTAACGATTTCTTTGAGCAACGTATTGACTTGTGACGGGCCCCATTTAAAACCGCGCTGATAAGACGGAATCACATAGAACTTATTGTCTAAACAGTCGGCGATTGGACGAGCATCGAGTGTGCAGCCAAAATCTACCTTGAATTGATCGTTACTCATCTGAAAATTTCCTTATCTTGTCCGATTACACGGGCACATCCGTAAAGTGTAAAAGATAAGGGGGAAGAGAACAAAATATTGTGCACAAACGGGACGAGGAAATTTATTTTGCCGTTGCTTTGGGAACGACGGAGGGGTAGGCAAGAACTCACGCATATTCACCTGTCGACTACAGAGGCGCATTGACAGAACTGTTCAATTGTTGGTACGGAGTCGAACGATCAATTTTTACTTCTCGTGCCTTTTTGATAGTCGACGTATCAGTGGCTTTCTGCCCTTGTAAATACTGCGCTTCTTGACAAGCTCTCACACTGGCGTTCTTAAATCATGGAACGCTCAAATTCCCTAACGGCGCTGAGCACTGACATCAGTAGCTTGGTCAAGGTTGCGTTGTTGTCGAAAGCGTCTAGACCGTAACGCTAGCGTTTAGGTACGTCGATTTAGTGACATTTTTCACCTAATTATCTGATTTTCCACAGAAAACGAGGTTGACTTCCACCTCGTTTCCTTTTACAATGGGATACCTAATAGGGCTCGTTGTTTGAAGTAAAAAAATGACCGAAAAACCAGACTTTGTTACGTCTTACCAAAAGCCGAAAAATACGGAAATCAAGAAAATCGGAAACAACTGGTACGTGTACGAACGCTTCAGCAAATACGATCCAGCAATCAAGCGCAGTCGCAAGGTTTCCGGCAAATGTCTGGGCAAACTCACCCCTCAGGGATTGGTACCAACACAGCGTCGACTCGTGAAGGAATCAGATCAGAGGTCGGCAAAGGTTTCAGACGTGGCTGAAGCCGGGGCTGTCTTGTTCTTTTGGGATCGGACGGTTTCGATACGCGAGCGTCTCAAAGAATTCTTTCCGGATATTTGGCAAACGATCTATGCGGCGGCAATTTTGCGTGCCATCAAGGAGCCGCGCTTCCGTCGCCTGCAAGTGCACTATGAGACGAGTCTTCTGGCGCACCTTTTTCCCAACCTCTCTTTCGATGCCCCCAGCAATGCCGCCTTTCTCCAAGTTCTGGGGCGACGCCGTGAAGCAATCTGCCGCTTCATGCAAGTTGATGTAAGCAGCAACGATGTCTTCATCCTTTTCGACGGACATCGACTGAACACTTCCTCCAAAACCATGGAATTGGCAGAACTGGGGTACGACTCGAAAAGACGCTTCAAGCCGCAAGTCAATTTGCTCTATGTCTACAGTCTTACCGCCGATGCTAGTGCACCGGTGTACTACAAGCAATTTCTCGGCAGTACGCCTGACGTCAGTGCATTTGCAGATATCCTCAACGAATGCGGCATCTCCAGCAAGAAGTACACGGTGATTGCCGATAAAGGCTTTGCCGCCGAAGAGCAATTCGAAGCATTGACCGAAAAAGAACTTTCTTACATTATTCCGATCAAACGAGGCAGCAAGCTCGTGGCCGATTATTGGCCACTGACGCCGCAAAGCTTCGCTGATCTTTTCACCTACAATGGACGAGCCGTTCAGTCATTCAAAATCGAAGAAGACGGTTTCAATGTCTTCGTCTACTACGATGCGCAGCTATATGCCAATGAATTGGCAGATGCCGCAGAACGTGCAGAACAGAAAAACGAGGTCAAGGACGGAAAGGTACAGTGGGAGTTGAACGGACGTGAGAAGGGCAAAGGCAAGCTTACTGACGAGCAGCTCAGTGAATTGCAACCCCAGGATCTGAAACAGATTCTTGAGTCAACCCCGGAGATGGGGACGGTGTCAATTCGGACAAATCGTCTGGACCTCAACAGTCATCAGGTTTACCGAACCTACAAGCAACGTCAGGCGATCGAGCAGTTTTTCAGAACGTACGGCGCCGGGATGGACTTTGATGCTTCTTACATGAGGGATCGGACGAGTCAAGAAGCCTGGCTGTTTTTGAATCATCTGTCTGCCACGATCGCCCTGGAATGCATTGCAGACATTGCACGGATCGGAGAAGACAAAAACGTGTCGTTTGAAGACTTGCGACAGACTCTTGGGAAGATCATGGCCAGTCAAGTCAACGGGAAATGGACTTTGGCTCCGATCAAGAAATCCGTCCAGAAACTCATCGCAAAACTCGACTTCCAGATCGACACGTTTGACTTGGATGCGATGACTCGAGAGAGCGGTACGTCACCGCAATGACGTACCTAAATTTCTAGCGTTACGGTCTAGACGGATTAACTTCCTCGGAAACTTGATGTTTACGCCCTTGGTCTGCAACTCTTTAGTGATGGTCAGTAGCCCGCAAGGTTGTGGGCAAGACGAGATAATGAAGGTATAGCCTTCGCAGACGGATTTCATCATCTGCTTAAAGGCTAGTCGCTCGGTTGTCGCGCTGCTGACTTTGCCTTCAAAAATCTTGTCGGAATTTTTAGATTTCAGTTGCTTAAGCTGTTGAGCGAAGTTCTGATTGGTAGAACTGATGCGAGCGTGGATGACATTTGTTCATTTCGGGGGCAATTTAAAGGACGACTGACAAGGAGTAAAGTGCCTCGAAGACTGTTTTACCTGAAGAGCCTGGTATGAAGAAATTAATAACCTTTGCTTCTTTGATGACCGTTGCTGGCTGGGTTTGTGCGTTTACCGGTACCGTCAATGTCGGAGGTCATACTCTCACGGCGGAGTGGTCTAAATCCACTGCTGACGGAAAACAGCTGGGTGGCTACAGATTGACCGGTGTGTGGACGGGAAAGGATCAAACTTGGCTCTGCCTCAATTGTGTGGATTTTTCCAAAATCTACCCAGCTGGTCCGGTCGAGAGCGGAAAAGCCGTCGGAGAAGATCAGAGTGCTTACTTTTTCGTTCAATTGGACAAGCGCAATTCATCTGTAATCTGGAGCTACATGGTTGCCAAAAAAGGTAAGTGGCTGGTGGAATTACTGAAGAAAGAAGAGTCTGTAGCGTCCCGTCTGGAAGCCATGGAAGTTGACTGTCAGTCACGACGTATTCGAACCATTGAGTCCACTCTGTACAACGACTACCTAGATCGCCGTCGGGTAGTGCTCACGTCCAAAGATGTGGGTGAGTGGCGAAAGGTTGCGCCCAGAACCTTTGGTGACAATTTCGTTGAGCTTCGCTGTAACAATCCTTCCTGAATTACGCGTTTTCAACGATGTTCGTTGAGCGAGCAAGGGGTAGACGCAAGCAAAACTTTCCACTTTGTTTTGGTGCTGTCTTGGTCTGCCGCAGGATAACCTGAGATAAGTGACAACGCTCCATTGGTCACAGCGCTATTGTCCTGATCAATCATTGTGGCATCACCGAGCTAGGTGGCTGCAAATCCGTGCAAGCAAATTGGGTGTTTTCGGAAGCCTTGCTGGACAAGGGAAAAGATGATTTTGACGAAGCCGCCGAGAGCGGCATGTGCAAGACTGTGCAAGCAAATTGCTGTTGAATAGATCCTGCAGCAGAACGTGAAAAAACCTCCAGCAGCATCCTGCTGGAGGTTGAGATTTGGTGCCCCAAGACTGACTCGAACAGACGACCTACCGCTTACAAGGCGGTTGCTCTACCAACTGAGCTATTGAGGCAAGAAGAGCGCATTATACAGATGAAGGTCAGACTTTCGTAAAGACGGGGAAGTCCGTAGGTTCATCTTTTTTGACTTTCTTTTCAGGCGTCGGCGTCACAGGGAAGTAGGTCACCAGATTGGTGTCTTCCTTCGGATAAACGGCGGCCACTCGATTGAGCGGGATGTAGATGTTGCTGATGCTTTCGCCGAAGCGAGCCTGGAAGGAGACGGCCTCATCGTCAATCACGAAATTGTTCACGGCTTCTTCGGAAATGCAGAAAACCATGGTGTTGTCGGGATTGGCCAGATGGCGCGGCACGTCGCACGCATCATCGACTTCGACGAGCATGTAGGGCGTCTGTCCGCGGTTTTCACACCAATTGACAATGGCCTCAATCAAGTGTGGGCGGAAATCCGGACACTGCAGAGGCATGACGACCGTTTTGTTGTTCAGAGCCATGAGAGTCTCCTTGACGGAAATTAACGGCGCATCACTTTTTCAGAAGGCGTCATCGAGTCGATGAACGAATTGCGGGCAAACACCGTTTCGGCGTACTTCAGCAGCGGAGCGGCGGAGCTCGGCAGATCAATGCCGTACAGCCCAAGGCGCCAGAGCAACGGGGCCAGCGTGATATCGAGCATCGTGAATTCGTCGCCCATCAGGTGCTTGTGCTCCGAAAGAATCGGAGAGAGCTGGA
>OGHW01001480.1_pt1 | contig 18723 bp, 16 predicted proteins | sample 1571641 | NCBI WGS metagenome assembly OGHW01 (sample SAMEA2582066, study PRJEB24529) | metagenome | biome: Human gut stool | place: China | collected 2011 | reverse complement strand
AAAGCAGTTGCTTGTGGTTACTGGGATCTTTACAGATACAACCCTCAACTTAAAGCTGAAGGTAAAAACCCATTCTCCTTGGATTCCAAAGAAGGCAACTACGACGAATTCCAAAACTTCCTTAAAGGTGAAGTTCGTTATGCTTCCTTGGCGAAAGCTGCTCCTGACGCTGCAGAAGAATTATTCGCTAAATGTGAAGAAGACGCTAAAGAACGTCGCTTAAGCTATGTTCGCTTACAAAAAGGTTTTGACGAAGTTAAATAATTAATTTCTCTAAACTGCATATACAAGAGGCATCCTCATTGAGGATGCCTCTTTTGCATCTATCATTCTTATGAATAGGTGTATAGTACACATGATTTTGGTATAATAGATAGTATATATGTGTATTATTCATGTATTGTTTATACAATATATGTTTTTAATGATAGAGGATATTATGACTACGAATACAAATGACGTACAACAAACCATTTATAGTGAATTAGGCTATAAATCCATGCCATTCCCATATACCACACCAGCTACTCTTGAAGCCTATGCGGCTCTCGTGGGTATTTCAGCACCTAATCCTAAGAATGCTAGAGTGCTAGAGCTGGGCGCAACCTATGGTGGTAATATTATTTCTCAAGCATTATTTAATCCAGATGCTACCTTCGTAGGTATTGAGCTTTCACAAGAACAGGTAGAAAAGGGCAATGAAGTGATTGCTAATGCAGGTTTAACCAATGTATCCCTTATTCAATCAGACATCGCATCTATTGGTAGTGAAATTGGTACATTTGATTATATTATTGCTCATGGTGTGTATTCTTGGGTCGATGACGGTGTTAAAGATGCATTGTTGCGCCTTATCGATGAACATTTAGCAGAGGATGGCATTGCCTATATTTCTTATAATACCTATCCAGGTTGGCATACGATGGACGAAGTACGTCAATTGATGATGTTCAGCAACCGTGATAAAACACAGTTTAATCACAAGGAAAAGGTACTGCATGGCAAAACGATTGGCAGTATCGTAGGTAGTCAAATTTTAAAATATGACAATCTAAAGGAACGAAATAGTAAATTCCTAGGTGCTCTTCGTTCTGTTATGCAAAAAGATGAATACTATGTTGGTCACGATCATTTAGAGCCTAATAATGACCCTGTATATTTTTATCAATTTAATGACCATTTAGGAGCGCATAATTTGGCATATCTATGCGATGCTGATTTAACTTTATCTATGGTACGTAGCTTTGATGCTGATATTGCAGATACACTAGATAAATTAGCGCCTAATGATCATGTAGCTCAAGAGCAATATTTAGATTTTATGCTAGATACGACCTTTAGAAAATCTATTATATGTAAGGCTAAGCATGCAGAATCTGTAACCTACGACATGGGAAATCCTGAACATGTAAATTCTGTACCTATGCGAACCATTATTAACAGCTTTACCTATACAATTCTCTTCAATGAAGAAGCGTTGTCCATGTTTGAAAATGATATCGTGCGCGATACATTCCAGTCCATTATTAAGGATGGCGGTCAGTTTAATATGATCGAGGCTTTAGCCATTGTGAAAGCTGCTAATGATGCTGCTAAGGGCGATGATGCAAGCTTAGAAGTTGCAGTTAATGCGTTATATGTCGCTATAGCAGAACATATTGTACGCGGTGGTCTACGTTTCTTGAAACACCCACATCCTAAAGCTTATTATATGGAGGGGCAATCTTTTGTGCCTGCAAGATTTACAAAGTTTGTGAAAGCATTAGTTGAATCTGGTACAGACATCATGTATGGGGCTACCTCTGAAAATGAAGCCGTAGAAAATCTGTCCGATGAAGATTTGATGTTTATGGAAATCCTTAATAAACCAAAGGCAAAATCTACTATTGTTAATGCGATTAAAAAGAATATCTTTGGCGGCGCACAAGCTGGTCAGGCAAAAAATCAAACAGCTATGGCTGAAGCGTTCTATGCTGAATTGACGAAACGCATGGAAACATTAGGCTATTTAGAAAATAAAATTAAATAAAGGTATTTCCTGTGTAGCATATGATAATAATGTGCGATGGGGGATAGATAAAGGCTAATTCTCGATATATAGAATTGGCCTTTATTTTTATGTTCAATATTTTCTTTTTATTTTATAAATATTACATTTTGTTATGTTAAGTTGCATAAAAGATATAGGAAAGATGAAGAAATGCATGAAAAATACATGAAGTAAACATGACTTTTATGATATACTTTATATGAGTGATTTTGTGTACATGTAATAATATGGTCATAGTAGGCCATATTTTGTTGTTAGTTAGTATAAGTATATTGTAAAAGGAGTTTTTCCATGGCATCTAAAAAGGCAGTACTAGTATATATACTAGAAATCCTACGAGATGAAACAGATGCAAATCATACATTATCTCAAGAGGAAATTCGTAGCATCTTGGCGAAGAAATATGAATTGACGGTAGATCGTAAAACATTAGGTCGTCATCTAAATGATTTATATGAATCTGGTAATTTTAATATTGAATGTGAGGAATCTGCACTAGGTACAGATGGTTCGATTCGTCGTACCAATTTTTATATGATTCATCCCTTTGAAGAAGCTGAGTTACATTTGTTAATCGATGGTCTATTAGCCTCACGTCATATTAGTGTAAATCAGCGTAAAGATTTGATTGATAAGGTATCTGCCTTGGGAGGCCGTTATTTTAAATCCCATGGAAAACAAATTAAGAGTACTCCTGATTCTCTTGTGAGAAGTCAGGACCTATTCCTAAATATTGATCTCATTGAAAAAGCGGTGACGGAAGGGAGAAAAATTTCGTTAGTCTATTATCAGCCTAGTACAGATAATAAATTATATCCTAATCTTGATTATGCAGGTAATGAGCGAAATTATATTTTTAACCCCTACCAATTAGTATCTAGTCGAGGACTCTACTACTTGGTAGGTAACCACGATAACCATGATGATATGTCTACATTACGTGTAGATCGAATTGGCAACATTAAGTTATTGGATATTCGCCGTAAGCCATTGCGGGAAATCCAAGGCTATCACAATCAAAATACCTTTGATGTAGATAGATACATGAAGGAACATATCTATATGTTTGGTGGTGAATCAGTAACGGTAGTGTTTGAAGCAAAACGTAGTATCGTTAACCAAATTCTCGATTGGTTTGATGGAAATGTAACATTTTTAAACGAGACGCCTCAAAAGGTGGAGTGTCGTGTTCATGTTAATCGGGAGGCTTTCAAATATTGGGCACTACAATATATGCAAAGTGTGAAAGTATTATCGCCAGCATCATTAGTGTTCGATGTGCGTGAAGCCATTCGTGATGGATTATCACAATATGTATAAGAAGAAGGGCTGTAAGTATAACAGCCCTTTATTACGAAAAAGGAACTATTGAGAAATCAATAGCTCCTTTTATGCATTCTTAGAGAATATGCAATTTTTCTGCTTCTTTATAATCTTTTAATACTGGTCTTGGTGGTAATTTGTCTAAAATGCTGACAAGGTAAATTGCAATGGATGAGAATAAAAATCCTGGTACAATTTCGTAAAGTCCAAAGAATGCAAATTGTTTCCAAATTAGGACTGTAAGACCACCCACGACGATGCCCGCAATACAACCGCGGCGAGTCATGCGTTTCCAGAATAGGGAGAAGATGATAGCAGGGCCAAAAGCGGCACCAAAACCAGCCCAAGCATAGGCAACCATCGTAAGGATGAGGCTATCTGGATTTAATGCTAAGAAAATGGATATAGCCGCTACCAACAATACAACAATACGGCTTACAAGCACGAGTTCTTTGTCGGTTGCCGTTTTGTGAATGATATTAGCATAAAAGTCATTAGCAATAGCAGATGCTGTTACTAATAGTTGAGCGGATGCAGTACTCATGATAGCTGCAAGTACAGCAGACCAGATAAGGCCAGCCATAAATGGCGAAAATAAACGTTCCGTCATAACGAGGAATATCGTCTCTGCATCTGTACCAACTAATTTTTCTGGTAACATATATACATGACCGATGAGGCCTACGAAAATAGCTGCTAATAAGGAAAGGATAACCCAAACCATAGCAATATTTGTGGATTTTTTTAGTTCCTTCGCATCGGAAATCGCCATGAAGCGAACTAGGATATGTGGCTGACCGAAGTAGCCAAGACCCCAACCAAGGGAAGAGATGATGCCGATGACAAGAGCAAACATATCACTCGTATCACCCCAGAGGTTTAATCCTTGAGGAAATTCGCTTTGGATGAGTTGCATCGTATCAATAGGACCACCTAAGTACATGGCTGCCGTAATAGGTACAGCCAAGATGGCGAAGAACATCAATGCCCCTTGAATACAGTCTGTCCAAGATACGGCGAGGAAACCTCCGAGAAAGGTATAAAATACTACAATGCCCGCCGTAATAAAGAGGGAGACCGTATAGTCTAAACCGAAGATGGTATTGAATAATTTACCTCCTGCCACAAATCCAGAGGATGTGTAGATGAGGAAGAAGATTAATATAAATAATGCGGAAATAACAGCTACCGAATGGGATTGATCGTGGAACCGATTTTTTAAATAATCCGGCAATGTTAAGCTGTCGCTAGCTACCTCCGTATGGTTACGCAATCTACGGGATACGAATCGCCAGTTGGCCCAGGTGCCCAAGGTAAGTCCTACGGCAATCCATACACCGGAAATACCCGTAGTATAGGCCAGACCTGGTACGCCCATGAGCATCCAACCGCTCATGTCGGAGGCTTCTGCACTGAGTGCTGTAATCCACGGGCCTAGCTGTCTGCCGCCTAATATATAGTCACCAATACTGTTCGATTTGCGATAGTAGTAGACACCGATATACATCATCAGTCCTAAATACAAGGCAAAGGCGATTATAATCATTATGTTGTTGTGTGTCATGCCTATATAAAACCTCCTTAGGGTTGTATCATTAAGTTAAAAATATATACTTATTATTGTATCATACATTGCCATTCTATAGGATATGTAAATCATATAATTTGTTGGTAAATATTGATGATATTGTTAAAATTACTACACAGTATTATATGAAAATAATTCAAAAAACACCTCAAAAAATGATACAATAAATAGACACGATATTTCATTTTGATATGGCATATAACATTGTTAATTTTGTACACATAGGAAAGGAGGTATACCGATGGAGGCTATTAATTCTCGTGATAGAGCATTACAACTACTGCAAACCTACTTTGGGTATACATCCTTTCGGCCCGCTCAGGAGGCTCCTGTAGAGTCTTTATTAAAGAACGAGGATGTAGTGGCCATCATGCCTACTGGGGCAGGTAAATCGATATGCTTTCAAATTCCAGCTCTTTGTAAATCGGGGCTTACCGTTGTATTCTCGCCCTTAATATCTTTGATGAAAGACCAAGTTGATGGCTTGGTGGATCAAAATATACCGGCTGCCTTAATCAATAGTACATTAACGCAAACAGAATTTAATAAGACCATGTACGATGTACGTAGTGGGAATATTAAATTATTATATATTGCACCAGAGCGATTAGGTTCTAATTTTTTCTGCAATGTGTTACGCTCTATGCCTATCTCTCAAGTCATTGTTGATGAAGCGCACTGTATTTCACAGTGGGGGCATGATTTTAGACCTTCCTATCGATTGATAGGTGATTGGTTAGCTAGTTTGCCTAAGCGTCCCGCGGTGGGGGCTTTCACAGCGACGGCTACGAAGGCTGTAGAAAATGATATTAAAACATTATTAGGTCTCGATCATGCGAATGTGTATGTTACGGGATTTGATAGGCCGAATTTATCGTTTTCCGTCGTGCGCACACCAAAGCGCATGGATTATGTAGTCGATTATGTGCGGCGTCATAGTCATGAAAATGGTATCATCTATTGCTCTACGCGCAAGGATGTAGAACGAGTCTACGATAATTTGACGCGTGCCGGAATCCAAACTGGATATTACCATGCCGGATTATCCGATGAGATGCGCAAAGATATGCAAAATAAATACGCCTTCGACCAATTACAAGTCATGGTCGCTACCAACGCATTTGGCATGGGCATCGATAAGAGTAATGTGCGGTATGTGTTGCATTACCAAATGCCGCGTAATATGGAGTCCTATTATCAAGAGGCGGGCCGTGCTGGACGCGACGGCGCACCGGCGGAATGTATTCTGCTCTATAGTGGGCAAGATGTGCGCGTTCATAAGTATTTGATTGAACAAGGTCATTTAGAACCACAGCGTGAGCAGGTAGAACTTAGAAAACTGCAGTCCATGATTGATTACTGTTTTTGTAGTACTTGCCTAAGAAAATATATGCTCGCCTATTTTGGTGAAATCGTTCCGTGGCTCGAATGCAGTAACTGTAGTTCCTGTAATACAAAAGGGGAACGTGTTAATGTTACGAAAGAGGCAAAGGCCATATTCCGTGCCATTATCGCCACAGAGGAGCGGTATGGTGCCTCTATGATTTCGTCCATCGTGCGCGGAGAACGAACGGATCGCATTACGAGGGCAGGTCTTGATGCCTTATCTGTATTTGGGTATTTATCGGATGTAGGGGATAAGGAGATTAAGGGCCTTATACAACAATTTGTGGCCTCTGGATACTTGCGGAGTTCTATGGGGAAATATCCGGTCTTATCCGTCACCGCCGGTGCAGAAGAGGTGTTAGCAGGGCATAAAGAGGTAGAAGAAATTAGGCAAGAGGTCATCGTGCCATCTCGTAAAACGAAAAAATCAGCCTCTATCTCTCGCTCCGAAGTACCCCGTTCTGGTTCTGGTGGGCTATTTGAACATTTACGTCAACATCGCAAACAATTGGCATCGCAACTTGGCGTACCGCCGTATATTATATTCCCTGACACGGTACTTATCGATTTAGCCAATATACGGCCAAAAACATTAGGTGAGTTTGGCAATATAAAGGGCGTAGGGGAAGCAAAATTAAAGAAATATGGACTTTCATTTTTAGAGGCCATTTCACAATATAAGGGGTAATAAATTGGCGTTTCTATAACGCTATATTGAGTGATTTCTAATATGATTAGGGGGAACTATGAGCTTAGCGGATACACAATATCTCAATATTATTGAAAATATATTAGATCATGGTATATATGGTCAAAATAGAACAGGCATAGCTACATATAAATTGCCACAACAAATTATGCAGTTTGATTTACAAGAGGAATTTCCAATTTTAACTACAAAATTTGTGGCTTTCAAAACGGCTGTGAAAGAACTGTTATGGATTTGGCAAATGCAGTCCAATGATGTACGTAAATTACAAGATATGAATGTCCATGTATGGGATGAATGGATGCGCGAAGATGGGACTATTGGTAAGGCCTATGGTTATCAAATTGCTAAATACAAACAATTGGATAATCTTATCAAAACTATAAAAGAGGATCCAGATAGTCGCCGCATGATTGTTACATTATGGAATATTGAGGATTTGCCTGATATGGCTTTGCAACCTTGTGCGTATGAAACATTGTGGGATGTAGGCAATGGCTATTTAAACTGCATGCTCATCCAACGCAGTGGCGATATGGGGCTTGGTGTTCCATTTAATACGGCTCAATATGCAGCGCTCTTATGTATGATTGCTCAAGTAACCGGTTTGAAGCCTGGTAAGTTTACCCATGTTATTAATAATGCACATATTTACGAAAATCATGTGGATGCATTGCGCGAGCAATTGTCTCGTCGAGATCAAGCGTTGCGTGCGCCAAAAATTCGTGTAAATTCAGAGATTACTGACTTTTATGATTTCACACCGGATGATATCGTGTTAGAAGGGTATGAACATTTAGGCAAATTGGCTATGACTGTAGCCGTATAGGGGGATACTATGTTAGCACTTATCGTAGCGGTGGCACATCATCGCGTTATCGGCAAGGATAATTCTTTGATTTGGCATTTGCCCAATGATTTGAAATTCTTTAAGGAAAAAACGACGGGCCACGTTATTATTATGGGCCGTAAGACCTTTGAAAGCTTGCCCTTTTTATTGCCTAATCGGGAACATTGGGTGATTACAAAAAATAAAGGCTTTAATGCACCGGAAGGGGTACGTGTATTCTCCTCGCCAGAGGCTGCTGTAAAGGCTGCTAAAGAGATTGATGTGGCCTATGTTATTGGGGGCGCACAAATCTACGAAGCCTTTTTACCGTATGTAGATGTAATGCATATTACGGAGGTTGACCATGAATTTGAAGGAGATGCTCATTTCCCTGCATTTGATGCGTCAGCTTTCACAATTACCTCCGTTGTAGAGGGGACGGTAGATGATAAAAATACATATCCTCATCGATTTGTAACATATGAAAGAAAAGGACATAACTAATGGAATCAATGTTTGCCATTATTGCAAAGGAATTGGGTGTTAAGCCTGGTCAAGTAGAATCAGCGGTTACTCTCTTAGATGAAGGTAACACGGTGCCATTCATCGCTCGTTACAGAAAAGAAGTAACAGGTGAATTACAAGATGAACAACTGCGAACTATCGAAGAGCGTATTAAGTATTTACGTAATTTAGAAACACGTCGTCAAGAAATCATCAATGCTATTACGGAACAAGAAAAGATGACCGATGAATTGATGGCATCCTTAATGAAAGCTGTAAAATTACAAGAATTAGAGGATTTGTATTTACCATATCGACCTAAGAAACGCACTCGTGCTATGATAGCCCGTGAACGAGGACTTGAACCATTAGCGGATATGATTTTGAACGATACGGTTACATCCGGCAATCCTCTAGATATCGCAAGAGAATATATTTCAGAAGACGTGCCTACACCGGAGGACGCCATTCAAGGTGCGTCGGACATCGTTGCAGAAATTGTTAGTGACAGTGCAGATTTTCGCGCTACTCTTCGTAAGCGTATGTGGAAGGAAGGTTTTATCCAAGCGGAACTCGTGGAAGATAATGAACACAAGGACCAATTCCTTCAATATAATGAGTATGCTGAACCGGTTCGTCAGATGCCGTCCCATCGTATCTTAGCGGTTAATCGAGGCGAAAAATTAGGGGCTCTTAAATTGGCCCTAACCGTACCCGATGAATCTTATATTCAATACATGGTGCGTGGTATTACTAAAAATGAACAATCAATTTTTAGTGATGTGAAAGCTAGCGCCGTAGCAGATGCGTATAAACGTTTGATGTTCCCTGCTCTTGAACGGGATATTCGCAATGAATTAACCGAATCTGCTGATGAACAAGCGATTAAGGTGTTTGGTGTAAATCTTAAAAATTTATTGTTACAACCACCATTGGCAGGTCATGTTATTATGGGCCTTGACCCAGGGTATCGTACAGGTTGTAAGATGGCTATTATCGATGCACAAGGCAATGTACTCGATTATGGTGCATACTATTTAACGAATAGCGAAAAGCTAAAACAAGAAGCACAAAAGAAATTAGCGGAAAAGATTCGAAAATTCAATGTTACCTTATTGTCCATTGGTAACGGTACTGCCTCGTATGAAACAGAACAATTTGCGTCTAAGATGATTGAAGAGGAAAAATTAGATTGCCACTACATTATTACTAATGAAGCTGGCGCGTCTGTATATTCTGCATCAAAATTGGCCATTGATGAATTGCCAGATTTAGACGTAACGATTCGCGGTGCCGTATCTATTGCTCGTCGTGTACAAGATCCATTAGCAGAGTCCGTTAAAATCGATCCTAAATCTATTGGGGTTGGTCAATACCAACATGATGTAAATCAAAAGCAATTAACTCATACATTAGACCAAGTGGTTGAATCTGTAGTTAACCATGTTGGGGTAGAGCTTAATACGGCATCTCCGGCGATTTTGCAGCATATCGCAGGCATTTCTGGTACGGTAGCAAAAAATATTGTAGCATTCCGTCAAGAAAATGGTGGGTTTACTAGTCGTAAGCAACTATTAAAGGTGCCACGCTTAGGTCCTGCAGCATTTACTCAGTGTGCCGGTTTCTTGCGATTAAATGGTGCTAAGAATCCATTGGATAATACATCTGTTCACCCTGAGTCTTATGAGTTGGCAGAACGTATTATTGGTGAATTAGGTTTTACATTAAAGGATTTACAAGATAAATCCCAACTTGAAGCATTACAGGTCAAATTACCATTGGTTGATGTAGATAAGATGGCGCATAAGCTTGATGCGGGTATTCCTACTGTGCGAGATATCATTGCAGCTCTTGCTAAACCAGGTCGTGACCCTCGTGAGGATTTGCCAGCACCACTTACGCGTAAACATGTGGTAAGCCTTGAAGATATCAAGGTAGGTACCGTAGTAAAAGGTACGGTGCATAATGTAGTAGACTTTGGTGCTTTTATTGACTTTGGGCTAAAGACGAATGGTTTATTACATCGTAGTGAACTATGCACGGCGAAACAACATCCTTCTGATGTACTTGCTGTAGGCGATATTATTGAAGCCGAGATCATCTCTGTAGATGTAAAGCGAAATCGTATCGGATTATCTGTTAAGTCATTGAGAAACAAAGACAAGAAAAAGGCCTAATCTAGTTAGGGGAATTCGTAAAAAATTATACATGTCAAAATTGAACATGATTAAAAGGAGTCCTTTAGGTAATAGAGGACTCCTTTTTTGTGTACTCTGTTATCATAAATAGTGATAAGTATATCAATTTTGATATAGAATAAAACTATTGAGAATACAATAAAATCGCTATATCGAAAATAATAAAATAGATTGAAGTATTTAGATATTGGGTGTATGATGAACTCATAGAAGATAATTAATAGTCATTATCCATTAAAGGAGGAAGTACTATGAGTTTACATATTAAAGAAAGATATGGCCTTTTAATCAATAATGAATGGGTACCTGCATCTGATGGTGCTGAATTTAATGTATATAACCCTGCTAATGGCGAGCAACTTGCTGTTTGTGCAGAAGCTACGCAGGCGGATGTTGATAAAGCTGTAGCAGCTGCAACAGAGGCTTTTAAAACGTGGAAAACAGTTTCTCAAGTCGATCGGGCAGATTATTTATTAAAGATTGCAGATGCCATTGATGCTCACAAAGAACATTTGGCACAAGTTGAGACCTATGACAATGGTAAACCAATCCGTGAAACATTAAACGTAGATATTCCACTTGGTGCAGACCATTTCCGTTACTTCGCCGGCGTACTTCGCGCAGAAGAAGGTTCGGCACAAGTATTTGATGAAAATACATTAAGTCTTATTATTCGTGAACCAATCGGCGTAGTAGGTCAAGTAGTACCTTGGAACTTCCCGTTCCTAATGGCTGCTTGGAAACTGGCACCAGCTCTTGCAGCAGGTTGTACAGTTGTTATCAAACCATCTAGTCATACATCTCTTAGTCTCTTAGAACTAGGTAGCATTTTGCAAGACATCTTACCTCCAGGTGTTGTAAACATTGTAACGGGTAAAGGTTCTAAATCTGGTCAATATATCCTTGATCATCCTGAATTTAGTAAACTTGCCTTCACAGGATCTACAGAAGTAGGCCTAGATGTATATAAAGCAGCATCTGAACGTTTGATTCCTGCTACATTGGAATTAGGTGGTAAATCGGCGAATATTTTCTTTGACGATGCAAACTGGAAACAAGCTCTTGATGGGGCAATGCTCGGTATTCTTTTCAATCAAGGTCAAGTGTGCTGCGCTGGTTCCCGTATCTTTGTACAAGATACAATTTATGATAAATTCGTAGCTGAACTTTCCGCACTATTTGATAAGGTAAAAGTTGGCTTGCCTTGGGAAGAATCTACTCAACTTGGTTCCTTGATTTATGAAGCACAAGTAAAAAAAGTCCTTAGTTATGTAGAACTTGCTAAAGAAGAAGGCGCTCGTGTTGTAGCTGGTGGTGAACGTATTACAGATGGCGAACTTGGCAAAGGTTGCTTCGTAAGACCGACACTCATCGTGGATGCTACAAACGATATGCGTGTCGCTCGTGAAGAAATCTTCGGTCCTGTAGCTGTTGTCATTAAATTCCATAGCGAAGACGAAGTAATTGAACAAGCTAATGATAGCTTATACGGTCTTGGTGGTGGCGTATTTACACAAAACCTTAACCGTGCTATCCGTGTAGCTCGAGCAATCGAAACAGGTCGTATGTGGGTTAATACATATAACTCCATCCCAGCTGGTGCACCATTCGGTGGGTATAAACAATCTGGTATCGGCCGTGAAACTCACAAAGTAATCCTTGAGCACTACACTCAAATGAAAAATATCATTATTAACTTGAGCGATAAACCATCTGGTTTCTACGATTTAGATTAATAATTTAATAGCTTCTCCTTTTACGTATATTTGATAAGAAGGCACCTCGAAGAAGGTGCCTTTTTGCGTTATCATACTACTACAAACTCTACTACTCAATCTGCAATCTCAGATGGTATACTGACTGTGGAGGATAAAATGATGGAACTTCAAAAAAGAATTGATATATTAGATTTATGGGATGAAATGCCATATTCATTAGATATTAAAGATTTTGGTAATACAGTCATATTATTGTCAGAATCCTGTGAAATTAGATTTATTAACTGTATAGAGGTTAATATTAAAAGTGACATTTTATTTAAGAATAAATCAATGAAATTTCATGAATATCGTAATCATGAATATGATATTCAAGATATTAGTGTCGAACCATGTGTTGTAAAAACAGATGGAACTATGACTCATAATAAGAAAAGGGTAAGTCCAGTACTAAATGGTGTTAAAGCTAAAATAGTTATGCCTGTAATGTGTATTGATTTGATTGCTGTTGATTTTATAATTTCCACAAAAGAGGATGAAGAAAATCTAATACAGTCTAAGTTTAGTTATATAGACCTTGAATAATTAAACGTATTATCATTAACAGTGTCACTACCAATACGTTTTGTCCTATAATCTGAATTTAATAACTTCTTTACATCAGTTCCTGTATGGATGAAGTAATTAACTAATGCTTTCTTACTACGATATTTTAATGGATACCCAGAAGTAACTACGTTTACAGACAATCTTGGCCTTAATTTTCCAATAAGTGGTAAGGTGTCAAGAATATGGTTAACAGATTTTAGTGGATATAGGGTAGTTGATCCTAATATAATTATTCAAGAGGTTTCTGGCTTATCAGTATCAGGGGATTAGAATCTTTTGGGGTCATATAATACAACACTGACTCCAGGTGGTTATACTTTACATGTTATTGGTGTTGAAGCCAGTGCGCATATATCTGTAAATCGAACTGTGGTTAAATTTGTAGGATATCAAAATCAACTTTAGAAAGGACAAGAAATAATGTTTGTTAATCCATGGCAGTTCTGTGTAGCAATCGTTCTAATGATTTTTGGGACATATTTTATTACATATCGCTTCTGGTGTCGTCGAAAAGGTATTTCCGTAGAGATTTTGTCAGTTAAGCCTAGAATTATTAAAGAACTTCCTAATTTTACAGTTATTTACGGATATGATGTTAAGTATCTATTAAATGGTGTAGAATATACAGCTCAAAGCCTTGAGTTTTACATTACAGTTTTGGTTCCTGGGCCGATGATCCCTTATAGTACAACGGGTAAATTACTGCATAATGGAAAGGTAAGTCTTGATAAGGTAAAAACAAATATGACATATGGCGTTGTATTATGGGTGTTTTCCATTATTTTCTTGGCTGAGTTATATTGATAGTTCTTTAACTATTGGGAATTTAAGCATCTTTAATTATTAATTGTTCAACTGTAGATAAGGTTTATATTATATCTATATATGTATAGTTGATTATTATGAAGGTAGTGTGGCATATGTGTATCAGATGAATAATATGGTAAAACGTTTTATACGTAAAAGAGGTGCTTCTTAAGAGGCACCTCTTTTATCAATATTGGGATAAGTGGAATATTTTTCTGTACTCTTCCGGTGCATCAGAACCATCAGAAGGTTTTATAATAACTCTAATATATATATCTTCTTTGAAGTCTGGATATGTTGTTGCATATTCTTTGCAGAATTGATCCATTCGATTGTAAAAATTTGTTACATCTTGGTTTTGTATGGCTGAATAGGGAATAGGCATTTCAATATACAAAGTAGATGTATCATATGTAGCATAGGATAATTCTTCTGCTGTTAGATAGTTTTTCATTAATGGAAATGCGGTTATTAATGGAATATTAGTTATCAGTATTCGCTCAACTTGTGGTACAACAGGTGCAGAGGTGTGCAAGACTTCAGATATTTCAATGGGCGTTTGTGGATATTTGTCAAAGGTGACTTGCCATGTATGATTCCGTTGCGATTCTAGGTGATAGGTCAGATTAGGATAATTCTTATTGATATATTGTTGTACTTCATCCTCACTGTAATGGGAGAGAAGATGACAACCTGTTGTCATTATGAGGGCGAATATAATGAATGGTAATAATACAAATCGTTTAAGAGTAAGTGGTTTCATTGTATATCCCTTTTATAATGCTCTTAAAAGTTTAGCAACATTGTAAATGCTTAAAGAGTATCCATTAATTTGTTGGGCTCTTTAGAAGTTATTTTAATTATATTATACCTAAATTATATTTTTTCTTATATAGTTGATTAGGATTCATGAATATATGTATTAGAAAATACATTTGATGTAATAGCTTTCACCATTGAAATATGGTATCTTATTCTAACGCGCATAATTCTTGTGCGATAGGAGGAAACACATAATGAAGCCATCCATCAAATTGCAAAACATGAAGGATGGAAAGATGGAGATCCCCGTAAAATTGCATTGCATGCGTTATTTGGAGGTGCTACCTCTTCGTTAGGTGGCTCTAATTTCTCAGAGGGTGTTTATGTAGGTGGCTTAACTGAAGCTATGATGCCAGAATTAGAAAAAATGGCTGGAACAATAACTGGTCCAGATGGAAAGAAATATGTAAATCCAGAGCGTTTGCAACAAATAGCTTATATTTTCGGCTATGCTGTTAATAAGAGTTTAGGTCAAAGTGGCCAGTCTGGAGCTTATGTGGCACGTATGGGAGCTAAGTATAATCAAGAGGGAGATTTGGTTGAGTCGATAAAAAATATAGGTGGAAAAATATATCAGATATACATTGAGCCTAAAGGAGAAAGGCCTGGTTATCATTTTGCAGATAAACCAGAAGAAGGTAGTTTGACTCTTCAAGAGCGTGCTGATATATTAGGTGGTAATGAAGGATTTTATAGTGCATCACAAGTTGCAGAGGCACATGCTCAACAAGATGCATATCAAGCTGAAATTTCTCAGACAGTCCAAGAGGCTATGTCCAATGCTCGAGCTAGAGGTGAAGAGCAATATACCGCGTCTTATATGCCACCTATAGCTACAGATCAAGTTGTTGGTGGTGAAAGTGAAGCTACTCAAGCTTATAATGTTTCAATGAGTGTAATTGGTAATCCTACCGAAGTTACTTCAAAAGATGTTAATCGTGCTATTAATGTGACTGGTGGAGTGGCTGGAAGTCGTTTAGTTGGTGGGGCATTGCATTATGAAGGAATGCAGTTGACTGATAAAGTTATATCAACTGATATGGCACAAAAGATTGCTAAGCCTTTGGCTAAAAGTGCGACAAAAGCAGTACTGATGGAAGTCGGTGGTCTGGCTGGTGATACTACATTTACTGCAATCAATATGAATCAAAATAGAATTGAGTTTGAAGGTCGGCCTGATTTAATAGAGAAGGCTGATGAGTTGGATAAAAAATCACTTGCTATAGGAGCGACTGGCTCTGCTATGACGCTTGGTGCAGGGGCTGTGTATGCTCCTGCAGGTGCTGTAGTCGGTGCAGGTTTTGTAGTGGGAAATACAATATATAACTTTAATGCAGAGCTTGAGAAAGACAAGTTAAGAGAAGAATATAGACATTGGAAAACTGGAGGGGGAAAATGAGTAGACTTGAGATGTTAGGATATATATTTGTTTCTGCATCTATTACATTGTCCATGGGGTTATATAAACTTGAGATTCGTAAGAGTCCAATTGATAAAAAACATGAATATATAAAAAAACATAGAATTTTGGGTAGCCTAACAAAGTATTTATCTATAATTTCTATTATAAGTTTGGGGATATTAAATTTTAAATTTTTAATAGATAAAGATTATAAATTTATAGTGAATTATGGCAGTATTTGGTTATTTTTTTTCTTTTTTACAATGCTTACAGGGTTTTGTCAGAAGAGAGAAAGCGTATATTTTAAACGGAGTTTTATTGCTATACTTTCTATGTTATTTGGTATGCTCGTGTTTGCTTATGCGTTTAAAGATATATTCTTTAAATAGTATAATACAGTCTTTATTTTGGTTACCATATAAAGGTATTTCTTTGAATCGCCCCTTTAATGATAGATCAAAAATCTTAACGTTAAGGAGGGCGGTTTTTTCTATGTCAAAATAGCCTTACATTTAAATTAAAAGTGGTTACCGTATATCCAAATAGCGAGGGTAGATATAGCTCTTTAGTTAAGAAATACGGTGTAAAGAATACAATGCAAGTTCTGCGTTGGGTTAATGCATTTGCTATACTTGGAATATTGGATATAGATTTAATGCTGAACTCGAGACGGAAAAGTTGAGGGAAGAGTATCGTCAATGGAAACGTGAGGTCAAAAATGAGTAAGCTTAATCTGTTAGGTCCAAAATTTATTATTGTATCTATAGTGTTGAGTGTAATGCTTTATAAGCTTGAAATAAGTAAGCGTATCATTGACGAAGACTATGAATACATAAAAAAACATAGAGTTTTTGGTAACTTAACAAAGTATCTAACTATAATTAGTATTATAAGTATAGTTCTAATAGATCTTAAGTTTATAATTTATAGGGATTATGGATTCATTATGACTTATGGGAACGGATGGGTTGTATTGGGCCTTTTCACCATCTGTACAGTGTAAATGATACTCTAAGAATGTACAAAAATGATGATATAAGAATGTACAATATTTTAATCAGTAATTACAAGGGTTAATTGATGTTTTTACCCACACTTTTTGTCCACCCTCAAACTTCTCCAGAAAAAGATTAAACCCTTATAACACTAGTAAATATCTAGTGTTATAAGGGTTTTCACACACACTTTTTGTCCTATAAGCCAAAAGGAATCTCTTACCCCACTTCCAACAAAAGTGATAAGAGATTCCTACCGCATAGATCACCCAAAAGCTAAGGTTTCAGCAAGTAATCTCATTAGCTTTCGTGGTAGCCACTATTCTGTACCGCCAGGATATGTGGCCAAATCTATGACCTTAAAGACCATAGATAAGATGCTATACATATATGATAGCACAGAATTGATTGCACAGCACCCATTAAGTGGTAAAAAAGTTAACTATTTGCCTTCTCATTATGAGGCACAATTGCAGAAAACAATTCCTTATCTAAGTTCTGAAGATGTGAAAGCTAAAGCAAAATCTAATTTGGAAAAGATAGGAGCTATCTATGACACTACAGACTAATTACCAACGCTTACAAGATAATCTAGCATATCTAAAACTAAAACAATGCATGTTACACCTAGATGAAACAATTGAATTAGCTAATACACAGAGCTTATCTCATATTGAGTGGTTATTGAAGCTTAGTGATTACGAGGTTGATATTAAACGACAAAACGTAATTAACCATATGGTGAAAATTAGTAATTTCCCTCATTTGAAAACACTAGCTGATTTTGAATTTTCATTTCAACCACAAATTAACGAAATGCAAATTAAGGATTTAGCATCATTAGGATTCATGGAACAAGCTGAAAACATTGTATTTCTTGGCTCTAGCGGAGTTGGGAAAACACATTTAGCTACATCACTAGGTATTGAAAGCTCTCGTAACAGGCGAAGCACCTATTTTATTAAATGCCATGATTTAATTCAAAACCTTTAGAGTGCAAAAGATGAAGGACGATTAGAAACTCGGCTTAAGCATTATGCACGCTACCAATTACTCATCATTGATGAAATTGGCTATTTACCGTTACAACCAGGTGATGCTAACTTACTATTTCAAATTATTGATAGACGGTACGAAAAGAAAAGTACCATCGTAACGTCTAACATTAATTTTGATGAGTGGGCTACCATTTTACATGATGAGCGAGTAGCTAATGCTATTGTTGATCGATTACTTCACCATGCTCATGTGATAAGCATAACTGGAGATTCATACCGGTTACGAAACCATATGCAACAGAAGGAATAACTGTACATTGTACATCGTCAAAATTGTACATTCTTATATTGACATTTACAGTACAGGACTTTTTCAAAAGAAAAATAGTGTATATTTTAAACGAGGACTTATGGCTATACTATCGATATTGATATTTATTGCTGTATATATGTATGCGTTTCGTGATGTATTTTTTTAGTAGTTAACTCAAAATAGAAAACTATTAGGTATTATCAATATAAGTATTTTTTGAGAGGACTATCATGAATTTAAAGCGAGTATTTAAATGGATTGGGTGTATTGTTGCTGCTATGATATTAATTTACATTACTATACTGGTAGTCATAATATTTTTGTTTGCTGGTGGCAGTGATTATCAAAAAGGTTCAATCTATTTAAGCGAATTGCAGAATAGCGGATTATATTATAGTGATGAGGAACATAAGATTGCTGATTTTGATAAAGATACCTTTGAAGCATTAGCTATTAATGCAATTAAGAATCG
>OGHW01001437.1_pt1 | contig 19120 bp, 7 predicted proteins | sample 1571641 | NCBI WGS metagenome assembly OGHW01 (sample SAMEA2582066, study PRJEB24529) | metagenome | biome: Human gut stool | place: China | collected 2011 | reverse complement strand
GTTTTTATTATACTTTGATTGTTTTGTATGTGTCAAGTTTTATTATACAGGATTATCTATCAATTTCAAGACCAAAATTACTCTTAAAATCCTTTCGCAAATGTACAGAATTTGCGAAAGTTTTTGCTGCCTATATTAATATATTATACCATAGTTTTAACAGATTATGTATTGATTTTACGTGAAATAATTGGTATAATGTCAATTAAGGCAGGTGAGCTTTATGATAAAAATAGCAATAGTTGATGATGAAAAATATGTGTGTGAACATTTGAAACAATTATTGATAGAATATCAGTTCAAATACAATTTGGATTTTAAAGTTGATATATTTTTATCATGCGAAGATTTATTTGAAAGAGTTCAATCTTCAGTGAACTATCATTTAATCTTTTTGGATATTGAATTTCCCAATATGAATGGTGTAAATCTTAGCAAAAAAATCAGATTGGGAATGGGAGATATAAGAACTCAGATAATTTTTATCTCGGCTAAAGATTCATACGCAATGGAGTTGTTTTCTGTTCAGCCTTTTGATTTCATCGTTAAACCCGTAAAGAAAGAACGATTATATCCGTGCATTTCTAAATTCATTAAATATTATGCCAATAGCAGTATGTTTTTTACATATACATTGGAAAATATGAAACATAAAATAGCTATCAGCGAGATCATTTATATACAAAGCGAAAGAAAAAAGCTGAAACTAATTACGTCAAACGGTGTTATAATATGTTATCATAAATTTAGTGACGCTGTAACCAATGAAATGAAGAATGATATGGTTGTCGTAAAACGTGGCTTGGCGGTTAATATTAATCATATCGTTGATACCGATTTTGAAACTGTTGTATTATCAAACGGAACAAAGCTAAAGATCAGCGACGGATATCGTAATAGTGTAATGGATGTCTTATCTGATAAGATTGGAGGAGCGTAAATGCAGCCAATAGTGTATTTAATTTCTAATGCGGTACATATGTATGCGGTATATATACTTTTTACTGCGGTTTTGGGTAAGAGCAAGCTGCCTAAATATGCGGAGCTCTTGACGTATTATGTTTACTATCTGATAAACTGCGGCGTGTACCTTTTTATGGATAGCATGATGCTGAATTTGATCAGTAATATATTGCCTATGTTTATGATAATGCTGCAATACCGAAAACCGATACAAACGTATATATTTCTTACAATTGGCGTTTGCGCAGTAGGTATGATTTTGGATTGGATGTTATTTTGCATATTCCCGGAATCAATGCTATTAAAATCAAACACGCCTCAAAGTATTTCATTTCTTGGATTAGTTTTTTTGTTCAGACATTATTTCAACAGAAAAGAGAAGGTTATCGTTAATTCCGGGTATGTGATCTTTCTTATAATAATCTCTATTGGTACAATCGTTATTGCAGAGCTCTCAGGACCAGAATTCAATGTCAGATGTTTTATTATTTCGTTGATACTGCTTGTTATAAATTTCTTGAATTTTTATTTATACGATAGATACATAGAGAATATGCAGTTTCAGATTATGTTTAATGAAATTGCATCGTCAAATAAAGCATATCAGAATCAGCTGATTATAATGAATGAATCACAAAAGCAGATACGCTTATTGAAGCATGATATGAAAAACCATTTGCTGAAATTGAAATATGATTTAGTAAACGACAATTGTCAAAAAGCTGTAAATTACATCGACGAAATGAGCGAAAAAATCACAGCGGAAAAAGAGTTTGTAAGCACGGGGAATGTTGATTTTGATTGTTTACTGAATTATAAATTGGCGATAGCTCAGGAATATGGAGTGGACTTTTCTTGTAACGTTGTTTTACCTGAAGAGTTGCAGGTCGATTCATTTGATTTAACAGTAATTCTTGGAAACCTGCTTGACAATGCGTTAAACGCATTAAAACAAGCTGAGAAAAAGATACTTGAGATAGATATTAATTATTCCATAGGAATGATAGTTATTAAAATCGAGAATACATTTTCCGGTATGAATAATACATATGATAATCCCGGAGAACATGGATACGGATTAATAAGTGTTCAGACTTCATTGGAAAAGTATAACGGGAAACTTCAGAATGATATTATTGATAATAAGTATATTGCAAAAGCTATTTTATATAATATAAAACAAAAAGAAAAGTGAACTTTAGCAGTGCCAAAATCGGCGCTGCTTTTTTGTACCCAAAAATACTATGGTTCGTACCATAGTTTGACTTATATCGACATTTTTATGCTATGTTAATAATGTGAATATCACAATAGTTTTAAAAGGGAGTGTTATTATGAAGTCTTTTATGCTCAAGTTTTTCAAGAAGTATGGCGGTATGTTTGCTGCATTGGCATTGACAATCACAGCTGTTAACGTTAACAGTGCTTGTTTTTGGATAGCTAATCAGCCAAAACTTCCTGCTGATGCAAAGAGCCTTCGCAAATTTTAATGTTTGCTAAGCTTGCAGAGTATCTCACTCAACAGCTTGAAAATGAAAACGTTATTTCGTCCGATAAAAGGGAATTGTATAGATACGGTTTTCAAAATGGTATGATATTGACGCTCAATTTTATCACGTCGATACTGATTGGTGTGATTTTCGGAAAAGCTTTGGAAAGCATTATTCTTTTGGCGGCGTATATTCCGTTGAGAAGTTATGCAGGCGGTCATCATTCAAGTTCATCAGAAAAATGTTACATAGTATCATCGCTGATTATGATAATTTGGATGTGTCTGTTAAAATTCCAAATTCTTTCGACAAGCTGTTGTGTGATAATGCTCGTTATTGGAAGTTGTGTTTGCTTTGTTTTTTCTCCAGTTGCAGGAGAAAATAAGCCTTTGGACGAGTTAGAATGCAAGATGTACAGAAGAAAATCACTGCTCATTTTATTGGTTGAGATCATTATATGGATAATTTTCACTTGTGTCGCTAAGATAGAAAGTGAAGTTATTCCTATTATTATATTTACAGAAGCATTAATGCTTCTGTTGGGAAAAAATCAAAAATATAAGGTATAAGAAGGTTAATTAAAAAATATATATTTGAAGTAAAAGTGAGGAAAATGTATGAAAGCAAACAAGAAATTGCGTATTGGAGTAATTGCCGTATCGATAGCCGCAGTAACTGCTGTTACAGTAGTTACTGCGGCTATTTATGATGTTCGGAGGTTAAATGATAATCCGTGGGAGCATACCTTGCTTGCAGCGGATGATAACGGCCATATAAATGCCCAAGGCGGCAGTTTATCTATTGACGGAGACGTTCGCTCTAATGGAAATGTTTCATTGAATGACGATAAAATTACCGTTTCAGGCTATGTCGCAGCGAATAAGACTATAATTAGCAATTCGGATGATGTTTACTTTGGCAGTAAATATGATAATTCGGAGAAAATTACTGTTCCAAATGTTTGGAACAATGTTTATACAATTGCACAGAGTATCGAAGCAGATAAAAATGAATCGAAGAGTTTTACTAATAATTTTTTAACGTTAGATGGTGCAGTAATTTCAGGAGATTCTTTAAATATAAACGTATCTGCGGATAATGTACCTATTTCTGAAACTACAAAAGATAAAACAGGTAAAGTTGGAGCTTTTGGTGCAGGTTTCTTTACCAAGGTATACGAAAATAGAGCAAAATGGGAGAAAATCTTCCCTATACTGTTCCAAAATTCAGAATTTGAAACAGACTCTGTTCTTGAACTTGGCAATAACAGTAATTTCATTCCCGTTCAAGAACAGGTAGTAAGTAATTCATGGCAGGACTATGAGCAACTGCCAGGTTCAGTTATAAGCGATAACTTTTCGGAAGAGAGATTAAAGGAATATATAAGTATGTTGAAACAGGACAATCCTGTTTTTTCTGCGTGTTCGTCAGACTTTGTGAAGATTCAGGCTAATGGATCGATAAATCCTGAAGAAGCTGAAAAGGCAAGAAAACTGGTGATAGAGGGCGGTCATATTACGCTTAACGGGGATTATGAAAATCTTGAAGAAATTAAGCTTGATAACTGGGGCGGAGTGCAACTTATAGGAAATTTTCCTAAACTTAAATATATTTACCGAACTGGAAATTCTGATATGAATCTCGCAGGAGATTTTCCCGCCCTTGAATGTGTATACACAATGGGCGGTCAGATTCTGTTAGGCACAGGTGATGTTGGGTTTAATGCTGATAATTTGACTGTAATAGACGAATATGGACCGATAGTAGTATATACAGCTAAAGATGTTAATCTTACAAGCAGCAGACTGGTGACTACACAGATGATACTGATGAGAGGTGCGGGAGCAGACAAAATAGCTTCTAGGTTTAATGTTGAAAATACGTTGATGGCAGCTATAAATGGTGTTATGTTTGAAGATATGAATGACAATAATACCACAAGATATGGGGACCTTCCTGTATTTTATTCTACATATCCGATGTCGATAATAAACTGTAATTTCAAACTTTTACAAGGATCATTTATTAATAGTCAAAAAGCAATTATTATGGCTAATGCCAATATAGGCGTTTTCCGTGGATTTATGTTTTCTCCTGAGGGTGTTGACGAGTATAGAAACAGCTCCGCTGTCGGATTTTATGTAAATACATATGCATATAATATATCTCCTAATATCAACAGCTTGAACAAACAGCCTAACGGAACAGAAGAAATCGGAAGAATAAGCGATTTTGAGTATTCCGATTTTCCAAAAGAGCTTGTTTCGTGTATAGGCGACGCAGAAAACTTTTTAAGCGGACTGGAAAATCAGGACAATGATTTCGTGCTCGGAGAAATGAACGGAAAACCGGGTGAACTCCTCATTGGCAGATATATTCTTGCTGATGAAGATATTGTAATATCAGCGGATACTCTGAAGAACAGGAAAAATGCATTTTCGGTGATTGCATCTGAAAGCGGTAATATAACGTTAAATGTAAAAAATGAAATGGATGTTCAGACAATAATTTATGCTCCTAATGGCAAGGTTACATTAAACGTTAGTACGGGAACTCTTCATGGAAGAATATTTGCAAAAAATATTGAGATCGTTTCCGACTCTTTTGAAATTACTGGCGGAACAGAGGATATTTCATATCTTGGTTTTGTTTACATTAAGGATTCAGATTCCGAGTCAACATCTGACGATACCAGTCTGAAGGACTCAAAAACTGATTCGTCCAAGACAGACAGCAGTTCTGTTGATTCTGAGGATTCTTCGGTAAATTCCGATTTGGATGATAATTCAACTTCACAAGGAGATTCCTCCGGATACGATACGAGTTCGTCTGACTCAAGCTCAGGAAATTCATCAAGCTTAGAGTTGTCAGGTTCAAGTTCGGGCGATGACAGCAGTTTGTCAGGTTCAGACAAGTTTAATGAACCGCAATATGAGTATGATAGACTTAATCGTCTTATTAAAGTGACCTATGATGAAGAAAATTATGTGGAATATATGTATGACGCTAACGGTAATATAACTCAAATTGTTACTGTAATTGACGGTGAAGAGAAGTAAATTAGGAGTGAAATGAATATGAAGAAATTTGTTAAACGGGCAATAAGCCAGGTCATTGCATTGGCTCTTGCTTTTCAGATTGTGGGTCAGTGCGGATATTCTTTTGCTGTTCAAGCTGACTATTCGTCTAAGTCTGAAATAGTAACAGAAAGTAAAGCGGATAATGTTTCAGAAAATGATGTTGTTGCTCAGAACGATGAAAGCATAGAAGAGATTGATGAGCCATCAGAAGATGAGATAGTTTATGAGGATATGACTGTAAATTCTGATACGACTTTGACTGCACAAACAGAAGTTAAGGATTTGTATATTAATTATGGAACATTGGACCTTAATGAAAATACACTTATAGTTCATGGAAATGTTGTTATTGATAACAGAGGAACTTTGGATTTTAACAAGGGTGAGTTAATATGTGAAAATCTTACAATGAAAGACACATATTACTATCATTGTATGTATATGAATAACGCAAATGACCATTTAGTTGTTAAAGGTGATTTCAATTTTAATGGCGGCAGCTTTTCTAAATATGAAGCAACTGCAGGAACTATTGAGCTTGGTGGCAACGTTAATATAACAACAGGATTTAATCCTTCCCAAGAGCAAAAAGTAGTTCTTAACGGACTTGACAGTCAGGAAGTGTATATTAACGAAAAAAACTGTAGTTTTAATATTCTTGAAGTAAGCAATACAAGTGAAGGGGGAATACTATCAGATTATCCTATTTCTGCGAACAGTATGATTGGTGATCTTAGTCAGATACATTATTCATTTGGTGGTGCGGTGGGTACTGTGTTATCCGGAGATATGGAATTGGATAATTATTGTCTATCAGTTGGCGAACTAGATCTCAACGGACATACTTTAATAATCAATGGAGATTTCATCCAAGCCGGCGGAGAAGTAAAGGTAAATAGCGGAAAGCTCGTTGTAAACGGAAATTATCGTATACAGACAAGAAAAACCAGCGAAGACGGAACGGAAAGCTACGATTACAGTACGGGAATACTGAATATGACAAACGAGTCTGATACCGTAGAGGTATCGGGTGATTTTGTTATGGGCTCAACCAGATCGCATAATGGAAAACTGAGTGCGGGAACCTTGACTATTGGTGGAGACTTCACGCAACTATATTATAGGGATTATGATAACTTTTCAGCAAGCGGAAGTCACAAAGTGATATTCACAAGTGAAAAGAATCATGCAATAAGCTTTGATTCATCACGTAGTGGTGAATCCCATTTTGCAAATTTGACATTTGAAGACGGCAGTGAGATAACATTAAAAAATGCGACAGCAGCGGTAACCGGAGAATTAAATGGAACAAACTGTGCAGTTACAGGATATGTAGGTCTTACAGGTTCTGCCAAAGTTATTGATACATATGCAGGAAGTATCAGAATAATAGAGGGATATACACTTAACAGTGATATAGATATTTCTGGAGAACTGTTGATCGATGCAACATTAAATTTGAACGGAAAAACTTTTGATGTAGGTAAAAATGTAAATGTTAATAATTATTTGTACATGAGAAATGGCAGACTGAATTGTAAAGGTGATTTTTATGCTAATTATTATTCAGAGATATACATGCAAAATGAAAAAGACATATTGAATGTAGAAGGAACATTTACTTTTTCAAACTTAAGATACAGTTGTAATTTTAGTGATGGAACACTCATAATAGGAGGAAATTGCAATATATATGGAAGTGATTTCAGAGCAACAGCAGCACATAAAACGATTTTCAATGGAGAACAAAAACAAATAATAAATGTAACAAATACTTACGCAAGCTTTGGTAAAATAATATTTAATAATACCAGTGAAGACGGAATAGAGGTCAAGAACTCTTTTAACTATGCAGAATTAGTAAATGAAAGCGGCTGTAAAGTGATATTTGCTAATGGAGGCACGGTAGGAGAAACATTGTCGGCGGATAAAATTGTCGACGGAGATTACATTCTTTCTATGGGCGAACTAGATCTCAATGGACATACTTTAACGATCAATGGAGATTTCATCCAAGCCGGCGGAGAAGTAAAGGTAAATAGCGGAAAGCTCGTTGTAAACGGAAATTATCGTATACAGACAAGAAAAACCAGCGAAGACGGAACGGAAAGCTACGATTACAGTACGGGAATACTGAATATGACAAACGAGTCTGATACCGTAGAGGTATCGGGTGATTTTGTTATGGGCTCAACCAGATCGCATAATGGAAAACTGAGTGCGGGAACCTTGACTATTGGTGGAGACTTCACGCAACTGTATTATAGGGATTCTGATAACTTTTCAGCAAGCGGAAGTCATACGGTTGAATTTAATGGTAAAATAAAACAAAATATTTCGTTTGCTTCTCTTAATGGTCCTAGATTTTTTAACCTTAAGGTGAATAACACTAAGGGTGTGTCTTTGAACTCTGTGGTTTATGCATATGGAAACGTAAATGATGTAAATAATTCTGTTAGTGGAAACGGATGTTTGTATATTGCTAAGCTTTCTCAGCTTGAAAATGGTTCATTTGGAGGCGATGTATATATCAATCATAGTAATGATGACAGTGATATATATTTGACACAGGATTTAAACGTAGGAAACCTAACCTGCTTTTATCTGCACTTAAAAGGATATAAGCTGAATGTTAAAAGCCTTTCAATAAATTCCTGCCTTTATGTTGAGGGTGGAGCAATTGAATGCAAGAATAACCTGACATTAGGAGGCCGCGGAGGCTTAATAATGACAAATGCAAAGGATTACGTTCTTGTAGGTAAGAATTTTATTTTCAATAAGTATTACAGCACAAGTGGTGATCTTACAGCAGGAACGCTTGAAATTAAAGGCGATTTCATACAGAATCAAAATGCTACTTTTGTCTGCTCAGGTACACACACTACAATTTTAAGTGGAAAAAGTACTTCAAATGGCAGAATATACATTCAGACTGTGACGATGTACAGCAACGGTTCTAAGTTTAATAAGTTGATCATTACAAAGCCAGGCTCTTTCTATGTGGCAAAAAATCAAAACAATACTACAATTTCTCTTGAAGATCTCTGCAACGAGCTCATAGAAGATTATGATGATATTGAGCCGCCCACAAAGGTTACAGGTCTTACTGTTTCGGAAATATCTGCAACCTCTATCCACATAGTATGGGAACAGTCCTCTGATAATGTGAGGGTAACAGGTTATGAGGTTTACCGAAACGGTGAAAAGCTTGTAACTACAGGAAGAACAGAATTCATTGACGGATTGCTTGAACCGAACACCGCATATACATATCAGGTATACGCTTTTGATGAGTCTCGAAATTATTCTGCGGCCTCTGATAAGATAAATCTTAAAACTTTGGCGGATACAGACAGTCCGGAAACTCCCCATAACGTAAAAATCAAATCAGTTACTGGTTCATCACTTACGTTGTCGTGGAGCACCTCAAAGGATAATGTTGGCACTGAGGGCTATATCATATACTGCAATAATGAGGAAATTGCAAGAACTGAGGAATGCGAATTTAAGCATAGTAGTTTGAATGAAAATGAAGAATATTCATATATGATAAAAGCCTATGATAAGGCAGGAAATCTTTCTGATTTCAGCGAAAATATCACAGGTTATGTTGTGATGCCTAAAATTACATCTATAACTCCTGGTGATTTAAGCAGTCTCGGCGGAAAAAGTCAGACTATTGTCGCTTTTTTCGATAAGATCAGTTCAGATGGAGGCAATAAGGTCAGATTTGAGTTCAGTAAAAGCGGAAAAGATGAATATATGCCTATCTCAAAAGAGCTCATCGGAGCTCAGAATTATTCGGCTAATAAGCTTTGTGCAAAATGCTCGTGGAATACAGAAGGTTTGGATGGAAACTATGATATTCGTGTAACGCTTTTTGATGATGAAGATAATTCAGATTGCGTAGAGGTCATGTATACTGTAACTTCTTCAGGACCTAAACCTCCCCAGAATCTTAAAGCCGAAACTGATAATGGTGTAATTATGCTCACTTGGAATAAGTCTGTAAGTGCTGATTGCCAAAAATACATTATATACAGACAGGATTCCGAAGACGAAGAGTTTGAACCAATCGTTGAGATTGGAAATAGTGCAACTGTCAGATATACAGATAAAAACGTAGTTGCAGGAAATAGCTATTCATATAAGATAAGTGGTGTAAATTCTTTTGATATTGAGGGAAATACAAGTAATGTTGCTTCTGTCACAGCGACAGAGGATAAGGTATTGCCCGAGGTAAAGAGTATAATTGCCGAAAAGAACAGACTTAACAAAACTGCAAAAATCACTGTAGCCGCAGATGACAATCTTTCTGTTGACACAGTAAGTCTTGAATATATGACTTTGTTGGACGAAGAGTGGTCTTTGATAGGAAAAAGTTCATGCAAAGATGGTTCTGCCGTGTTTGAATGGAATACAATAGATCTTATCGATGGGTCATATAAGCTTAGAGCCATTGCGGTGGATTCTAATGGAAATGAATCTAAGTCATTTGAAAAGATCTTTACTATAGATAATACAGGTATTTCAAAAATAATACTTGACAAGGATAACTGCACTACGGCATCAACTCATATTACTCTCAGGTGGAATGATATAACGGATACCGATTTCGGATATTTTGCTGTTGAGCAGAAAAATGAGGATGGCACTTTCACTGAGGTCGGAACAACAAAGGACACAACGGGACTTCACGTTCAGAAGCTTATGCCCGATAAAGAGTACACTTTCAGGGTAGTGGGATATGACGATATAGGCAACAGAGGAGAAGAATCCGACGAGATTACTCTGTCAACAAAATCGGATACGATCAGTCCTGCCATTACCGCTTTTTATCCCGAATCAAAGGCATTTAATTCAAAGATCGATATAAGCATTTTCGCTGCGGATAATGCGGCTGTATCATCTGTAAAGCTCAGATATTCCTATGACAGCGGTGATGATAACGTTTGGTATGATATTGCGGAGATTACTGCGGACTCTGAGAAAGCTGAAAATACATTTAAGCATTCCTTTGACGTATCGTCTATGAATGAGGGCAAAATATACATTCAGGCTATAGCTGTAGACTCCTCAGGCAATGAAAGTAACGCTGTTGTAAATGAGTATATTATCGACAGAACCGCTCCCGAAGCTGTTTCTGATCTTACCGCTCAGACAGGTGAGGGAAATATTCACCTTATCTGGACTGTAACAAGTGAAGATACAGAGAAGTTTGTGATATACAGAAGTGAGGAAAACCTAGGCTCATATTCAAAGATTGCAGAATGCTCCACTAAAGATTATTATGATACCTCTGCAAAGCTCGGAATAGTATACTCATATAAGATTGTAGCTGTTGATATAGCGGGGAACAAGAGCGAGTATTCAAATGAAACAATAGCACAAATTACAGACGATAATATTAAGCCTAAGTTTTTAGGATTCAGTATAAAATCAGGTTCTTCTGTTTCTGCTAACCCAAAGCTTAAAGCTGTAACATGGGATAACTATGCCCTTGCGTCAGTGACAATTGAATATAAGGCGAAAGATTCTTCAGATAGCGTTTGGTATGAAATAGGTACATACGCCCTCAGCTCTAATTACGAGATGACAGAATTTAATTGGGATACAGATGGATTAGCTGACGGAAAGTACGAGTTCAGAGCATATTGTGCTGATCTGATGGGAAATATCAGTGAAACCTATACCTCTGAATTTCTTCTTGATGCTACTGCTCCCGATGCTCCAGTTCTAGAACTTTTGCAGGACAATTTCCGAATCAGGCTTGAATGGAGTGCTTCAAAAGCTGATGATCTTGATCATTATAGACTATACCGAAAGTCATCAAAAAATGAGGAGTATAAGCTAATTACGGAAACGACTGATCTTTCATATATTGACGAAAATGTTGAACCATATAAGAACCATACATATAAGGTAGAAGCATATGACAAGACAGGAAATGTCAGTGCAAGCAACGAGATAAGTGGTTACGCATATGATGTTGATACAATTACTCCTCAAATCGATATGCCTAAAGAAATTTACGGAATTGCAGGAGAAGAAATTGCTTTTGACGGTAGTGCCTGTACAGATAACGTGAGAATAAAAAGATTTGTTTGGGATATGGGCGATGGAAATACCATATTCGGAGTAAGAAATTCATATATTTATGATGAAGCAGGGGAGTACACTGTAACGCTTACGGTTGAGGATGCTGCAAAGAATTCGTCAACATCACAGATAAAGGTTATTGTATATGAGCCCTCTGAATATGGTTTTGTTAACGTCGAAGTAACCGATAGTGTAAATAATCCGTTGAGCTACTCGTATATTTATGTTTACTCAGGCGACAGCGAGGGTATCCATACAATGCGTACAGGCTATGACGGAACATTAAAACTGTGCGCTAAGATCGGAGATAATAAGATTGCTGCATATAAGGACGGATATCTGCCCGAGGAAAAAGAAATTGCGATCAACAACGAGGGCGATAACGGAACGGTCAGACTTGCTCTTCAGAGTGGTGAGCTTGTCACAGGAGATTTAGAAGTACACAGGATGTCTCTTGAAGAAATGGCAGAGGCGGGAATTGATTTTTATGATCCGTCGAATTATCATACCGTTAAATTTACGGTGAAGCTTACATTTGCTCAGGAGCCTATACCGACAATTATTGAATACATCTATACAGGTAATGGGGGCCATATCTCTGGCAATGGAACAGGAGAAAACGGCGGCACATGGTGTGGCGGAGGCACTTATGGTACAGGCTCTGGAGGAAACATATCATTTTCACCTGTTGTAAGTGAGGACATTCCTGAAGAAGAACGGCCTATTCTTGCATATGTTTACGTAAGACAGAGTATTTCTTTTATGAAAGATATGTATGCTGTAAATCTCGGTGTACTGAATAATGCTGACAAACAGTTTGTGATAGAAGATTCATCGGCTACGCTTAATCTGCCTTATGGACTCTCTCTAGCAACGAATAAACAGTCGCTTACGCAAAGTATGGATTCTATTGCAGGACAGCAGCAGAAAACGGTAGGTTGGTCTGTAAGGGGTGACAGAAAGGGCGAATATGATCTTTCGGCTGATTTTAATGGCACCCTTATGCCTTTCGGAGCTCCTGTTTCGGCAAGCTTTAAAACGTCTACTCCTTTTACTGTCGGAGCAGGCGACGGAATAGTTATCCATGTCATGCCGGAATCCTGCGCATATATCGGTGAAAAGTACTATGTACAGCTTGCCGTTGCAAACGAGGGCTCGGATACTTTCTACAATCTTACAACAGACTTCGGCCCGTATATCAACCCCGGATATAAGCAATATATTACGATAACTCACCCAGACGGTTCGGTTGAAGTACAGGAAGATGAATCGGCAAGCTATGAAATTCAAAGTGCAGATGAGTGTGAATATATTCCCGTTATTTCAGGCGGTCAACACGTCAGAGTAAAAGTTTTTAAACCTGGCGACGTGATTTACGGAACATATTGTCAGACATTCAGTGCGACAGGCGATCCTGATCAGGTTTACTATAAGCTCATTAACTCTGTTGTTGAACAGCTCACAGGTGATACTAATGTTAAGGTTGTCGTTGAACCTATTGCCAGTCATATCACCAAATTTAATGTAAAGCAGAAAATTGTAGACAACTCATGGGCAGATCCTGTTGATATGACAACAGGAGCGTATACGGATCAGGTTCCTGCAATGTCGGTTACGGGAGAATCTCCGCTAACTCTTAATCTCAACTATAATTCACTGAACGCTTCCGAAAAGGGACAGCTCGGTTATGGCTGGTCGCATGACTTTGAGGCGTATCTTGACGTAAAGAGCACAGTAATAAACGTACATTGGAATCCTACAGCATATTCAAGCTTTGTTGATGAGCGTTCCGCTACCAGAAACGTAAACGGAGAAATTATCGACGGAAGATTAGTTCTTCACAAGCCTAACGATACGGGCGTTAAGAATTATGTCTGCATAAGCAGCGGTATGTCCGAATATTTTATGAGCAGAGATGAGAATAATATCTACACTCTTGAAATTCCCGACGGTCAGAAATATGGGTTTGATAGCGACGGAAAGCTCATTCAGATCATTCAGCCTAATGAAAAGACGGTAACTCTGGAGCATATCGGCAATACTACGGTTATTACCGAGGACGTTTCGGGAGCGAAGCTTGTTCTGAATTATAACGATTCGGGACTTCTTACATCGGTAGGCGACGGAAACGGAAGAATTACGTCTATTACCTATGAAAACGACCTTATCAAGTCGGTTACAAATCCGTTGGGAGAAACTGTCGTCTATACATATGATGCGAATAACAGACTTGTTACATCTGCTCTTGATGGAAATTCACCGTATGTGACTAATACTTATGACGAAGAAGGAAGAGTTCTTACTCAGGACGACGCCGATCCCGATACTCCTTTGTCATACTTCAGTTATTCCGAAAGTGAGAATAACGAATTTATAGTTGACGGTATTGACAGAAATGGAAATACTGTAAAATATGTTTCCGACGGTATGGGTCATCTTCTTTCCGTAACAGATCAGAATAACAATACGGTAAAGTATTCTTACGACCTGAAGGGAAATCTTCTTGACGAGACTACAGCCGACGGAAAAACTACCGTTTACACCTATGATGATGACAATAATCTTATAAAGGTTAAGGATCCAAGCGGCTATGTTACTGTTATGACATATGACGGCAACGGCAATATTCTTATGGTAACAGGTCCGAACGGGGAGACAAATTCTTATACATATAATGTAAAGAATCTGCTTGAAACGCAGACAGAATATACAAGCGCAAGAAAGAGCTATACCTACAATAAGAACGGACAGATACTTACCGAGGCTATCGAAGGACTTGGCGTCAGGACTTACAGTTATACCAACGGCAAAATAACGTCCGTGAGCGATTATGAAAATAATCTTTCGGAAAATACCTATGACGAGTACGGTAATCTGCGTTCACAAACAGACAGAGAGGGTCATCAGACTGTATATAACTACGATCTGCTCAATAGAGTTATAAGCATTACCAATGAGGACGGTACTGAAAGCTACACCTATGATTCAATGGGTAATAAGACTTCTGTTACTGATTCAAGAGGTAATACAACGTACTATACCTATAATTCCAACAATTGGCTTATCAGCACTACAAACGCTAAGGGTACAGTTACATACGATTATGATAACGAGGGCAGGTTAATCCGTCAAACTAATACCGATGGAACAGTAGTAGTTAACACTTGCGACGCAGTCGGAAATGTTATATCCAAGACGAACGAAAACGGCGAGGTAACTAAGTTTGCTTATGACGCAGCCAACAGAATGATTTCCAAAACTGTTGTTGACGGTGAAAATGAGTATACCGAAAGCTATGAGTACTATCCCAACGGAAAGATTAAGAAAACGACCTTTGCGGACGGCACAAGCGAGAGCTATACATACGATAAGCAGTGGAGACTTGTAAAGACGACCGATGAGCAGGGCAATTATTCTACCTCAGAATATGACGCCGCAAATAATCTCCTCAGCACAACTGACGCGGAGGGTAATACTGTTTCGTATACTTATGACAAGTACGGAAGAATGCTTAATTCCACAGACGCTAACGGAAACATCACTACTTACGATGAATATGATTTCAACGGACTTTGCACTCAGAAAACTCTCCCTAATGGTCAGGTTGTAAAAATTGGCTATAATAAGGAGGGTATGGTCACTAAGACGACTTTTGTTGCAGAGGACGAAAACGGCGAGGATATTTCTGTTTTCTACGAGTATGACGCAATGGGCAGAGTGACCAAGTACACCAACCAGGAAGGTTACGCTACATTCACAGAGTATGACGAGAACGGTAATATAGTTAAACTTACCGACGCAGAGGGTAACGTTGTAACCAATCAATATGACGAGATCAACAGCCTTATTTTGTCAACCGACGCTATGGGCGTTGATACTCAATACACATATGACAGCGTAGGAAACCTTGTAAAGACTATTGAAAATCTCAATACGACAAGGGAAGGAAAAACAGAAAATGTATACGACAATCTCGGAAGAATAATTAATTCTACCGATGCAGAGAGCGGTACTGCAAAGTACGAATATGACCGACTTGGAAATGTTTCCGCACAGATAGACCCCAACGGTGGAAGGACAGAGTACACATATGACAATATGGGCAGACTCACCGAAACAATCAATCCTATCGGCGGAACGAAAACTTATACTTATGACGACGTGGGACAGCTTGCTTCACAGAAGAATGCAAGAGGTCAGGAGACCACATATGAGTATTACAAAAACGGCTGGATAAAGAGCTTTACTGACGAGCTTGGTACAGTGTCCTATACCTATGACGGTAACGGAAACGTGCTTACAGTTACCGATGAGAATGGCACTATAACACGTGAGTATGACAATATGAACCGTATGACAAAGTATACCGATTTCAGAGGAAACACGATAGAGTACTCCTATGATCAGTTGGGTAATCTTGTGGCGCTAACTTATCCGGGAGGCAGGGTAGTTCGCTACACCTATTACAAGACGGGTAATGTCAAGACCGTTACAGACTGGGACGGCAAGGTTACTTCCTTTGAGTATGACGGCAACGGCAGGCTGACAAAGACCTCCAGAGCTGACGGAAGCGTGGAGGAACGCACCTACGACGCTAACGGCAGACTTGTGACCATTGTCGATAAAAACGGCGAAAATGTCATAAATCAAAAGGTTTACTCCTATGATGAATCGGGCAATGTAACGGAGATCTCATCTTCCGACGGCACGACAATGGACGGACTGACAAGCTCGGAAATGAAGTACAACGAGAACAATCAGCTTATCGAGTACAACGGCGAAGAAGTAAAATACGATGCGGACGGAAACATGATCTACGGTCCGCTTAACGGCAAAATGGCTGAGTTTGAGTACGACTGCCGCAACAGATTCGTTTCGGCGGGTGGAATTTCCTACGAATACGACGCTGAAAACAACCGTATTTCTCAGACGGAAAATGGAGCAAAGACCGAGTATGTTGTTGACAGCAACAGCAGTTCGCTTACACGTATTCTTACGGCGGAAAAGGAGGGCGATACAACTTATTATATTTACGGAATTGGTCTGATCGCACAGGAAAACGGCAATGAATATTTGATTTACCACTTCAACAATATCGGAAGCACCGAGGCAGTGACAAATATCGACGGAGAAATCGTTGAAACCTTTGATTACGGACCTTACGGGGAGTTGCTTTCTGAGAATAAATGTGGTATAATGTTCCTGTATAACGGCGAATTGGGAGTAGCCACTGACAGCAACGGTCTGTACTACATGAGGGCGAGGTATTACAACCCTGAGATCAAGCGTTTTATCAATCAGGACGTAATGACGGGTTCAATCGTCAATACCCCGACTTTGAACAGGTACGCATATGTCAACGGCAATCCGATAAGCCTGAACGACCCGTTCGGACTAAGTCCGTTTCTTAACTGGCTTGACGGAATTACGGGACATGATATTCTTGATCTGCTTGGAATGCTTCCGGGTATTGGATTTGTATTTGATGGAATCAACGCTGCTTGGTATGCCCAAGAGGGAGATTATTACAACGCAGCTTGCAGCCTTGTGTCAGCATTGCCAGGAGCGGGCGACGCATTAGGCGTGTTTGCGAAAACAGGAAAGTCATGTAAACTTGTAACTGCATTCCATAAAACAGGATCAGCAGGAAATCTTATGATCGGCTCATATGAATTGGGAAAAACGGCTGATAAATACATAAGTGGAGATGCAAGTTTCACCTGGGAAGAGATAAAGGGCGACTTATTTAAAGTTGCAATGACAGGAACGTCAATGTGGGGTTCTGCAAAGGACTTTGGCACTTCGTATTGCTTTGTTGCGGGTACGCTTGTAACTACTGAGGACGGACAAAAGCCTATTGAAGAAATTCAGGTTGGGGATAGGGTTCTTTCTGAAAATGAGTTGACGGGAGAAGTAGCAGTTAAATCCGTAACTGAAACTTATGTCAACGAAACTGATGAACTTGTACATATTGGTGTAAATGGTGAAACTATTTCTGCTACGCCTAGTCACCCGTTCTATGTTGACAAGCTTGGCTGGACACTTGCAAGAAGTCTTAGAGCTGGAGATGTTCTTGTTCTCAGTAATGGTGAACTTGTAACAGTTGAATGGGTTCAGCACGAGATTCTTGAATCACCTATCAAGGTTTATAACTTTGAAGTTGAGGAGTTCCATACTTACTTTGTGGGCGAGTGTGGGGTGTTGGTGCATAATAAATGTACTAATGTACATGGCTCTGGACATGGCCAAAATCCTAAACATAAAGATACAATTGATGCTACAATGGATGATTTTGCACAGTTTGGATACGGAACTAATGGAAAAGGTGGAGACTATGATGCGATTTATGGAAATAAGGCATTATCCACTGCTGGATTAAAGGGATCACAAAGACCAGATATAATTACAGTAAGAACAGAAAACGGGAAAACAATTTATGATATATACGAGTTTGCTAGCCCATCCCAATATACTGGTTCTACTGCATATAATAATCTAAGAAAGAAAATATCGGCAATGCAATCCCAAAATCCGAATACTGACACAGAATTTTTTAAATTTCATTTATTTGATTGGGGGTCATATTAAAAATGATTATACATAGTAATGATGAATCATTAATATGCCAATTCAATATGAACTATTATCATGATTTGCCACGTTATTTAGCTTTTCAAAGTGAAAAAATATTTTATAACTTTGGATATGAAATAAAAAAAATATATTGGGCAAAAGAAAAAAAACTATGGGCACCACCTTATAAAAGATATAAAGTGTTGCTTGAGTCAGATGAATTTTTAAATCTTGATTTTCAATCAGATTTTAATAGAAAAGATTTTGAGCCTCAGACTAGATTAGATATAGATGTTAATACAAGATACATTAATTCATTGGGAGTGATTAAATATAGTATAATAATAAACGATAAGCAACTATTAAGTAATATTTGGAATACTTACAAAATGTTAATAGAAATAATTTCTAAAATTAAAAATATAAGTATATCTGGTTATTCGTTTTTGTTGCCAAATTATTATGGAGCGGTTTCATTTGCTTCAGGTATACTGCGTAAAATGAATATGCCGTGTTCCTTAAATAATCTAGCTTCTTGGTATTCGAGTTCAGATTTGGTTAATAGCACAATTGGTTTAATTAATTGTTTTTCAGATCTGACCGAATATCAAAATCAATTTTTGATGAATATCTTTGGTAAGGATAATGTCATTAAATTTAGCAATATTACAATCTTTTACAATTCATATGCTGAAAATCTGAATATTGCAGATTATATAGTATCTGACAATTATAATGAAATTTGTAATATGTTAGAACAGAAATTACCTTTTAAAAGACATATTTACCACAAAGAGTTATAATATTTAACGTTTTGAGCGCGTGCTGCACGCGGCTTGCATAAAAAATTACCGTGTGCATCAATGTGGGGTTCTGCAAAGGACTTTGGCACATCTTATTGCTTTGTTGCTGGTA
>OGHW01001430.1_pt1 | contig 19173 bp, 15 predicted proteins | sample 1571641 | NCBI WGS metagenome assembly OGHW01 (sample SAMEA2582066, study PRJEB24529) | metagenome | biome: Human gut stool | place: China | collected 2011 | reverse complement strand
AGGAGAAATGAATGGGAACAGCGGATATAGTAACAAAAGAGTATATGAGGGAAAATACCGTATTTGCAGATGCATTTAATTATCTGATCTACAATGGGAAAAAGGTTATTGATCCTGCAAAACTGATAGAAATTGATTCAACAGAGATTGTACTGCCGTTTGGAAATGAAGAAAAAGTCGGTGAAGATAAGAAATGGGAAGTGCAGAAAACAGAATGGAGTTCTGTAAAAAATGGATCAGTAAGGAAGAAAAATGCAAGTAGAGTGGACATAAAAACAGATGCTGTGCAGAGATATCGCGATCTTTTAAAATCTGCAGTAGTAAAACAGGACGAAAAAATGTCTTACGTTCTTTTGGGCATCGAAAATCAGACAGAGGTGCATTATGCAATGCCGGTCAGAAATGCTATTTATGATGCACTGCAATACGGCAGACAGGTGGCGGATATAGCGGCAGAACACCGCAGGAACAAAAAGGATTTTTTAGGAAAAAGTAATGGCGAATATCTCTCCGGATTTTTTAAAGAAGATCATATCAGACCAGTCATTACCCTTGTGATTCATTTTGGAGCGGAAGAATGGGACGGACCGTTGTCATTGCATGAAATGATGGCGACAAGGGATATGGAAATCCTGAGTTTTGTGGAAAACTATCGCATCCATCTGATCGATCCGGCAAAGCTGACAGAAGAAGAATTAGATAAGTTTTCTACAAGTTTAAAAGAAGTTATGGGATATATCAAATATTCAAAAGATAAGGAAAAGCTGTTGGAATTTTTGCGGACAGATACCCGTAAGACTATAGAAATGAATGCAGCGAGGGTGATAAAGATGATCACAAATACACCAATTGAGGTATCGGAAGAGATGGAGGAGATAGAGATGTGTAAGGCAATTGATGATCTGATCTTAGAGAGTGAGTCTCGTGGAAGGATGGAGGGAGAGAAAAAAGGAGAGGCAAAAGGAGAGGCAAAAGGAATGATAGAGATCTGTCTTGAAATGAACTTTTCCAAAGAGGATATTTTAAGAAAGTTACAGGATAAACTTAATATCTCAATGCAGCAGGCAAGTGAATATCTTGAGATATATGGGAAGAACACAAAGTAGGGCTGGATGGTTGTGATCTGTCATCGTGAAAAATGGGAGTATGGGCATGAATATTGATACACAAAAGGTTATAGAGATCGTAAAAAAGGTAAAACCATTATTTTCAGACCGTGAGGGGTCATCAAATATCAAGGTGAAGGGTGTAGCAGATTTTGTGACACAGATTGATTTTAAAGTGCAGGAACAGGTGAAGCAGGCACTTTATGAATTGTATCCGGATATACAGTTTATGGGAGAAGAGAAGGATAACAGTGACATAGATTTTTCGGGTGACGTCTGGATCTTAGATCCGGTGGATGGGACAACAAATCTTATCCATGATTTTCGGAACAGTACACTCTCACTGGCACTTGCGAGAAATGGTATACTTACATTTGGAATCATATATCATCCGTATTCCGATGAAATCTTTGTAGCAGAACGGCAAAAAGGGGCCTGGTTAAATGGAAATCCGATATCGGTCAGCAGCAGGGAAAATTTTTCGGAGTGTCTGATTTCTATCGGAACAAGTCCGTATCATCGTGAACTTGCAAAGGAAAATTTTAAAGTTTTTGAAAAGGTATTTACAGATTGCGCAGACATCAGAAGACTTGGCTCTGCGGCATTAGAACTTGCGTACGTGGCAGCCGGAAGGATTGATGCATATTTTGAACGCAGTTTAAAACCATGGGATTATGCAGCCGGAATGCTGCTTGTGGAAGAAGCGGGTGGAAAAGTTACTGATTATAAAGGAAATCCCGTGGATATAACAGGAAATTCTGATATTGTAGCAGGCAGTCAGACGATTGGGAAAATCCTGGTACGGAAATATTTATAAATATAGCGGCAGATCATCGCAGGAACAAAAAGGATTTTTCAGGAAAGAGTAATGGCAAATATCTCTCCGGTTTTTTTTAAGAAAATCATATCAGACCAGTCATCACCTTTGTATCTGATCGATCCGGCAAAGCTGACAGAAGAAGAATTAGATAAGTTTTCTACAAGTTTAAAAGAAGTTATGGGATATATCAAATATTCAAAAGATAAGGAAAAGCTGTTGGAATTTTTGCGGACAGATACCCGTAAGACTATAGAAATGAATGCAGCGAGGGTGATAAAGATGATCACAAATACACCAATTGAGGTATCGGAAGAGATGGAGGAGATAGAGATGTGTAAGGCAATTGATGATCTGATCTTAGAGAGTGAGTCTCGTGGAAGGATGGAGGGAGAGAAAAAAGGAGAGGCAAAAGGAATGATAGAGATCTGTCTTGAAATGAACTTTTCTAAAGAAGATATTTTAAGGAAGTTACAGGATAAACTTAATATCTCAATGCAGCAGGCAAGTGAATATTTTGAGATATATGGGAGAAAAACAGAGTAGTGTGTTGTGATATGGCATAATGAAAAAGGAAGTATGAGTATGAATATTGATACACAAAAGATTATAGAGATCGTAAAACCATTAAAGCTTCTGCGTGTGATGCGCAGAAGCTTTTTGTAAATCTGAAAGTTAATTTTTTCCAGAACGACGGTCAATGACGAGGACAAGATCGTAGATGATATTGCGTTGTTCCGGTGTCATCTGACGAAGTTTGTTTATCAGCATAAATTCTTTAGAAGTCGGGGTATCTGGAGAAGTGTAGCCTAAAAGGCAGTCTGTGGAGACATGCAGGGCACCAGCCATAGCTTTTACAGTTTCAAAATCCGGTTCATGATTGCTTTTGATGTAGCCGTTTAATGTTGTCCTTGCAATGTTTAGCATGGAAGCAAAATCTTTTTGGGTAATGTCGCGTTCTTCGAGTAAAAATTGCAGATTTTCTCCAAATGTCATTCTTATAAATCCCCTTATTTTATGAAATGTTTAATCAATATATTATATAGACTGATGGATTTTATTCAGAAATGATATTAAAAACTAGTACAAAATGTATTTACACTACTAAAAAATAGTACTATACTGTATATAGTACAAATGTAACAAAATGAAGGAACAGAACAAGGAGGATTTGGTTATGAAACAGATTTTAAAAAGATTTGGCGCAGGAATGTTGGCAATCATACTGTTAGCTGGTGTTGTTTTCGGACCGGGAAGTTCAACGACGGTAGCAGCCGCAAAAAAGGATAAGACAAAGCCGAATGTTGTTTTGTATCTGAACAAGACAGGATATACAAGAGGAAATGTATATATTCAGGTACAGGCGAAGGATAAGTCCGGGATCAAAAGTATTTTGATCAAAAAAGGCAAAATTTCAAAAAGCAATGCGCGTTATTGGAAAAAGGCGTCGAATATAACAAAGGCGAAAAAGAAAAAGGTAACTTCAAATGCTACCTATTCTGTAAAAGTTACCGACAAAGCAGGAAATGTAACGATCAAAAGAATTACGGTAACAAATATTGATAAGAAAAAACCGACTGTAAAACTTAGCCAGTCCGTTGTGAGTGGCGGAGTACTGATTTCCGTGTCAGCATCTGATGCTAGTGGAATCAAGAGCGTAAAATGGATCAAAGGTGCGATCAGTGATGCATCCAGTGCAAAGTTCAATCAGGCATATAACATTACAAAAGTCCGCAAATTTACGGTAACACAGAATGGATATTATACGGTGCAGGCAGTAGACCGGGGTGGAAATAAATCGGTGGCACAGATTTATGTGGTGGCAAAGCAGGCGTTGTATGATATGGAGGAGTATTATGGTGATACTCCAACTCGACAAACAACTGTAAAAGATAGTCTGGGTAGAAGTTATACAAACGCATTACTTACAGGAAGTTATGATAATGCTATAACACATGTTTATTTTTTAGATGGAAAGTATCAGTATTTTGAAGGAGATGTTGCATGTGAAACTTCAAAAACATACGATGCTGTGATGCAGATTTATGCAGATAATGTATTAGTCTATACATCAGATACGATTCAAGCAACACAAGAACACAAACATTTTAAGGTAGACATTGGAAATGCTAAATTTTTAAAAATAACATTTGAAAAAAATTTTGATTTTACTTATCGCAATCATTATTACATCTTAGGCAACTGTTACCTTTATAATTAATTATTTCAATGCATTTTATTTAGAATCATGGAAATGTTATCTTTAAAAATACATTAGTTGAATAAGGGGGGATGTAGATATGAAACAAATATTTCAAAGAATTGGTACAGTAATGTTGGTCTTTTTAATCGTAATTGGCATTATTTTGGAACCGCAAAGTGCTATGGAAGTATCCGCAGCATGTAGTAGTGGGATCAAAAATAATGGTACCGGTGGAATTAGTATTGATATTAATTCAGCACCATATACAACATTTCAAAGTTATTCTTATGGTCAATACGCGTATACTGATGTGGGATGCGCATGGTTTGCGTCAGCAAGGGTAAATCAGCTGACAGGAAAAGGAAATATCATTCGGGCGGGCACGAATTGGTGGAATGGCGGCAATGGAAGAGAAGGATTTCAAACAGGACAGACTCCATCAGCTCCGGCAATCATATGCTGGTCAGGTCATGTGGCAATCTTGGAAAAAATTGAAGGAGGTACTGCTTATATCAGTGAGGGTGGTACAGGGTATAGTGATGCTGCACATGGATATTGTGGAATATTTACAACAAATGTTTCAAATATTGTATCTCGAAATGCCGGATTTTTAGGATATGTTTATTTGGGAAGTACGAATCCGGGTAGTCTGTCTATCAGTGCAAGATCGAATTATTATACAGATGAAGATGTGGTTGTTTCATGGAACACTCCTGCAAACACTGCCTCATATGGTTTTACATTACGCTATAACCCAAAAAGCGGAGAGGATCTGATCGATCACTATGTAACAGGAAACAGTTACAACATAGGAAGACTGGGAACCGGCAACTACCGTCTCTGGATGAAACCATACAGTGCGAATGGAACCGGCGGAACGGCGGTTTATGTTGACTTTAGTGTAACGAATCGTCCGGTCACTTATGTAACGGGGATTACATTAAATCACAGTTCACTTTCATTAAAAGTTGGTCAGACAGCGACAATTACAGCATCTGTGCAGCCGGGAAATGCTACAAATAAAAATGTTACATGGACATCTTCGAACGCAGGAGTTGTGTCGGTATCCAATGGAACGGTAAAAGCTGTTTCAGCGGGAAGTGCAACCATAACGGCAAAAGCTGCAGATGGAAGTGGAAAGACTGCGTCCTGTAAAGTGATTGTTACAAAAACACATACACATCAGTATGCTGCAAAAGTGACGAAAGCGGCTACATGTAAAGAAGAAGGAATAAAAACCTATACATGTTCCTGTGGAAGTACCTATACAGAAAAAATTGCCAAAACTGCACATAAGGTGGTAAAAGATGCAGCAATTGCAGCAACCTGTACAACTGCAGGCAGAACAGAGGGAAGTCATTGTTCAGTGTGTGGGACAGTAATTACTCCAACGACAGTAATACCTGCGAAAGGGCACACAATTACTCGAACGGTGACAGTCAAAGCAACAACACAGAAGGACGGAAGTATCACAAAAACCTGTGGTGTTTGTGGTGCAACGGAGAAGACTGCGATTTACCGCCCGGCACAGATCGCACTGGCAAAGAAGTCTTATACTTACAATGGACAGGAGCAGAAACCGTCTGTCGTATTGTGGGATAGTAAGGGAAATCAGATTGGAACGACAAATTATACGGTGGCTTACAGTAATAACAGAAATGTCGGAAAGGCAAAAATTACGGTTACATTGTCTGAAAATTATTTTGGTACGCTGACAAAAACATTTAATATTTGTCCTTCAAAAACAGAGATCGTAAAACTTACACGAAAATCAAAAGGATTTCAGGTAAAATGGAAAAAACAGTCCAATCAGACCAGTGGATATGAGATCCAGTATTCGGATAACAGTAAATTCTCTAAAAACAGGACAAAAACGGTTGATATTTCCAAGAAAACTGCTGTATCAAAAGACGTGAAAAAACTGAAGGCAAAGAAGAAATATTATGTTCGTGTCCGTACGTATAAAAAAGTAAAAGTGAACGGAAAGACAACAAAGATATACTCTGGCTGGTCAAAAGTGAAAATGGTTGTGACGAAGTAACAGATATTAGGACTGAAGTTGTAAATCAGACAGTGAAAACTCCTGCGTTTGTGATGCGCAGGAGTTTTTCAGGTTATATGGAGAAATTAGATACAGATTTTTTGTACAATACTTACAAATATCATTAAAATAATGTCTTTTTAATGACATATTATAAGCAATATGCTAAAATCCATACAAAGCATGACATTCTGAATTATCTATACAGGCATATATGCCATTCTATCCACAGATCAAAATCGTAAGAATTTTCAATGCTTTTATTATCCACACATTTAAGCAGGGAGAATTCTTAGAACCTGGAGATTTCTCCCAAGCAATACAAAGAAGGAGAAATGAATGGGAACAGCGGATATAGTAACAAAAGAGTATATGAGGGAAAATACCGTATTTGCAGATGCATTTAATTATCTGATCTACAATGGGAAAAAGGTCATTGATCCTGCAAAACTGACGGAAATTGATTCAACAGAGATAGCACTGCCGTTTGGAAATGCAGAAAAAGTCAAAGCAGAGAAAAAAAGAAAAGAGCAGGAAGCAGAATGGAGCTCTGTGAAAAATGAATCGGTAAGAAAGAAAAATACCAGTAGAGTGGGTGTGAAAATGGATGCCGTACAAAAATACCGTGATGTTTTCAAATCTGTGGTAATCAAACAGGATGAAAAAACGTCTTACGTTCTTTTGGGCATCGAAAACCAGACGGACGTGCATTATGCAATGCCGGTCAGAAATGCTATTTATGATGCACTGCAATATGGCAGACAGGTGGCGGATATAGCGGCAGATCACCGTCGGAACAAAAAGGATTTTCCAGGAAAAAGTAATGGCGAATATCTCTCCGGATTTTTTAAAGAAGATCATATCAGACCAGTCATTACCCTTGTGATTCATTTTGGAGCGGAAGAATGGGACGGACCGTTGTCATTGCATGAAATGATGGCGACAAGGGATATGGAAATCCTGAGTTTTGTGGAAAACTATCGGATCCATCTGATCGATCCGGCAAAGTTGACGGAAGAAGAATTAAATAAGTTTTCTACAAGTTTAAAGGAAGTTATGGGGTATATCAAGTATTCAAAAGATAAGGAAAAATTGATGGAATTTTTGCGGAAAGATACCCATAAGACTATAGAAATGAATGCAGCAAGGGTGATAAAGACAATCACAAATACACCAATCGAGGTATCGGAAGAAATGGAGGAGATAGAGATGTGTAAGGCAATCGAAGATCTTATTTTAGAGGGAGAAGCAAAAGGAGAGGCAAAAGGACTGATAGAGATCTGTCTTGAAATGAACTTTTCTAAAGAAGATATTTTAAGGAAGTTACAGGATAAACTTAATATCTCAATGCAGCAGGCAAGTGAATATTTTGAGATATATGGGAGAAAAACAGAGTAGGGTACAACAGCTGTACCCCCATAAATAAAAGGAGTTACAGCTGTTTTGATAAAATTAATAAAAGAAATGTTACATCTCAACTACGGCAACACCCCATCCGTCGAGATTGATCTTATCTCCACAGGCAATAGCCGTTTCAGAAATCAATTCCACACCGTTTTTTCCGTGATGAACCACAGAAACCGGATCTTTTGAGTAATTCAGGTAGTAGCACAATTCTTTGCCAAAATCGTTGACACCCTTCTTTACGATCAGTGGATAATGCGGTGCATCGGATGACAGATTTCCACCCGAAAAACCGGCTTTAAGCAGGAATGATAAAAGCACGGATTCTAACAGTTCATGATTATCAAACATCGTTCCAAAATAAAGTGTCGAACCATTACCATACTGATTTATTGCTGCAGCAGCATAGCGTTCGTATGCCGGATGGCTGTATTTTAATACCGGTATGGCGGTATCACAGGTGATAAGCTCCATCCATTCACTTGCAGAAGCACATAGGGAAGCAGAATGGTCATCGGAGATTGCAAAGTGTTCTTTGGCGATCGCAGAGATGTTATTCTGAACCGGTGCTATGTCCACATGATGCGGATGTGTAAACTGGTCATAATGAAGTCCCAGACATTTATGCAACATATGTGGCTGCATATCCGGATAAATTTTTAAATATTCATCCGAGAAACCGCTGCGGAAGGATGTGATCAGGTGTCCGCCGCCTGCTACATAGGAATCCAGTGCAGAGAGCAGTGATTCCGGTGCGCTGTAGAGTGCCGGTACGATCAGACATTCATAACCGGAAAAATCACGTTCTTTAGATGAAATCATATCATACTCAATATTTAAGCGGTAGAGGGCATCTGCAAACCAGCGCATTACAGTGTTGTAGCCGTTTACACCTGCATTTTCCAGAGGAAACTGTGCGAATCCGGTCAGAGAAGCATTGTCAAGCATGATAGCGACCTTATTTTCTTTTTTCAGGTTCTTTAAGTGAGAACCGATCTTTTTCCATTCATTTCCGATAACAACAGCCTCGCGGTAAGTTTCATTTTCTGAAAAATCGTGGGAGAGTACGCCTTTCCAGTAGCTTTCAATCGCATTGTGAATTGAATGCCAGTGCCAGTACATTACACTGTTTGATCCATTTGCGATATGACTGTATGCCTGAAGACGGAGCTGTCCCGGATAAGGAAGCCATGGAGTCATTCCCTGGGCTTCGGTCTCTAAGATCAGATAATTATCTTTTTTCAGGCTGCGTGAGATATTTCCGCATACGGTGATCTCAGCACCAGTCAGTTCCTCGTTGGATGGATGATAAATATCGGCACCTGCAACTGTCATGCAGCGGGCGGCATCGTACTGATCCACTTCAGGCTGATAACCGATGGAATGGGTTGTCCATGCAAAATCAAAGTTCTGGGTGATAAACTGGTCATCACGTTTATATTCGCGGACAATATCAGCCTGCCAGCCCAGAAATTTTGTGACAAGCGAGCGCTGGAATTTACAAAATTCTGCGGCAAGACTCTGGTTGATCGTACCTCTGACATCCGGAAAGTCATCCCAGTCATTTACACGGTTGCTCCAGTAATCAAGTCCGAACTCATGGTTAAAATCATTGATATCCGGAAACTTTTCTTTTAAATAATCTACAAACATTGCCTGAACACGGGGACCGGCAGTTCCATAACTTTTGGTCTCATTATCAAGCTGATAGCCGATCACATGTGGTACATCCTTCACGTGCTCCATCAGAACGCGGATCACGCGTTCGGCATGGGAGAGATAATCAGGGTTTGTGATATCCATATTCTGACGGTGACCGTATCGTTCGCGGCCATTCTGTGTGATCGCAAGGATATCCGGATATTTTTTTACCAGCCATGTCGGTACGGCATAGGTCGGTGTTCCGACGATCACGGAAATATGGTGGCGTGCAGCAGCGTCTAACATTTTATCAATATGTGTAAAATCATACACCCCTTCTTTTGGCTCTAAAGTGCTCCAGGTCGATTCTGCGATACGGATGACATTCATCCCTGCTTTTTCCATCATCTCCATATCTTTTTCCACACGGTCATATGGTAGATATTCGGAATAGTATGCAGCTCCAAAATAAAGTTTTTCTGTTTTCATATTGCCCTTTCTTTTCATGATATCTGTAAGTGTTATACACAAAGCAACCGCTTGCGCAAATATAGTATATCATTCAGAAATTTGTATGTAAACCATAATGCTGTAATGCAACAGATAAAAAATCGCAAATGGCTGTAAATGCATGAAAAAAAGTATATAAAGCGGAAAAATAAAAAAATAAAAGCATATTTATTCAAAAAAATATAAAAAAAACTGCGCAATAATGTAGTTTGATCGCAACAAGGAAGATGATAAAACGTGAAAAATACTAAAAATAAACGATAAAAATTAGTAAAAAACACCAAAATAAAAACAAAATATATTGTAATAAATGAATAAAAAGGCGATAAAAATATTGTTGAAATATGTTAATTGTAAATAAAATATGAAATATTTATAATTGAATAAGCGGTTGCGCAAACGGAAGATATTTATGAATAAATATATTTGCGTAAAAAGGAGAAGGGAGAAAGAGGATGAAACGAAGGTTTATAAGTGGACTGCTTGCCGGTATGATGGCAGTTTCACTGCTTGCCGGATTGCCGGAACCGGTGAAGGTGTCGGCAGAAACAGTTTCCGGTATGGAAAATGCAAATTTTGATTTTGAGGATGGACTGACCGGATGGGACACAACCGGAACGGTCACGGAGGAAACTTCAGGTGCACAGGGAGGAAGCAAATATGTGCATCTGGAAGACAGTAAAAGATAAGGCACCGGTCGTCGTTTCGGTTGATAAGACAGCATTAAATGCGCAGATTGCCAAAGCTGAAAAAATAAATGCATCAGACTATACAGAAGAAAGCTATAAAGTTTTTGCTGAGGCACTTGCAGCAGCAAAAGAGGTGGCAGCAAACGAAAAGGCAACGCAGGATGAGATTGATGCGGTTACAGAAAGATTAGCTGCAGCAGTCGGTAATCTGAAAGAAAAAACAGCGGATACAGAAAAACCAGCGGATACAGAAAAGCCAGGTGATACAGAAAAACCGGCAGATACAGAAAAGCCAGGTGATACAGAAAAACCGGACAATATAAAGAAACCGGCGGATACAGAGAAACCAGATAATACAAAGAAAAACGTGAAAGTACAGAAAATTACGATCACACCGGGACAGTATTCTCTGGCAGTTGGCAAAAAACTGACCCTGAAGGCAACCATTGGTCCGAAGAAAGCGACAAATAAAAAAGTTGTATGGTCATCTTCGAATACGAAATATGCGACGGTAAACAGCAAAGGTGTTGTGACAGCAAAGAAAGCCGGAGCAGGAAAAACAGTTACGATCACGGCAAAAGCAGAGGATGGAAGCGGTGTTCGTGCCAAAGCCAAGATCAGGATCATGAAACATACAGTTACAAAGATCACATTACAGGCAAAAGCTAAAACAGTGAAAGCCGGTAAGAAGATAACTGTGTATGCAAGAGTAAAAACAAATGGAAAGAAAGCCAATTCAAAGATTGAATGGACTTCTTCAAACAACAAATATGCGACAGTAAACAGCAAAGGTATTGTGACGGCAAAGAAAGCCGGAATTGGAAAAACAGTTACGATCACGGCAAAAGCAACCGATGGAAGTGGTAAGAAAGCAACCATAAAAATCAAGATCAAAAAATAAGTCAAAGAGACTGCGGTATGAAAAATGCCGCAGTTTTTCTTTTGAAAAAATATCTATGATTTGTCGGGAAAAATACTGTAAAATATAGTGTAGACAGTTATACTCTTATTCATTAACATAAATGAATAAGCAATGTTTTTTGCAGGCTGCCAGAGAATAAAGCCTGACATTAAAACCGGTATAAGTATGGAGGATGGACATATGGAACTGAATCATAATAAAGAAAAACTTGACAATTATAGAAAACGTGCGGCAGAATTGGTCGGTAAAATGACACTGGAAGAAAAAGTGGCACAGACCCTGTATCAGGCACCGGCGGTGGAACGGTTAAATATAAAGGCATATAACTGGTGGAACGAGGCACTGCATGGTGTGGCAAGAGCCGGCACAGCAACAGTATTTCCGCAGGCGATCGGTCTGGCTGCAACTTTTGACGAAGATCTGTTAGAACAGGTCGGGGATGCGGTGTCAACGGAGGCAAGAGCCAAATTTAATATGCAGCAGGAAGGAAAAGATACAGATATTTATAAAGGCCTGACTTTCTGGGCACCGAATGTCAATATTTTCCGCGATCCAAGATGGGGCAGGGGACATGAGACTTTCGGGGAAGATCCGTATCTGACCAGCCGTCTTGGAGTACGGTATATTGAAGGCTTACAGGGACATGATGAAAATTATTTAAAAGCGGCTGCATGTGCGAAACATTTTGCAGTTCACAGCGGACCGGAGGTGGTGCGTCATGAATTTGATGCAGAGGTAACGGAACAGGATTTAAGGGAAACATATCTGCCGGCATTTGAAGCATGTGTAAAAGAAGGAAAAGTAGAAGCAGTAATGGGGGCGTATAACCGGACAAATGGAGTTCCATGCTGTGGAAACAAACGTCTGCTGAACGATATTCTGCGAAAAGAATGGGGATTTTTGGGACATGTGACATCTGACTGCTGGGCAATCAGGGATTTTCATGAAGGACATCATGTTACAAGCACCGCGATCGAATCGGTTGCGATGGCAATGAATAATGGCTGTGACTTAAACTGCGGTACATTGTTTGGCTTTCTGGTTCAGGCGGTAAGACAGGGACTGGTCAAAGAAGAACGTTTAGATGAGGCTGTCACAAATCTTTTTACGGCAAGAATGAAACTGGGTGTGTTCGATAAAAAAGAAGAAAACCCATATGATAAAATTCCTTATCTTGCCGCAGACAGCAAAGAAATGAGAACTTTCAATGAAGCAGTAGCAAAACGCACGATTGTCCTGTTAAAAAATAAGGAGCATATATTACCGCTTGATAAAAATAAAATAAAAACGATCGGTGTGATCGGACCGAATGCAGACAGCAGACGTGCGTTAGTTGGCAATTATGAGGGAACTGCGTCACGTTACATTACTGTGTTAGAGGGAATTGAAGATTATGTCGGCGATGATGTGAGGGTGCTCTATTCAGAGGGATGTCATCTTTATAAGGATCGTACCAGCAATCTGGCACAGGAGAATGACCGCATGTCGGAAGTGCTTGGTGTATGTAAAGAGAGTGATGTGGTTATTGCAGTACTTGGGCTCGATGCAGGTATTGAGGGAGAAGAAGGAGATGCAGGCAATGAGTATGGCAGTGGTGACAAACCGGATCTGAATCTTCCGGGACTACAGGAGGAAATTTTAGAAGCAGCAGTATCCTGTGGCAAACCTGTTGTTTTAGTCCTGTTATCAGGAAGTGCGCTTGCGGTAAGCTGGGCGGATGAACATGTGGATGCGATCATACAGGGATGGTATCCGGGCGCAAGAGGCGGAGCGGCGATTGCAGATATTTTGTTTGGAGAAGCAAATCCGGAAGGAAAACTGCCGGTCACATTTTACCGTACCACGGAAGAACTGCCGGAGTTTGAAAACTATTCCATGAAGGGAAGAACTTACCGTTATATGAAACAGGAGGCATTATATCCGTTTGGCTATGGACTTTCCTATACGGAGTATACGTATCAGAATATCAGGTTTTTAGAGCAGAGACCAAAGACCTCTGATGGGGTAACGATCGGTGTGTCCGTAAAAAATACCGGAAAAATGGATGGTATCGAGACGGTACAGGTTTACGTGAAGGCAGAACATTCTGATATGCCATATGGACAGTTGAAAAAGATCGTAAAACTTCCACTTCACGCAGGAGAAGAAAAAGAAATTCACATCCGCTTAGAACCGGAGGCGTTTATGCTGTATGATGAGAAAGGAAAGAAGATCCTGCCGTCTGGAAACTTCCGGATATTTGTCGGAGGTATACAGCCGGATACGCGCAGCGAGAGGCTTGCCGGAAAAACGGTAAAAAGTCTGATACTGGAATAAAATTAGAAAAAAAATAGGATTGATTTTTGCCCCTGGTTGTACAATAATAAACTTAGTTGCGCAACTAAGCGCAAAAAAGCGAGGGATAAGAGTTTATGGATAAGGGGTCAGAAAAAAATATTACGATTGCGGATGTGGCAGAGGCACTTGGGGTATCAAAGACAACCGTATCGCGTGCAATCTCCGGCAAAGGACGGATCGGTAAGGAAACGAGAGAACGTGTTTTAGCATATATAGAGGAGCATGACTATAAGCCAAATGTGATTGCGAAAGGGCTTGCACAGTCTAAGACTTATAATATCTGTGTTGTCATGCCGGGAGAGTATGATGTGGTGGATCTTACATTCTTTCAGGAATGTCTGTTTGGCATACAGGAGATCGCTGGAAGCATGGAATACGACATCCTGCTTTCTATCTGTATGACAAATGATATATCTTCTTTAGAGCGTATCATTGCTAACCATAAAGTGGATGGTGTGATTTTGATGCGGACTTTTGTGGAAGATGAGCAGATCGAGTTTTTACAGACAAAAAATGTACCGTTTGTCACGATCGGAAGTACCAGTACCAATTATAAAGGTGTGATCCAGGTAGACCACAATCACAAGAGCGCATGCAAAGAACTTACATCAATCATATTGATGAAACAGATGGAAAAAATTGCGCTGATCGGCGGCAATGAGGAACATGTGGTCACACAGAGCCGTCTGCGGGGATTCCGCGAAGCATATGCAAAGATGGGAAAAGAGTTAGATGAGGACCTGATGTTTTTAAGCCAGGATAATCAGGTTTTGGTGGAAAAAGCAGTCAAGGAAGCGTTGAACCGGCAGGCAGACTGTATTCTATGTATGGATGATGCTGTCTGCAGCCGTGTTTTAAAAACACTCCGCCAGCAGCATGTCAAAGTACCGGAAGATGTCCGGGTGGCATCATTTTATAACAGCATGGTACTTGAAAATAACGTACCGTCGATCACATCGCTGTCATTTGATGCGAAAGAACTTGGAATGGTAGCATGCAGAACACTGCTTGATCTGACGGAGGGACTTGAAGTAAAAGAACGCACATTACTTCCATATGAAGTGGTACTCAAAGAATCGACAAAGTAAATACAGACAGGAAAATCTATGGATAGATTGAAGTTATGAATTTGAAATGGGCGAAGCACAGGAAAATGAATGTGTTTCGCTTTTTTTTACAGAAAACTGTTTTGTTGGGCAGATATACCCAGTTTATATCTTTTGAAAACGTTACCAAATCTGCCCCAAAAATCACTGGTTCAAAAATTGCAAAAAAAGAGCTAAAACATCCATAAAAAGCATGTTACATAATTGAAAATGCACGAAAAATCGATGGTTAACGGTTGCGCAAAAGTCGAATATGAAAAAAATAAAAGAAAGAGAAGAAAATAATATTGTGCAAAATTGCTAAAAAATGGTCGGATTTATTATAAATAGTGGACATTGACACAAGTATGTAACAGAGATATACTCTAACCATAGAACAACCGATTGCGCATAGCGCAACACGAAAAAGCGTTCTAAAAGAACATTTTTTTCTATCAAGGAAAAGGGAGGATTTTCAAATGAAGAAAAAAGTCATCAGCACAGTATTATGTGCAGCAATGGTAGCTTCCATGTTCGCAGGATGTGGAAACAAAGCCGCAAACAACAGCACAGCTGACAACAGCGCAGCAGAGAGCAGTGATGCAGCTGCAACAACAGAAGCAGGCGATGCAGCTGCAGAGACAGAGGCAGCATCAGCTTCCGATGATGCAATCGCAAATCTGATCGCATCTACAGATGGAACCGTAGATATCCAGTTATGGTGCTCAGAACTTGAAGCTTATCAGAACGTTATGAAAGAGCTGACAGACAAATTTAAAGAGCAGTACTCAGATGTAGATTTCAACATCACAATCGGTGCTGTATCTGAGGCAGATGCCAAAGATAAGATTCTTGAGGATATTGATGCGGCAGCAGATGTATTCGTGTTTGCAGATGATCAGGTAAATGATCTTGTAAATGCAGGTGCGCTTCAGGAAGTGGCAGCTACATATACATATGATCCGAAAGAAACAAACTCAGAGGCAACTGTAGCAGCAGCTACCAAAGACGGAAAACTTTACGCTTATCCGTTAACAGCATCAAACGGTTATTTCTTATACTATGATTCAAACATCTTCTCTGAAGAGGATGTGGCTTCCTGGGAAAATCTTACAGCAAAAGCGGAAGAAGCAGGAACAAAAGTTGGCATGAATGTAGCAGATGGATGGTATCTGTATGGATTCTTCTCTGGTGCAGGCTGTGAACTTTCCATGAATGAAGATAACTCAAATAATTGTGACTGGAACTCTGAGACCGGTCTTGCAGTAGCACAGAGCATTGAGAATATCACTTCTTCTCCGGCGTTTGTAAGCGTACAAGATCAGGATGCAATTACCATGTTAAATGACGGTACACTTAGCGCATATGTTTCCGGTACATGGAACACCGGATCTTTTGAAGCGAAATACGGTGATGGATATGCAGCATGTAAATTACCTACTTTCGATGTAAATGGAACAGCTACACAGATGGGATCTTATGCAGGATACAAATTTGTAGGTGTGAACTCCCATGCTAAAAATGTTGGCTGGTCAATGCTCCTTGCTGAGTATCTTACAAATGAGGAGAGTCAGTTAGCAATTGGTAACGCTACATCAGAGGGACCGGCTAACACAGTAGCAGCAGCTCAGATTGATTCCCCGGCACTTGCAGCACTTGCAGCGCAGTCAGAGTTTGCAGATCAGCAGGTTGTAGGCAATAATTACTGGGATCCGGCAAAGGCACTTGGACAGAATCTGGTTGACGGTGCAACAGATCTTCAGGCTGTACTTGATGATGCAGTAGCTGGTATTACACAGCCGGTAGCTGAATAATCAAAATATCTGTAAAACTCATATTTCCACATGACCTGACAGACAGGTCATGTGGGGATTTTTAAAAAGAGAAAAGTTTTTGTTACCGAAACAAAAATTCTCATTCACGCGCATAGGGAGTGAATCTATGAAAACATTTTTAAACGCAATCAAAAAATACTTTGTCGATTTCGGAACAGCAGTGGCAAAGGGAGATATCTGGTGCAAGCTTTCACTGCTTGTTATGGGTGCCGGATACTGGGGACGGAAACAGATCGTCAAAGGTGTCTTAATAACAGCCCTTGAAGTGGTAGTGATCCTGTTTACAGGAATGTTCTCTATCAATTATATTAAGGATTTAAATACACTTGGTACCGTTCAGTATGAGTCCGTATTTGATCCGCTGACCTTGAAAAATACTGTTAATGATTACGATAACTCATTGCTGATCCTGCTATATGGTATTATTGGTGTTCTCGTAATCGTAGCATTCATATTTTTATATATAAGCAATATGAAAGCTGTTTACCGGCTTCAGCTTATGAAAGAAGAGGGAGAACATGTCAATACATTTGCAGAAGATATAAAATCTCTTTTCAATGGTAAGTTTTATATCACATTACTTACCCTGCCGAGTATCGGTGTTATTATGATGAACATTATACCGATCATTTTTATGTCCTGTGTGGCATTTACCAATTATGATATGGATCATATGCCGCCAAACTACCTGTTTACATGGGTTGGACTTAGAAACTTTAAGAATATGTTTACAGGCGGCACCACGATCACATTCTCCTATGCATTCGTAAGAATTCTTGCATGGACAATGATCTGGGCAGTATCGGCAACATTTACAACTTTCATCGGTGGTATTCTTTTGGCAAAGTTGATCAACCATGAAGATACACATTTTAAAAAAATGTGGAGATCACTTTTTGTTGTGACAATCGCGATTCCACAGTTCGTAACATTGCTTCTTGTAAGCAAAATGTTCAGCGACCACGGTATTGTAAATACATTATGTTCCAACATCGGTCTGACAGGCTGGTTACAAAGCATCGGACTTGTTTCAGGAAACTATATTCCATTTCTCTCTAAACCGGGCTGGTCTCATGCAATGATCATTCTTATTAATATCTGGGTCGGTGTTCCATATCAGATGCTTTCCGCTACCGGTATTCTGATGAATATTCCGACAGATCAGTTGGAGAGCGCACGTATCGATGGTGCAAATAAATGGCAGATCTTCTGGAAGATCACAATGCCGTATGTATTATTTATCTGTGGACCATCCCTGATTCAGAGCATCATTGCAAACATCAATAACTTTAACGTTATTTATCTGCTGACAAGTTCCAATGCAACAGCAAACATGGCATTTGCAAACTCTAATGCAAAAGAGACAGACCTTCTCATTACATGGCTGTTTACATTGACCAACGATAACTCAAACTATAAGATGGCATCGGTAATTGGTATTATTTCATTTGCTATCTGTGCGCTTCTTACATTGCTTAGCTATACAAGAATGATCAGTGGTGATAAAGAGGAGGTGTACCAATAATGAAAAAGAAAACATGGAAAATCATTGTAAGACATTTAGTACTTGCTCTTTTGGCAATCATCTGGCTGATTCCGATTGTATGGCTGGTTGTAACATCCCTTTCCACTACAAAGGGTGTAAGTTACCAGCACTTTTTCCCGGAACACTGGACACTGGCAAACTATCATCAACTGTTCTTCAAGATAGATACAGCAGCAAACTTCCCTGCATGGTTTAAAAATACTTTTATCGTAGCATTTTTTACCTGCATCGTTTCATCCGCTTTTGTACTGATGGTCTCTTATGCATTCAGTTGTATGAGATTCAAGGCGAGAAAATCTCTGATGAGCTTTTCTATCATTCTTGGAATGTTCCCGGGTGTACTTTCCATGATCGCTGTTTATTTTGTTTTAAAAATGATCGGACTTACTGATTCACTTGCAGGTCTGGTTATCGTATATTCTGCAGGTTCGGGACTTGGGTTTTTAGTATTGAAAGGCTTCTTTGATACCATACCGGTTTCACTGAGAGAGGCTGCCCGCTTAGAGGGTGCTTCCGAGGCAACAATTTTTGGAAAAATCATTATTCCGCTGTCAAAACCGATGATAGTATATACGATTATCAACTCTTTCCTGAATCCATGGATGGATTTTGTCCTGGCACGGATCATGATCAAGTCCAAAGAGTCCGCAGACTGGACAGTTGCGATCGGTCTTTATAACCTGTTACAGAAGACTCTGATCGGAGATTACTTCGCAATCTTCTGTGCCGGCGGTGTAATGATCGCAATCCCGATTTCAATTCTCTTCGTAGTAATGCAGAAATTCTATGTAGAGGGCGTTACTGGCGGAGCTGTTAAAGGCTAAATTGCGGGAAGTAACACTAAGTAGACATTGCAGCAGAGGCTGCAATGCCTAAGTGTTACTAACCCGCGTTGGAAGAACGCAGGAGCAGTGTTCTTCTGAGAAAGTGTAGTTTTGAGAAGAGTATTAACTCTTTTAGATAAAATTTTAGAGGAGAAAGAAAAAAATGGATAAATTTGTACTGAATCTTATTCATCGTCCGGAGATGGTTCCAGA
>OGHW01001420.1_pt1 | contig 19255 bp, 14 predicted proteins | sample 1571641 | NCBI WGS metagenome assembly OGHW01 (sample SAMEA2582066, study PRJEB24529) | metagenome | biome: Human gut stool | place: China | collected 2011 | reverse complement strand
CCCGACACTTACTATGTTGGGCACTAAACTGACTCTGAGAGAAAGTACGAAATAATTTCTTACTATTGAATATCTTCTAAAATTGAAAACGCAAGAAGAGACTGGAATTCCTTCCAGTCTCTTCCATTGTTCTCTCTTAGAAAACAGCTTAAATATCAAATCTATAAAAATTCATCCCACCGTTATCAGCAAGGCTGATTTATCAAAAAAAACATTTTAGGTTTACAAATAATTTTTTGCACACCTTAGTTCAAATTAACAACCAGATAAACACCTATACCACTAGACACTTAATCTTCTTTGACAAAATAAAATTGTTTACTGAGGAAGTCTCCCTGTGGAAGAACGACTGTGATTCCAGCATACATCAGTTCAGCACCAGAGTATACTTGACCTGTTCCTTGTAAAATGTAGTTAGCATCTTGATCGAGATTTTTTAGTTTGAGAGTCGTTTCAACCGTCTCAACTGTTGAAAGAACTCGGACATAGGTTGCTAGAACCTTATTTTCATAGTTAAATTGAACTGCTGCTTCATTGCTTCCGGCTTCAGGATTAATGAGGCGGTATTGCTGACCAAATTGAACCACTGGACGAATGTCCTTATAATGTGTGATTTGTGCAGCAATGCCATCTTTTTCTTCCTGAGTCAAGCTCGTCAAATCAAGTTCGTAGCCTAAATTACCCATCATAGCTACATTTCCACGCGTTTCCAGAGGTGTCGTGCGTCCCATTTGGTGATTAGGAACAGCTGACACATGAGCTCCCATAGAAATAGTTGGGTAAAGATAGCTTGAACCATATTGAATTGGTAAACGTGCAATAGCATCAGTATTATCACTCGCCCAAACTTGCGGGAAGTAACGCATCATACCAAGGTCATTTCGACCCCCTCCACCAGAACATGATTCAAAGAGAATATTCTCATGCTTGCTTGTCAGGAATTCTACCAAGTCATATAGTCCCAACATGTATTGATGACTCTGCATTTGGCTTTCAAGGTAGTTCGCTCCATTTCCAATGTTAGTCATGTTACGGTTATAATCCCATTTAACATAATCGATAGCATTATCTGTCAGAATCTTATCTAAGACATCTTTCAAGTAAGCCACCACATCTGGATTAGCCAAGTTCAACATAAGTTGGTTGCGTGAGTAAGTATGACCATAATTAGGCACCTGGATGGCCCAGTCTGGATGTTTACGATAAAGATCGCTATCCACCGAAATCATTTCAGGTTCAAACCAAAGACCAAACTTAAGCCCCTTGGCATGAACTTTTTCGATCAAGTCTTGAAGCGGTCCACCAAGTTTTTCTTCATTGACAAACCAATCTCCTAGAGCACGGTTGTCGTCGAAACGATTTCCAAACCAACCATCATCCAAGACAAAGAGTTCAACACCTACTTGTTTAGCATCTTCGGCTAACTCAAGAAGTTTTTCTTTCTCAAAATCAAAATAGGTTGCCTCCCAGTTATTAAGAAGAATCGGACGTTCTTCATGGGCAAACTGCTTAGGAATGATGTAGTCTGTAACAAAGGCTTGACTTTCTTGACTAAGTCCAGTCAAACCTTTGTGGGAGTAAGTAATGAGAGCAACTGGTGTTTCAAAACTTTCGTTTGAAGCAAGTTCCCAGGCAAAGTTCTCATCCTCAATTCCGATAGCTACACGCACCTCATTGATTTGACTCTTTTGGACAAATGTTTGGAAATTACCGCTATACATGAGTTGGAAGCCCAAGGCTTCGCCTGCCCCCTCGCTGGCTTCGTGATTACAAAGAATTAAAGCTGGTGTCTGAGCATGACCTGAGGCACCACGGTTAGAAGAGACTTTAAAGATACCTTGTTCAACTCTTTGGCGACGAACCGTTTTCTCACGAGCGTAAGCGCCTTGGAGAGTGACCACATCATAGTCACGGGCAGGTACATCAGCCATAGTACTGAGTGCTCGATGGATTACCACGGATTGTTCAGAACGGTTGATGACTTCGCTATAAGTTACAATTGTGTTGTTATCTTCAACTACTGTATAGTAGAGTTTCAATTCCAAGTTAGCGACTTTATCGACTAAGGTGAAAATCAGCGTTTCTGCTTTTTCCAAAGAAAGAGGATATGGCAGTTTGCTTTCCAGTGACATTCCTTCGACCACTTCTGCTTTTGAAAATTCAAAACGCGTCACATCTGAGACCCCATGCTGGATTTTCAAAGACGGTTGACGAAAATCTCCCAAACCATGCAGGCTTACCACTTGACGTTGTGTATCATAACTATAGGTTCTAACATCTGGATTAAGCTGACCAGAGAAAGCATGATCGCGTTCATGAACTGCATTTGAGCCATGGTAGCGATTTACCTTTCGACCTAAGTGTCTTAGCAAAAGATCCCCGTTATGCTCTTCAATAATGAGCGACAAGTCTTTGCTAGTGATGTAATAATAGTTCTTGTTAATAGTAATACTCATGATATTCTCCTTATTTACAAGTTTAATTATAAATAATGTATGCGCTTTCTAAAATGGAATTTTGTCGCTATAATATGGTAAAATGTTAGGTAAGGAGGATAAAGCATGCTCATTTTTTCTGAACTTGAAACAGGGACCCTAGACCTACGACTTGATTTTTACGGCTATGAGGATTGTTTACCAGACCAGTTTTTTGGTCCTGCCATTCGAGAAAACTACGTGCTTCACTATATCACTGAAGGTAAAGGCTACCTTGAATATAAGGAGCAAAAAATCCCCCTTCAAAAGGGCGATTTCTTCCTTCTCATACCAGGTGAAGTCACTTATTATTTTGCGGATAATCAGACTCCTTGGTCCTACTATTGGCTGGGGATTAGTGGCATTAAAGCTCAGGAGTACTTTAATCTCTCACAAATCAATGAGACAGCTTATCTTAGGTCGTCCCCTCATACCGAAGCACTAGGCAACTTCATAGGGACCATTATCAAAGATGCTGAACGGCTAGATGAAAGTAAGGCATCTCAACTGCACGTTATTAGCCAACTCTTTGAGCTCATGCATCAGTTGAATGCACTCTCACCTAACCTTGATCAAGAAACCATCTCGCCTAGTCAAAAACTCTATCGCGAAGCCAAACACCTAATCGATATTGGTTATAACTCACAGAACATTAGTATCCAAGATATAGCTGATAAACTAGGTGTGCACCGCTCCTACTTATCTTTCATCTTCAAAGATTTTCATAAAATTTCCCCAAAAGAATACCTACTCGAGGTACGTATGAAACGCGCCAAGGAACTTTTAGAGACGACCAATCAACCCATCAAAATTATAGCTTACTCTGTAGGCTATCTGGACCCTCTGCATTTTTCAAAAGCCTTCAGACAGTATTATGATTGCTCGCCAAGTCAATATCGCACCTCGAAACAATAAGAATTGTCTAAATTGAAACAAGCTTTTATAAACTAGATTAATTATTACAACAACAAACAAATTAATGTAAAACCAAAAGTCCATAGTCCTGTACAGGACTATGGACTTTTCTTAAATTAGATACCTTCATATATTTCAACTAATTTCTGAATCTTGGTTAGAACTTCTTGTTTTTTACGCTCACGAGCTCCTCGTCTGCGAGAAGTCGGTGGAATAATAGCATCTAAATCTGTACCGTTATTTTCTGCGAAACCTCTTTGAATGGCTTTTTCAATAAATAATTGATAACCATCATTAAGGTTTTCAGACTCTGCTAATACTTTGATTTCAGCTTCTTTGCGCTGTTTCCCATAATTGTAAAAGGCTGAAAGGATATCATCATTAGTTTTCAGTTCATCTAAGTTTGTTTCATTGATAAAGTCAAGAACTAAGTCCTCTTTGGCTCTAATATCAATACTTGAACGAATAACCCGACTAACTTCAGCTTTTAACTCTTCCTTAGAATTTGAATCCTTTGATTTATCTAAAATTAAGGAAAGAATATAATCAAGATTGATTTCATCAGTTTTCAACAGTTCAACTTCAAATTCAACATCTGAGAGATCAATATCTAAATCATTGTTCTTTTCATAATTTTTTAAGTTTAAGAACTCATCTCGAATCTCAACATAGGTACTTCTCAAATCCTGCATGTATCCTTCAGAAATTGGTTTTTCAATTTCTTGAAATTCGTCATAGTTTCTTAATACATTATCTAATTTAAGTAACTCACCAAATAAGTTAACAAACTCTTTTTTATCTTTCTCAGTATAAATCTCTTGTGGATTCGGGAATTTCTCTAGAATTTCCTTACAAACACTTACATAACCTTTTACTGAAACACCAGTTAATTCATCAGTGAAACCTTCCATATACTCATCAAAGCTTTTTTCAAGAATAATATCCACTTTATTAGAATCACCGAAGGTCTTTATAGCTTCCTGTGTTGCTTTCTCTAAATCACGGAAACAAATAATATTACCAAAAGGTTTAACTTTGTTAAAGATACGATTAGTCCTAGAAAAGGCCTGAATCAAACCATGATAACGAAGGTTTTTATCGACAAACAAAGTATTCAAAGTTGGAGCATCAAAACCTGTTAAGAACATCCCTACAACAATAAGCAAATCGACTTCTTTTGCCTTAACACGCTTAGACAGATCACGATAATAGATTTGGAATTCTCTTCCTTCAGTAGAAAAATTCGTCTTAAACATTTGATTGTAGTCATCAATAGCTTTCTCAAGAAACTCTTTTGATGATTTAGGCATTTCAATATTCAAAGATTCTAATTCTTCATCTTGAATTTCACCATAGGCTGATTGTTCCTCGTTAGGGGCAAAACTGAAAATTGTTGCGATTTTTAAACGTTTGGATTCTGGAAGAGATTCTTGTTGCTTTTTGATTTCATCATAATAAAGCTTTGCGGCCTCTACACTCTGAACAGCAAACATGGCATTAAAACCAGCTAACTGTTTTTGTTTATGTGTATAAAGTTGATTCCTGTGGGTCTTAACATCATAAACATCCAAAAGATATTTTGTTACAGTAGTGATACGTTCAGGATGATTAAGAAGTTCCTTTTCAATTTTTTTCAACTTCTTCTCATCAATCTCTTCTCCAATTACCCCTACTGCTTGCTCTGCCTCTCGGTATTTATTCAACTCTGGCTTAATATAGTTATAGTCTACTTTAAATTTTAATACCTTCTTATCCCTAATGGCATCGGTAATAACATAGGAATGTAACATTTTACCAAATACATCTTGGGTTGTCTCACCAGTTAATGTATTCGCTGAGAAGATAGGAGTTCCTGTAAAACCAAATAATGAAAACTTCTTAAAGGCTTTCTTGATTCTCTTTTGCGCTTTACCAAATTGAGAACGATGACACTCGTCAAAAATCAAAATACATTTTTTGTCATAAATAGGATGGTCAGTGTTCTTTGTAATGAAATTATTTAGCTTCTGAATCGTCGTAACAATAATTTTATCATCTGACATTTCAATATTACGTTTTAATTCTTTTGCACTACTACTTCCATTTACTGAATTTGGCTGAAATTTTTGGTACTCCTTCATCGTTTGGTAATCTAAATCTTTTCTATCAACAACAAAGAATACCTTATCAATATAGTCTAAACTCGTTGCAAGTCGTGCAGCTTTAAAACTTGTTAAGGTTTTTCCAGAACCTGTTGTATGCCATATATAACCACAGGCATCTAATGTTCCAAAGTTATTATTGTCGTTAGCTGATTTAATTTTCCACAGAATACTCTCTGTTGCTGCAATTTGATAAGGTCTCATGATTAACAAGGTGTTATCAGCATCAAATACACAGTACTTTGTCAAGACTTCCAAAAGCACACGTTTACTCAAAAAATAGTTGGTGAAATCTTCTAAATCATGAATTGTCCTATTTTTACGGTCCGCCCACTCGCACGTAAATTCATAATGATTTTTATTTTGAGCCGTCGTATTTGCAAAGTAACGAGTATACGTACCGTTTGAAATAACAAAAATCTGAATATATTTGTATAAAGAATTTTCGCTATTGAAGCTTTCCTTGCTATATCTATGGATTTGTTCGAAAGCTTCTTTAAGACTAACCCCTCGTCTCTTCAATTCAATCTGAACTAAAGGAAGGCCATTTACCAATATAGTGACATCATAACGGTTAGTATGGCTGCCTACTTGAGTCACTTGGTTAATGACCTGCATGCTGTTGTTATGAATGTTTTTCTTATCAAGGATGAAAATATTTTTAATTCGTCCATCATCAAAGACAAAATCATAGATATAATTCTCTTGAATTTTTCTAGTTTTTTCAACTAATCCTTCATTTGGACAATCCAGATACTTTACTACAAAGCGATTCCACTCAGCATCCGTAAAGGTTACCTTATTGAGTTTTTCTATTTGCACCTTGGCATTTGCTAAGAGCTCTTCAGGTGTATGAATATTTAAGCGTTCATAGTTGAGATGATTCACCAAATCAGAAATCAACTGATTTTCTAAATCAGCTTCTGACTGATACTCCCTATCTGTACGATACTCTGGTTGATACTCAGCCAAGAGAATACCTTCATTTGTTTCCGCAATTACTTCATGTATTTTTGAATAATCAACCATAGCATGCTTCCTCACTAATCTATGTACATTCTAGTTCAAATGACTAATATCTGTATTGAAATAGTATTTCTCAATAAACGACTTATAAATCACTTTAAATTGTTCTTTATCATCTTCTGTTATATCTGGAAATTCTTCAACCGATTGTTTGTCATGACTGAACAAATTTAAGTATCTTCTATGAACCTTATCTTTTTCACTCTCAGGTATAATTTCTTCCCATGATCTATATCCTAAAAATGTAGATGTTTTTTCAAAAAGTGATCTTAATAAATTATAGTGATATTTTTCTAATTGATTCTCTTTAATAGCTTCATCTATTATATCTATAACCTTCAAGTGGTAAGCAAATGGAGAATCAGAGGTTTCTTTCAAATGGTAGGTTTCATCACCAGTAGTCAATTGTAACTTGTGTTCAAGTACAAATCTACTACATGAATCACTTTTCAACTCATTAAATAATACGTTAAAAAATAGTGGATGATGAGTTGTGATAATAAATTTTAAACCACTAGATCTAGGAACAGTTTCAGTTGCTTTTGTAAAGTTACTTTTCTTTATTAAACTAGCTAAATCAACAGCCATTTCAATAATTTTTCTGTCATCTAAAGAGGAAACAGGATCATCTATAAAAATATACTTTAAATTTGGAAAGGAGTCCTGATCATCATTCTTAGTTAGAATAACTTCATTCAGAAATGTATAGAAAATACTCCAGATAAAACTACTTTCTTCTCCTTTAGAAATTTTTATATTATTCTCTGTAATTCTTTCATCTTCACCATTTCCATTTTTGGCAGTGTAAGTTTTTGAAAATTTAACTGTCGTAAAGTTGTCTTGGAAACTTGGTAAAATAATTTGCTGTTTAGTTCTCAAATCATTACCTTCTGGAAAAATTCCAAGGTAATCTTGAAATAAATCAATTATCTCATTTTCCTTTCCCTGTTCTTCAAGAATATACTTCAAAAATGTTGATTCTAGATTTATATTTAATTTTCTATCCCAATCGTTTTGCAAATCATTATCCCAAGAAAATAAATCTTCTGTAAATGCATTAAAATAAAAAATTTTCTTTTCGTCTATCCCCATATTCTGAATTTGACCAAGTTCATCGCTATCCAATTTTTCCTTAACAGCCATAGATAGTCTAGTTTTTCCACTTCCATTAAAAGCATATAGAAGGGAACTCTTTGATTTTTTTGTAATAAGATTTGCCGCAAGGCTTTCCAATGTTTCGAATTCTGTCATAGTATACTGTCACCTTTTTTATTAAAATTGAACATCATTTTTCTCCAATATTCATATTGTTTTTGACGTAGTTCAATCTCCTTGGGGAGTCCTATATTTAAATCATTACAAACCATGTCAAAGTTATCTAAAACTTGAACAATCCGAGATTGGATTTCTAGAGAAGGAACTGGGATTTTCAAAGATGAAAATGTAGACAAATTAAGATTATCCTGTGCGCTACCATAACTCTTATTTGCAAGATAATCTTTTATTGAATTTAAATAGTAGTAAACATATTCTGTAATGGCAAATTCTGGATTTGCAACAAACCCTATAATACTATCAGGGAAACATGCATCAAATCCTAATAATCCAGTTTCCGCTATATTAGCAGCAATTGTGATACATAATGTTCCCTTTTCCCACTGCTTACTTTGTTGTAATCCAAATTCACTATAAGTCTGAGAATAGTTTTCAATCCATTTACCAGCCTCTCTTATATCTCCAGTCTGTATGAATGGTATATCACCACCATATAGTCTTACGTCATTTCTAGGCCGATGTTTCGATTTTCCACGACCAAAATCTTTTGCTATTTCCGAGAGTGTTTTCCACTCAACCTGATAAACCTCATCCTCAAAGGACAAAAGTTTATCTCGATAATAAGAATATTGCTTTTTACGTGAGGTCAATTCTGAGGTCAATTCTGAGGTCAATTCTGTAACATAATCGGTGAATTTGTCAAGTATTTGCACGATTTTCTCTTGAATTTTTAGAGGAGGAATTGGTATAAGAGTAGTTCTTGCCTTACTCCAATGTCTTTTATAACTTCCTTCCCTCTTATAAAAATTACAAAAGCAATAGTATAAATATTTTGCTTTTATACCACTCTTAGGTTTCAAAATTTTTAAACCATCAGCTCCTTGAATAAAAGCGAAATCTACATATTTTACATGCTCTGAGTGATCCCCAAAAATGATATATTCGTCTTTTTCAAGATATTTTTCATTATCTGAATAACCTGCTATGAATTGTTCACCCTGATCAACAATTGGTATTTTGCCTGTTACTTGATACTCCTTTTTAGTTAACTTTATTGGACATGTCACAGTATCAACCACTGCCTCCAACTCTTTCCACTCAACGGGACAGTTTTGGATTTCTTCTAGGATGTTCATGATTTCCCTCCTTCCTTGGCTAGATTTTCAATACTTTTGATTTCCTTGAGGTAATCTTTTTCAACTTGACTGAGGGTCTTGGCTTGGTAGCTCTTATATTCCTTATCTACCTTCTGCTTCATCTGTTCCCGAGAGATAGAGCCACTGTTATCAAGTAAGTCTTCGCCAGTAGCCTGAAGGATGCGGTCTACATGTGTCACCCAGTCTGCCATGGTTATGACTTCTTCTCGCTCTGCCTGTCTTTCAGCAAAGTCTAGATATCCTGATACCAGCTGATTAAGCCCACGAAGTTCCTTCTCTGTCAGATAGTTCTTGGCAACCTTTGCTTCAGATAGAGTAGGGAGGTCTCCCTTAAAGGTAGTCAAGCCCATAAACTCCTTTTTACTATCAACACGATTGTAGATGAGTTCGCTCGCAGTATTGTGGTGAATAGCATAATGCATCTTGTTTTGAACCGTCGCAAAGAATTTCTTTGCTTCTGGTGAATTTGCATTGTAATCACTAGATGTCGCGAAAAGATCCAAAACCTGACGGTAAAAGACTTTTTCACTCGAGCGAATGTCTCGGATTCTTTCTAGAAGTTCTTTAAAATAAGAGCCTCCACCCAAGTTTTTCAAGCGTTCATCATCCATCGCAAAACCTTTGATCAGATACTCTTTCAAGACTGTCGAAGCATAGTTCCTGAACTGGATTCCACGAGGAGAGCGCACACGGTAGCCAATCGCTAAAATCATATCGAGATTATAGTAAGCAACATTTCGCTGAACACTTCTACTCCCCTCATTTTGAACTGTCAACTTATAGTTGACAGTTGCCTCCTCCGATAATTCACCATCTTCAAAGATCGCCTTGATATGTTTACTAATGTTTTGCTTGGAAGTTTGAAAAAGCTCAGCTAGTTCCTGTTGGGTCAGCCAGACTGTTCCATTATCCAAATGTAGCTCAATAGCTGACTCGCCATCATCTGTTCTATAGAGAATCACATCATTTACCATAGCTCAGTTCCTCTACTATTTTGTCAATTTCTGAACGTAGGTGGTCAATTTTTGAAACGGTCTCTGCTATTTCTTTATTGAGCACATCAATTTTAATCTTATCACGTGTATCTTCTTTATCGACATAGGTTGATACAGAAAGGTTATAATCCTGCTCTGAACCAATCACATCATTACCAGCAAGGGCTGCTTTATAATCCACACTTTGATAATTAGCGAATAATTCAAGGATATTCTTGATGTTGATAGGGTCTAAGACATTATTTTTAGGCTCTTTTTTGAATTCCTTACTAGCATCAACAAAAAGAACATCATTCGTCGACTTATTCTTTGCCAAAATCAGAATACAGGTCGCAATAGAAGTTCCGTAAAATAAATTGTCAGGTAACTGAATAACCGCTTCTACAAAGTTATTATCTACTAAATATTGACGTATTTTTTTCTCTGCACCACCACGGTAGAAAATACCAGGGAAACAAACAATGGCTGCTCGACCTCTATTAGACAAGTGGTTTAGACTATGCATGATAAAGGCAAAGTCAGCTTTTGACTTAGGAGCTAGTTTCCCTGCTGGAGCAAAACGGTCATCATTTATGAGAGTTGGATCTTCATCTCCCACCCATTTGACAGAGTAAGGAGGGTTAGAAACAATAGCATCAAACGGTTTTTCATCTAAATGCTGAGGATTTAAAAGGGTGTCTCCTCGCTTGATATCGAAGTTATTGTAGTTGATATTGTGCAAGAACATATTCATACGAGCCAAGTTAAAGTTGGTCATATTAATTTCTTGCCCAAAAAATCCATCCTCCAAAATATGATCTTCAAACTGTTTTTTCATTTGTAGTAATAGTGATCCCGATCCCTCTCGTGTCAAGCGACTGACACAAAATATATTGTCTATTTTTAGATAGCAAAAAGAGAGTGATTTCTCACTCCCTCTTGCGTCTATTTCCATATGATTTTTTGAACTATACTGCCTTCACAGATAACCGACTCAACATACTTTTCCATAAGTTCTCGTGTAAGTTCATTATCTGTTACTACTTCTGTTTCGTTAGAAGATAGTTTTATCTTTTCTTCTAGCTTACTAATTTCATTATCTATCTGATTTTTACTTTCTACAAACTTAACTTTCGTCATTTTCCCAAGTTTATATTTTTCAAAATCAGACATCTTTTTTGCCTGAAGCTTTTCTATCTTTTTCTCTATATCTTTAATGCTTATTTTTTCTTTGAGCTTTACTTCTACTTCACCATATTTCTCTTTAATAAGCGAAAGCACCTGTTCCTCTAATTTATCAACTCTTGAGTTTTTATGTTCAACATTATTACACTTGCAGATCCTACAATGAAAATACTTGTGTATTCTCATGCTTCCATCCGGTCGTTTAAACTTTGATTGAGTAAGTCCCAGAATATGGTTACAAGTAGGACATCTTGCGAAGCCTTGTAATGGGGAATGCTTTCTCCATGTATAGTCAGTATTTTTCCCTTTTAAGAAACTATTATTTTCTTTGATAGCTTGAACCCTTTCAAACTCTTCTCTTGAAACGATAGCTTCATGGTGGTCATAAACTCTACCCCATTCTTCTTTAGGATTAAATTTAAAACTACCAGGAGTCAATACCGACTTTTCTTGCATATTGAAGACATAAGTGCCTGTGTAATTTTCATTGGATAAAATATCTACCACTGTACCATTTGTCCATGTTGGTGCATCTCTTGTATCTGATGATACTATGTTATATTCATAATCCATATTTGTAAGTTCTTTTTTACGTTCGTTTGGTGTTGGTATATTCTCTTCATTCATAACTGCTGCAATCTTTCTTGATGCAAGTCCTGTAAGTGCTAAGTCATATACCTTCCTCACAATCCAAGCTGTCTTATCATCAATAATGATGTTGTGCTTATCATCTGGATCTTTCATATAACCAAATGCTGGACTCCATGCAAGAAACTTTCCTTGCTTCTTAAGTTCTGTAGTAACTGTCTTTACTTTCTGCGAAATATCTTTTGTATAAAAGTCATATAGCAAACCTTTAAACTGAATATCAAGGTCTGTTCCATTCCCTTTTTCCTTATCACTATCATAGCCATCATTAATCGCAATAAATCTAATACCAAGAAAAGGAAATATATTCTCCAGATAATCACCGAGCGAAATATAATCCCTCATAAATCTCGATAAGTCTTTTACAATTATGGCATTGATTTTACCATTCTTAACTCCTTCTAGCATTCTTTGAAAAGATGGTCTTTTCTCATTTGTACCTGTATATCCGTCATCAATGTATTCTTCTCTTTGAAAACTTTTAAATTCATCATTTCTATCAAGAAAATCATTCAGGAAATACCTTTGATTGATGATACTTTCGCTCTCATCTTTCTTCATCTGATCTTCTACAGATAATCTAATGTAAAGTGCAATTTTACTCAATATTAACACCTCCCATCAAACTATCCATATTAAATTTAAAGATTATTTCAAAGTTATGATTGCCATAGACAATTATCTTTTCCACTAAGCTATGAATTAAATCAGATGGTAATTTTTCAACCTTTTTTGCCGAAAATACGTCCTTAATCCACTTAATAGATATTTTCTTATCCCTTTCAAGGTCTTTTACAACCTTTTCAATAGCAATAACTTCATTATTGATTGTTGCAATATGGCTAAGAGTAATCTCTCTTTTAAGGCTATATACTTCCCTATCAATCTTGCCTAAGCTATATTCTTCATAAGCTTTTTGAATTAGGAATTCTTCCTTCTCTGTCTTAATTTTAAGCTTTGAAATATCTTCGTTTAGCTTATCTATACTTTCAAAAAACCTAGCAGACACTCTTTCTATTAGCTTTGCCTTGCTTGTAGCCTTAGTAATAAACTCTGCTACCTTTTCAGACATTGCCTTATCAAGCTCTCTTTCCATAATAAATACTCCTACTTCGTTATCTATCTTGCCTGTGCAAGTATCGTTTTGAAAAGAGTAATAAAGCCTATCATGGTTTGTCCCGTAAATTCTGGTTCTTCGATAAAGTTCCTTACCTGTTGCATTATTAAAAATCAAGCCCTTATATCTATTCTCATAATCTCTTTCAAAGTTATGCATCTCTGCACCAAAAGCATTGTTCTTTAATCTATTTGCTCGCCCTTGCAGCACTTTTTCAAAGTCTTCTTTTGAGATAATAGGTTCATGAGCATTTTCATATATAATATGCTGGCTTTCATCTACAAATTGTTGCTTCATTCCTTTTGCAAGATTTTGTTGCTTAACGCCTTGCACCAAAGTTCCTGTATAAGTTCTATTAGTAAGCATTTTGGAAATAGTACCTTTATTCCACTGCGGATCACCATCCCGTCTATAAATTCTACCTGTTTTGTAATAGACCATTCCTGTAGCATAACCCATAGTATTAAAGTGTTTTGCAACCTCATATTGGCTTTTCCCTCCAAGTGTTAGTCGGAACATTTCTTCAACAATGAATCGAACATTCTCATCAACTTCTAACTTCTGTCCCTCTTTTAATTTCACTACCTTATATCCATAGGGCGGAACAGAACCAATAAAATATCCATTTCTTGCCCTATTATGTTTGCTTGTCTTTATCTTTACAGAAATGTCTTTAGCATACATATCATTGACGATATTCTTAAGAGTTACTTCAAATGACTTCTTTGAGTCTAAATCCTTAACGGTATCAACCTTATCATTAACAGAAATAAACCTTACTCCCAAGAACGGAAATACCTTGTCTATGAGTCTTCCCATCTCAAGATATTCTCTTCCAAGTCTTGATAAGTCCCTTATGATAATACAATTAATTCTTCTTTCACGAATATCTTGCATCATTTCCTGGAACTGTGGTCTTTCAAAATTTGTCCCACTATATTCATAGTCTGTGTAAATATTTACGACTTTGATATTTTCCTTTAAAGCATACTCTTTACAACAAAGCACCTGTGTTTCGATAGACGATGATTTCTCACGCCATTCTTCTTTTCTTTCACTGGATAATCTTGTATATACTCCTGCTTTATAGAATACTTTTTGTGCTTGTTCTTCGTTTTTTCTTATATATCTTTTGGAAGTCCTTGCCATTAACAAACACCTCCAACTGCAAGCTTAGGTTCAACTCTTTCTAAATGCTCACCAAATAACTTGCCCATTGATATTAGTCTTGCATTATGTGTATCCTTAGCTTCGACCTTATCACTATCTACAATCGCTTGAAGCAGATTCACTGTTTCAATATTGTTGAAGACAAAGTTAATTGCATTATCCTCTCCAATCTCAATACGATCTATAAAAGACACTAAAGACAATCGATTCAGTTCACCATTTTCAGGATTAGGAACTATCTCAGAAACGAAACTACCTTTATCGTTTATCTTCATTTTCAGTTCATCTACGATATTTTGCTTTGTAATAATTTGTTTCTCAATTTCTCTAATCTTGATAAGATAATTTTTTCTAAATCGTTCAAATTCCTCAGTCGTAATAAGTTCTTCTTCTAAATCCATGTAAAGAGATTGTCTAAGTCTTTCATGCTTTCTTTTTTCTGCATATAATGACTCAAAATCAACTTTTAATTTAAACTTTGACACATCTATTTCGCTAACTTTTTTAAGCAGTTCATTGTACTTAGATAGATATTCATTTAATGCATGAATAGTTGCATGAGTAACATAGTCTTCTTTTACACTATGTCTTGAACACTCTCCAGCATTGTTATATTCAGAGCAAATGTAGAAAATCTTATCTCTTACTTTTCGCCTAATCATAGGACTTTCACAATCTTTGCAATAAAGCATACCTGATAATATATATGGCTTATCTTTAGACTGTTTCACATCACGAAGTAGCATTTTGTTTGCAAGTGCAAAGATGGATTTTGATACTATGCTTTCATGAGCATTTTCTATTGTTATCCAGTCTTCTTTGGAAACATCGACTTCGTGCTTTGATTTATAATTTAACTTTGTGGTTTTTCCTTGTTCCAGGACACCAATATAAACCTTATTTGAAATAATACGGTTTACCATCTTAGCATCCCACTTTGCTTTTTTCACAACAAAACCAGTATTGAAGTTATCACCATTATTTTCTTTGTGCTTTGATGGTGTAACTGTTCCAATACTGTTTAGAAAGTCGGCAATAGCCTTTGAGGAATAACCCTCTATTTTCATATTAAATATTCGCTCAATGATATGAGCTACTTCTGTATCAACTACAAGCTGATGTTTGTTCTTATCATCTTTCTTATATCCAAAAGGAGCAAATGATCCAATAAACTCGCCATTCTTCCTTTTCACCTCTTTTGATGATTTCACTTTCATAGAAATATCTCGACAATAACTGTCATTGATAAAATTTCTAATTGGAAGTATTAAATGTGTATCACTAACATCTGCATTATCACTATCATAGTTATCATTTACAGATATGAAGCGAATACCTTTTTCAGGAAATATCTTTTGCAGATACTTCCCAGACTCAATATAATCTCTACCAAAACGAGATAAGTCTTTTACCATAATGATAGAAAACTTTCCTTTATTCAGGTCATCAATCATATTCTTGAAATTTGGACGCTCAAAATTAGAACCACTATATCCATCATCTACATATTCATAAGATAGATCTATGTTCTTTTCTTTAGCGTAAGATTTGATTATTTGTCTTTGATTTGAAATAGAGTTACTTTCATTACTGTCCCCATCTTCTCTTGAAAGACGAAGATACATACACGCAGTATTTCTCATAACAATCCTCCTAAAATGATATTTTGGCAAATAGTCATTTCGGAAGATTACTTCTACCACCTATATTTTACCGCACCCTATTTCTCTTTGTCAGCCCCTCAAATTCTGACACAAGATTTACATAGATACATCTCAACAATATCAAGTAAATCAAGCTTTTCACTTTCGCTCGTAGAGTAGGTTATTTTCTTAGAATAATCATCGGCTATTTGCTTCTTATCCTTATCTTTCTTAACTTCTTTTTTCTTATTCATAGTCTTAACCTCACTATTTTTATAATAAGTTTTATGACATTGGTAGGTGCATTGGCTGCTACATTGGAATCTCACCACCGCCCCTTATTAAGACGAGCCGGCTTAAACTATTGAAGTATCATTATCACCATTCGTATCACAGAGATAGATTGCCACACCTATCCTTTATGTATTCCTATTTATCGCTCTTTTTCTTTTATCCTTGGCACTTACCAGTATTCATTTAAACCAATTTCTCAGCAGAAAAGTCTTGGCGTAGGTCATAATTCTCCACAAATGGATAACGTCCCACCTTGGTCTATTCAGTTGTCAAAGATCAATTAGCTTTCTGCTATGTAGGATTCTTTGCTTAATAACGGAATAGATTTTCTCTTCTACCTCAAAAGCAAAAAGGATAAATTTCCCCCTACACTTTAATAGTGAAAATTTATCCCTCTTGGTAACCAGATTTATGAAATTTTAAAAAAAAGAAAAGCACCCACTATTTACAAGTAGATACTTTTCAATACCATTAACATTTAATTTCTAAGTACTTATCATTTGCTACGATTAGTTTCTTATAATAATCATCATAGCTTTTACTAAATTTTCTAATAAGTGGAATCGCAATTTCATAATACTTGTTGTCTTTCATAAAGTTTTGTAATTTATCTTGAATTTGCTTCATTAGGCTCTTTTGATATTCTTCACTGTTTTTATATTCTTCATATTGAGAAATAGTATTATCATTTTCTTTTAGCCATTTTTCAACATTTTCAATAGCGTTAATTTTATCTTTATTAACTTTTTTTAGTATCTGCATATCAAAAGTAGAACTTATCTTTTCAATATAATTTTGCTCATCCTTACTTAACTGAAATAATGGTAAATTATCTAAGTAATCTACATATTTTTCAAATGCTTCTTCCTCATCTTTTCCTAATGATTCATTTAAAAATGGTTGATATGCTGCAAATAACATTTGTCCAAAATATCCTGGAAATAATCTCTCTAATCTTTCGTAGATTGATTCCTCTGCTTCAATCAATTTAATTTTTTCATTTATAAGTTCCTGATTTTCACCTTTAACTACAAGTTCAAGGACTTCTTTTCTTTTCTCTTCAACATCTAATTGATGTTGCTTTCTTCTTAAAACAGATGATAATGCACTAATGCCAGTGGTTAGATACCCTTCTATTTCAGTTACACTAATTCCAAGTTTTCTAAATAAAGATATTTGAATTAAAACCTCTAAATCATTCTCGCTGTAATCTCTATAACCGTTTTCAGTTTTTTGAGGATTTATAAGTCCTTTCTCCTCATAATATTCAATTGCTTTTCTTGTTAAACCTGTTTTGTTTTGAATTTCATTTCTTAACATGGTTTGCCACCTCCTTTAATTAAAAGATAGCACTGTCCCCAACGGACAGGTCAAGCAAAAAACTTACTCGTATTTTTTTCTTTTTTATAGCCAAATAAATTAATCTTATTATCGGAATACATATCATACAAAAGACTACAAGCGATGGAATTTTAGGCATATTAATCACCTCCACTAAAACAACTTAAATTTAGCAATTATAAATAAAACAATTGCAACGATAAAAAGAATACATGCTCTTTTTACTGAAAACCCATAAATTTTTTCAGGATTTCTTTTATCATATTTTATTTGCTTTAAGTCTCCTACTTTCGTATTCATAGAAACCTGTATTCTGTTACTAGATATATATTGTTTACCATCAACTAAGTACATAAAATTTGCCCATTTGGAATTTCCTTTTTTCACAGCCTCCGGATTTGGTTGCCATATAGATACAACCTCTGCTTTTACATAATCTGTATTACTTTTATACAAAAAAGAGGACATTTGCTGTCCCCTCGTTATACAATCAATTCACCACAAAAATCATGAAAGAAGGTTAAACAAATGTCCCATAATGATTCTATCCTAAATATTCTTGGAATTAAAGATAAAAATATTAAAATTATTTCTGTTGAAGAAGCTGAACACAACAACGATTCTGTTAAAGAGTATATAACGCTAATAACAGCTACTCTTTCTTATCCGATTAATCGTTGTCGTAACTGTGGCTTTCCCACAGTTAATAAGGATGGCTTTCGCAAAACTCATGTACGACTGGCAAGTTTAAATGGGAGAAGATATGAACTAGAGCTTCGTAAACAACGCTATAAATGTAAATCATGCCATACTACTTTTGGTGCTATTACTAATTTAACCAAAGAAAATCAAACCTTATCCAGTGATCTCAAAAATCAAATCATGCTTTTAGCTCGTAAAGGCTTATCTGGTCAGCTTATTGCTGAAATGTGTCACTGCTCTCCTAGCAGTGTTCGTCGAACAATCTTAGAGCGCATGGAACCACACTATCGTGTGGCTAAGTTGCCTAAGCATCTATGTTTTGACGAGTTTCGTTCAATTAAGTCTGTGATGTCCTTTATCTGTTGTGACGCTGAAACCCACCAAATTGTCACAAAGTTACAGGATCGTCTATCACCTACCATTGTTGATTATTTTGAAAGTCGTTATTCAAAAGCCGAACGCGAATGCGTTCAATCAGTTGTAATTGATTTAAATGCTCAATATCAAAGTTTTATCTATCGCCTTTTCCCTAATGCCAATATCATTATTGATCGCTTCCACCTTGTACAATTAGCTGGTCGCGCTTTGGACAATTGTCGTATCTCTATCCTAAAGCAACTTGATAAACAGAGCCAAGAATATAAAATTATGAAGTCACATTGGAAGCTATTCCATAAAAAAGCTGAAGATCTTCACCCTGAAGAAGTAGTTTTTCTTCGCGGCGTTAAACAATATATGACTCGCCAAAATGCTGTTGATCTCATTACTAGTAAATTTTCCAAGTTCGCTGAAGTATACCAAACTTACCAAGATATCACGAAAGCCCTAAACGAGCGCAATAGTGAATTACTAGAGTCAACCATCTTAGACTACCAAAAAACCAATACAGAAATGGATACTGCTATTCAAACCCTTCGTCAAAACAGAAAATATGTCTTAAATAGCGCTAAATTTGAATACTCTAATGGTCCTTTAGAAGGCATCAATCGCAAAATCAAAACCCTAAAACGAACTTGTTATGGTTTTGCCAATCAAAAATTTTTCTTTTTAAGAATCGATTGTATTTTTTCGTAAAAAAATACCCCCTACATTTTCGTAGGAAGTATTTTTAGTCAACCATACCAGTTGACAGATATCCCACTTAGGACATTTTCCTACAAGGGGTCCCGAGCGCTTAGTGGGAATTTGTACCC
>OGHW01001414.1_pt1 | contig 19329 bp, 16 predicted proteins | sample 1571641 | NCBI WGS metagenome assembly OGHW01 (sample SAMEA2582066, study PRJEB24529) | metagenome | biome: Human gut stool | place: China | collected 2011 | reverse complement strand
GACGCCGAGGAAAGGAGAAATCGAGCCATGGATGGCGAGTTTCGACGGTTTCGTCCTCCTATGAAAGCCTATAAGGCATAATTCATACAGTATCTTAGCTGCGCAGTGTAGCGGACACCGGAGTGTATACAGCCCGGTGCTCGCAAGCAGCGTCCCGTACTACTAACACTACAATACTACAGTCTCAATGAAGCAATATCCCCCACTCTAGAGGATTACCGGCTGAATCTGCCGTCCGGCCATCACTTCTTTTATTGTGCCGACAACCTGTTTTCCGTCACACACGAGTGAATTCGGTTTCTTCACACAATCATCCTGTCCAAATGGAACAAAATAAATATTTTTCATATTCATCAGCTTTCCGATATTCTTAAAGTTGATACCGAGCGCATCATTTGTGGAAATCCCGATAACAAGCGGTCTGCCGTTTCTCAGATGAGCCTTTGCCGCGAGAAGGACCGGTGTATCCACTATGCCGTTTGCAAGCTTTGCCGCTGTGTTGCCGGTGCATGGGTAAATCACCATCACGTCAAACAGCTTTCCCGGGCCGACACGCTCTGCCTCCTGCAGTGTCCTGATGCCCTCATCCCCGGTAATTTCAGAAATAGTATGCATAAAGTCACCGGCCTTTCCAAAGCGTGTGTTCATCATCTGTGCATTATAGGAAAATACAGGTGTCACATGGGCGAAGCTCTCCACAAGCCGCTTTGCAACATCCTTCGTCTTTTCAAAACTACAGAAGGAGCCTGTAATTCCCATTCCTACGGTGCAATCCGAAATAACCATAAGCCCTCCGTCATACCTTTTCTTTTCATACAGTCATAAAGTATTTTCGCACCGGTTTTCGGACAGTATATGCCCGGAAGGCCGAGCGCATGCGTACAGTTTATCTGATATCTCTTACATGCCTCAAAATCACAACCGCCGGGCTTAGATGCAATATCTATAATTATCGCATCTTTTTGTAAAAGCATGATTAAACTTTCATCTATAACCCTGTCTGGCACTGTGTTTATGAGAAAAAGTGTTTCTAGACAAGCCTTGGCAGGATTATTAAAATCCACCGTTTCATAGCCAAGTTCAGCTGCCTCAAGTCTTGCCTGTTTTCTCCTTGCCATCACCATGACACGGGCTCCCATAGCAGAAAAAATGCGAGCCATTGCCTTTCCGCATTTTCCAAACCCGCTCACAAGCACCTTTGAGCCATATATGCCATGTATGCTTTTTTGTATTGCTATGGACGCAGTGGCCTCGGCCGTGACAATGGCATTCTGCTCTATGACAGTCTCATCTCTCATAAAGTCACAGCCTCTGTCAACGCCTGGGAAGCACTCCGGCATCATGCCGCCCCACACTGCAATATTGTTAATTATTATATTATGTTTTAATTTTTCTATATCACTATTTATAAGCTTAAGCTTTGAAAACGGGGTAGGAAAAACAATATTTCCCACACGCTCATAATCAATCCCACCGCTATTTCTGCAATCTGTCTGTTCTCCTCCCAGCATATCGGCAAGGTATTTTTGTCTTTGGTCCGTAACATATATTATAGTGTCTTTTTGCATAATAACTTCTTCCTTTCGCTATAATATATGCGCATTTTTACCTTATGTGAGAGTATTTCGTTTTATCGTAACCGTTCAGTACCTTAACAGTTGCGAGCCGCAAGCACATTAGAATCAGCTGCATAAAGCTTTTCCATGGCTTTGCTTATTCAAAAAAATACAGAGCTTGTCATATATTAATATTACGCCAAGCTCTGTTTTTTTAATGCTAATTGAGTTCTAACTGATTTTCAATTTATTCAATTCGATTTTATTTTTATAAATTTTGCATTAGCTTATTACAGCTGTGTGACAACAAAAATATCGTAGATGGCTTTTATTGCCTTGTCAAAGTCATCATTGCTTACACCGATGATGATATTGAGTTCTGATGAACCCTGATCAATCATGCGCACATTGATATTGGCATGTGCAAGTGCAGAGAAAATCCTGCCGGCTGTACCACGGTTTGACTTCATGCCACGGCCAACAACAGCGATAAGCGCGAGGTCTGACTCGAGGTCAATGATATCAGGATGAGCAAGTCTTCTGATTGAGCTGATAACCTGCTGCTCCTTGCCCTCAAACTCTGCCTGATGTACGAATACTGTCATAGTATCGATACCTGATGGCATATGCTCTATAGAGATACCGTTCTCCTCAAACGCCTGGAGAGCCTTTCTACAGAAGCCCACCTCTGAGTTCATCTTGTCCTTGTCGATATTTACCGCAACAAAGCCTTTCTTTCCGGCGATACCTGTGATGGTATAATCAGGCTTTTGGCATGTGCTCTCAACGATGAGAGTACCAGGTGCTTCCGGATCGTTTGTATTTCTGATATTGATTGGGATGCCTGCCTTTCTTACAGGGAAAACAGCATCCTCGTGGAGCACTGATGCTCCCATGTATGAAAGCTCTCTGAGCTCTCTATAAGTAACAACCTTGATTGGCTGTGGATTGTCGATAATTCTAGGATCAGCTACGAGACAGCCTGAAACGTCTGTCCAGTTCTCGTACATGCTGGCATGACATGCCTTTGACACGATGGAACCAGTGATATCCGAACCACCTCTTGAGAAGGTAACTACCTTTCCATCAGGTCCTGCTCCGTAAAAGCCCGGAATAACAGCCTTTTCTGTCTGCTCAAGCTTCTTTGAGAGCACCTTGTCTGTCTTTTCCGCGTCAAAATTGCCATTCTCATCAAAAAAGATGACTGTTGCCGAATCTATAAACTCATATCCGAGATAGTTTGCCATGATGATTCCGTTTAAGTACTCACCACGAGAGGCTGCATAATCTGCACCTGCCTTTGCCTTGAAATTCTCAGCGATAATCTTGAACTCCTCATCAAGCGCCAGCTTTAAATGAAGACCATTTATGATTGAATCATATCTGTCCTTGATTTTTCTGAGCATAACTTTGAAATCCTGATCATTCTCAGCCAGATCATAGCATGCATAAAGCATATCTGTTACCTTTGTGTCTTTGGAATTTCTCTTTCCCGGTGCACTCGGCACAACATATTTTCTTGACTCATCGCTTCTTATGATGTCGCCAACCTTTGTGAACTGCTCTGCACTGGCGAGCGAGCTGCCGCCAAACTTTACTACCTTTACCATTTGTCTATTTTTCCTCTGCTTCCTATATAAATAACTGTATTAGCCAATATTATACCGCTTTGATAAATCATTCGTCAATACTCAATGTAGTCAACATCAAGCTTCATAACATCGTGTTCTTTGTCAAATGTGATGATACCGTATGATGGCATGCAGCCCCAAAGCGGTGCACCGATGCTTCCCGGATTCATCATCGCAAGACCATTGTGCTTATCATAAAACAGCTTGTGTGTATGGCCAAAGAGCGCCAGGTCTGCCCCGACTTCCTTCGCATGCAGCTCCAGATGCATATATGACATCTTTACTCCGTATGTATGTCCATGGCACATGAGTACCTTATAGCCGTCGATATCAATAAGTCTCTCTGTATCTCCCCGTGAAAAATCACAGTTTCCCGGCACATTGACCATGGTTATATGAGGGAACTCTCTCCTAAGGGCATCCGCATCCACAACGCAGTCTCCCAGATGAAGTATCATATCAGGCTCCTCTCTTTTGACTGCCCGAATCATATTTCCCACATTACCATGTGAATCACTCAGTACCAAAACTCTCTTCATGCGCGTCTCTCCTATATCTTGTTAATATATTATATATATTATCATAAGTTTTCCGCGTGTAAAATATTTTTTTCTTTATAATATACGCAAAAAAGCTCCATGCCGACTTCATTGTCGGCCCGGAGCTTTAATCTTAATTTTAACTATGCAAGCCTCTTCCACTGCTTGCTGCACTTATAATATGAATAGAACATACATCTTTCTGCCTGCTCGCATCTGACCGGTGCACTCTCGATATTGCACTGGCAATTTACAATAGCATCTGCTTTTCCCTTACATGAACCCTTAATCATTACATCGTCTAAAACTTCGTCTGACATTCTCTTTCTCCTCACATTTGTTTAATAGTATATTTACCTGTTACAATATTGATATATTTTATTATTTTTCTCTGTCCGGGCTATGCTTTACGTACTCTTACCATCGGCTTAAATACTAACATCTTGTCCGCAACAGTTGTGATTATACTATATATTGTATTTTAAATCCATATGTCATTTCTAACAAAACAAATGATTTTTTATGTCACATTTTTCACTTGACGAATTTCATTTTCATGTTCAAGCCCAAAAATCAAGGATATCTGAGTAAAACTTTTCCAAGGTATCATCATCCGCATTAAATATCTCGTGCTTTGAATCAGGATAGACCTTCTTAATGCCCTGAGGCAGCTTCGCAATAAATTCATCCTCAGCGGTATTTGAAACCAGATAATCCTTTCCCGCCTGGCATAACAGCACCGGTATTTTAATTTCCTGTGCATGCTTCTTTATATATTTGGATGCCTTGCGCCCGGCCCTGCACCATCTGTAGGTGGCGCCATTTGTACGATAGCGTTCTTCCTCCACCTTGCACTTGTATATGTAGTCATAGCGCGCCTTTGACAGACAACAGCTCGATTCAAAATCATACTCATCCGTATACTGTGTCTGGCTCGGCAGATATTTATCGTTCCAGTTAAGCACACTTGCGACAAACAGTATCGCCTCCACGGCAAAATGTGAAAAATTGCCATAAAGCATCTCTATCATAGGGCTTGAAAGTACTGCCTTTGTAAATACCTCCGGATGCTTCTCAAGATACAGGGCAGCTATCGCGCCTCCCATAGAATGTCCGTACAGGTAAAGCGGTCTGCGCCCCTCACGCTTCATCACAATCTCGCGGATAAACATATCAAGGTCACTCACATAATCGTCAAAGCTGTTTACAGTGACCATGCTCATATCTGATACACTTCTTTCCGAAAAGCCGTGTCCTCGATGCTCCACCATATATACTGAGTATCCGGCCTTTGCGAAATAGTAAATCATCTCATAATATTTAGGCATACACTCTGTAAATCCATGTGATATGACTATGGCAGCCTTTGCTACAGGTGTCGTCACATAGCCGTAATGTATGCGTGTGCCATCTGCACTCTTCATATAGCCATCTTCAAAATTAAGCCTGATAAAAGGCAAAACATATCTTGTTAATTCCTCATTATATTTTTCTTCTGTAATAATCATAGCATTCCTCACTTTTGGTATTTGATATTTTGTAAGTAACTATATCTCAATCCGGTCAATAAGATTCAGGTCATATTTTCTGACTATATCAAGTGACTTTTCATAGCTTTCCACATCACATATATTGTCCACTGTATGTGCATCAAGCCCAAGTATCACTTTGTTGCCGATGTCATGCGGTATACACCAGAAGCGCTCTGTCGGATAGTGCTTTCCTGCACTGATACCAAGCATGTTTATCTCAAGCGGTATGTCAAGCTCCTTAAGTGCCTTGCACATCCTCGTCATCTCCCAGTCATAGACGGAATCAAGTCCCTGGTAATTTATTAAATCAGGATGTGCTAAATAGCTGTACATGCCTGTTTTCATGCCCTCTATAACAGTATCCACGTACTCGCGTATACGGCTCTCATCATCTGTCGGTGTGCCTGTATATGGGCCTGTCTGCTCTGATTTCATAAAATGCTGGCCCATTATCATGTAATCACAGCCAAGCCTGTCAAACATAGCCTTCTGCTCCTTGAAAAACTCCGGTATGTACTCCGCCTCAAAGCCAACGTAGAGCTTTATGTCGGATGCATACTCCTTCCCAAGTTCCCTGATGGCATACACATACTCCGGTGCCTGCTCCATCGTCATACGGATGCCCGACACATAGCCATCCTTAAAGGGGCACGGCACATGGTCCGAAAAACCAAGCTCTGTAATGCCCATTCTGATTGCCGCCTCTATATATTCACGCTCACTGCCATATGCATGCTGACACCTATAGGTGTGCGTATGGTAGTTTGCCTTTAAAAATCCCGTCATTACTTAAAGCTCCAAAAATCTATCTCTTATTGCTGTTCAAACAGCTATTCAAATACTACAATTAAAATTAATTTTATCACTTTTTGTACTTTATTACAATCTCATATTTTTGGGACTTTTTTCTCTATGAAATATATATGCGTTATGTTATAATCCATTGATATATGATAGTCATAATAATTCTATCCACCACACAATCATAAATGAGGGGCAAAATACCTTTTGACCCTCATATCATTATATTTTTATATACGGAGGAAATAATGTTCAAAAAAGGAGTGGTTCCCTCCCAGGGACTGAGAATTATCATCGTCGGATGCGGCAAGGTAGGCCGTACTCTCGTTGAGCAGCTTGGCAAGGAGGGGCACGACATAACAATTGTCGACAAAAACAGGGAGAGGATTTCCCAGGTATCCAATATCTATGATGTAATGGGTATTGCAGGAAATGGTGCCAGCTACAAGATACTGCAGGAAGCGGGTATTGATGATGCCGACTTAATCATCGCAGTCACAGGCTCTGATGAGCTGAATCTGCTATGCTGTACCATTGCCACACAGGTCGGCAACTGTGCTGCTATAGCCAGAGTCAGAACGCCTGAATACAGCCAGGAGGCCAAATATCTGCGCGACAAGCTTGGTCTTGCACTCATTATCAACCCTGAGCTTGAGGCAGCTATTGAGATGGCTCATATTCTTCATCTGCCGTCCAGCCTTGAGGTGACAAACTTTGCTCACGGTCAGGCACAGCTCATCAAGTATGAGATTCCCGAGGGCAGCATCCTCGACGGAACAAAGCTCATGGATCTGGGCACCAGACACCATGCCAACATACTTATCGGTGCAGTCGAGAGAGATGATGAGGTCACTATCCCATCAGGTGATTTTGTGCTCCGCAAGGGCGATAAGCTGTCATTTGTCGGCGAACGCAGACATACAAAGGAGTTTTTCAGCCACATCGGAGTCAATACACACAGCGTAAAAAATACACTGATTATCGGAGGCGGCAAAGCCGCATATTACCTGGCAAAGCAGCTCATATCACGTGGCATAAAGGTCAAAATAATCGAAAATAGCTTCGAGCGCTGTGAAGAACTTTCCATACTGCTTCCGGATGCTGTCATCATAAACGGTGACGGAACAGAACAGGCACTCTTAAAGGAAGAGGGCATAGAGACCTGCCAGTCATTTGTACCTCTTACCGGTATAGACGAGGAAAACATCATGCTTACGCTCTATGCGAAACAGGTTTCCAATGCAAAGGTCATAACAAAGCTTAATCGTATAACTTTTACCAATGTCATAAACAGCCTGGACCTTGGAAGTGTAATCTCGCCAAAATACATCACATCAGAAGCCATAATTGCCTATGTCCGTGCAAAGAAAAACTCTATGAACTGCAATATAGAGACTCTCTACCACATGTACGACTCAAGAGTTGAAGCAATTGAGTTCTTTGTATCAGAAAACTCAAATGTGACAGACATACCGCTTCGAGACCTAAAGCTCAAAAAGCATCTGCTCATCTGCTTCATCAACCGAAACGGCAAAATTATTATTCCTACAGGTAATGACTGCATACAAAAAAATGACACTGTCATGATTATAACAACCCATACCGGCTTTACGAATCTTCAGGATATTATGGAATAGTGGGGGAATGATATGAACACTTCAGTAATTCGATATCTTCTAGGATATATTTTAAAGCTTGAAGGCTTTTTGCTGCTTCTGCCATGTATTGTTGCCGGTATTTATTATGAAAAAAGCGGCATCTACTTTTTGATTGTTGCACTCATAAGCATAGCTATCGGTTTTATTTTTTCGGCTAAAAAACCGAGGGATTTTACCTTTTACCTGAAGGAGGGCTGTGCTACAACCGCACTGGGCTGGATTGTACTGAGTATATTCGGCTGTCTGCCGTTTTACATATCAGGAGAGATTCCAAGCTTCACAGATGCTCTTTTTGAGACCATCTCCGGCTTCACCACGACAGGAGCGAGCATCCTGCCTGAGGTAGAATCACTCTCCTATTGCATGAATTTCTGGCGCTGCTTTACGCACTGGATTGGCGGTATGGGTGTGCTTGTTTTTCTTCTGGCAATCATCCCGCTTTCAGGCGGCAGCAATATAAACCTGATGCGCGCAGAAAGCCCCGGGCCTTCGGTTGGAAAGCTCGTTCCAAAGATGAGGCATACCGCCAGGCTTTTATACATAATATACTTTGGTCTTACGACTATGGAGATTATTTTCCTGCTTTTCGGGAAAATGCCTCTTTACGATGCCATCTGTACCTCTCTCGGCACAGCCGGAACAGGAGGCTTTGGTATCAAAAACGACAGCTTTTGCGGCTACAATGTTTATCTGCAGTGGGTTGTTACCATATTTATGATACTTTTCGGTGTCAATTTCAACGCTTACTACCTGCTTTTCTTCGGTCACATCCGTGACGCACTTAAGGTGGAGGAGGTCAGATACTATTTCGGTATCATAATAGCATCCGTTGTAGTCATAAGCGTGAATATCGCGCATATGTGCACCGGCGTGTTCGATGCAGTTACAAAGGCTGCGTTTCAGGTTGGCTCAATCATCACGACAACCGGATTCTCGAGCACCGATTTCGATAGATGGCCTGAGCTTTCAAAGACACTGCTTGTGCTTTTGATGTTCATTGGCGCATGTGCAGGAAGCACAGGCGGAGGTATCAAGGTATCGCGTATTGTTATCGCTGTAAAGACAATAGGCAAGGAATTAAATGGCTACATTCACCCAAAGAGTGTGAAAAAGCTCACCTTTGAGCACAAGCCTGTAGACCATGATGTTATCAGGTCAATAAATGTTTATTTCATGACGTATGCCGTCATTTTTGTTGTTTCAATGCTGCTTGTTTCCGTTGAAAACTATGATTTTACTACCAATTTCACGGCTGTCGCAGCTACATTTAACAATATCGGACCGGGTCTTTCTCTGGTCGGTCCGACATGCAATTTCGGCTTTTTTAATAATTTCTCCAAATATATACTGATGTTTGACATGCTTGCCGGAAGACTCGAGCTGTTTCCACTGCTCATCCTCTTCCATCCGTCAATCTGGAAGGAATTATTTATTCAAGCAGATAAAAAAGTAAAAGGGAATAGAAAGGAGAAACAAAATGTTCGCATGTAAAAATTGCGGTGGAAATGTGAAGTTTGACATCAAATCAGGCCAGTTAGCCTGTGAATACTGTCATTCACTTTTCGACCCTTACGCGTACGAGGACAAAACCTCTGACGCCGAGGTCCAGAAGGACTTCGACGCAACCATTTTCACATGCCCTCAGTGCGGAGGAGAAATCCTGAGCACAGACGATACCGCAGCAGGCTTCTGCAGCTTCTGCGGTGCATCAACTGTGCTCTACAGCCGCATGCAAAAGGAGCACAAGCCGGCTTATATCATACCATTTGCAAAGAGCAAGGATGACTGTAAGCAGGCCTACATGAGCCTCATGAAAAAGGCTATTTTCGCGCCAAAGGAGCTTAAGGATCCTAAGTTTATCGATGGATTCAGAGGTATCTACATGCCTTACTGGACATATTATGTAACCCAGAAGGCTCCTATTTCACTTCCGGCGAAAAGATCCCACCGTTCAGGAGATTACATTATCACAGACCATTACAGGCTCGAGGGAGATCTCGATGCCTACTACAAAGGCCTGTCCTACGATGCATCATCATCCTTTGATGACAGCATCAGCGAAAAACTCGCGCCTTATGATGTGAAGAATATGAAGCGCTTTACACCGGCATTCTTAAGTGGGTTTTACGCTGATACAGCTGATTTACCATCAACGATTTACGCAAGTGACGCAATGGATGCTGCCTGCACAAACACAGTAAGCGAAATAAGTAAAGAGCCTGCCTTTACCGGCTTGTCAGTCGACAGTGACTCCGCTGCTCTTTCGCCTTTAAGTCTTGGCACTACTGTAAAAGAAACAGATTACTCGATGTTTCCGGTATGGTTTTTGTCATACCGCAATAAGGATCGTGTGGCATATGCCACAGTAAACGGCCAGACAGGTAAGGTTGTTGCAGATCTGCCTATATCTGTCGGTAAATTCCTGCTAGGCTCACTGATTGCGGCAATTCCGGTATACATTTTATTATGTCTGCTGACGGTTCTCACTCCCGGAATGACTCTCACCATAGTCGGTGTGCTTGCGATTATCGCAAATATCTGTTACTCACAGGAGCTGACCATGATTGCTGTAAAGGAAGCCGGTACCGAGGATAAGGGCCGTATCGCAAAGGAACAGCCGGAGGCACTTGGTGCAATCAACAACCGCAGACGCCTTAAGGCTGCAAAAAAGGCCACGAAAACCATAAAGAAAAAGACAAACACATCGTTTATAGCTTACTTTATACTTTTTATATTTGTCATTCAATTTGTTCCTGCTCTGTTTGCAATCATTGCAGGTATCGGAGGCAGCTTTGGCAATGCAGACGGCAGCATGATTTTATTTGTTATTTTGACCATCATATCATTTATTTTTTCAATCAGAGCCTTCTCAAGCTTTGACCGGATGCCCGGACACAAGGGAGTTGCCGGACTCATCTTTGGCATGGTATCCATGCTTATTGGCGATGCTGTTCTTTTGTTCCAGCCGGTGCTCGATGCATGGTACTATGGCGCAGCTTTTATCATCATCGCCTCAGTGCTTATCACACTGATTAATGTCATCCGCGCATTCAATGTGCTTACAACACGCAAGCTGCCACAGTTTGCCACACATAAGGGAGGTGATGACCGTGCATAGAAATAATTATAAAAGTCCTTTTTTGCATTGTATAAAATGCATGTGCTCAGCTTTGTTTACATTATTTTTGCTTGTTACAGTCCTTGTTTTGAGCAGCTCATCAAATGTATATGCCACTGAGACAGCCACAGCTTCCAATCTAAGCGGTACAAACAAGTCTACCGGCTATGAGTACATCCTTGAGGACTCTGCCAATTTCATTGACGATGCCGCAAAGAGCAAACTCATCTCACAGATGAAAAAGACAACCGAATACTGTAACATAGCTGTTGTCACCACCACCTCACATCCTTACGGAAGCACCGAAAGCTATGCAGTCAATACCTTTGAAGGCTATTTCGGAAATGGCGCAAACGGTGTCATTTTCGTGATAGACAGAGATTTAGACGAGATTTATCTGGCTTGTGAGGGAAGCACGCAGAGAACCATCCCGAACTCAAAATGTAACTCCATCTGTGACAACACTTATATATATGCCACCTCAAGTCATGATTACGACTATTTCACCTGCTGCATGGAAACAATAGACCAGGTCAACACAGTCCTCGCAGGCGGACATATATCACAGCCTCTCAGATACATTTCCAGTATCTTTATCGCTCTCGCTGCCGGCATGATTTTTTGCTTTGTATATGCATTATCCCTGTCAAAGGGCCGCAAGGCTAAGAGCAACGAGCTCATGGGTGCAGCATTTACAAAGGTAGAGATTCAAAATGCACGCGCACGCTTTATGAGCCAGACAAGACACTACAGTCCACAAAGCTCAGGCTCAAGTGGCGGTCACAGCGGTGGTGGCGGTCATAGTGGCGGCAGTCACAGCGGCGGCGGTCACCACATCTAACCTCTGATTTTGATAAATACAATACCATCATCAGCCCCGGCAAATGCCGGGGTTGTTTTATTACAAAAAAACACTAAAAAATCTCAATTTATGATTGTTTTTAGTACAAATACACTATATAATATTCGTAGTATTTTGAATTATCTTTTAAATTGCTTTTAAATTAGACTAAATTGGTTGTGGAGCGGATATGATTAAACGCAGATATATGAGAACACGACAATTGAAACCCGGCATGATTATTGATCAGGTCATCAAGGATCCTACCGGCCGTAACCTGGTGGTACAGGGCTCAGCTATCGATGATTATATCATCTCTTCGCTGCTTAAGCTCGGTATAATGTCAGTATACATCCGCGAGGGAAATGCTGATCCTGACGATCCGGATGCCATACTGTCTCCAAAGGCTGCCGCCATGGTCAAACAGCTGCGTACGGACGACCGTTCCAAGGTCACCTTAAGCGACAGTGTCAGACAGCGTGTATCAACCGGTGTCCAGTACATCTTCAACAACACTAACTCCGAGGAGCTAACACAGGCAACAAACCAGATTGCAGACTCGCTCATGGAGGCCATCAATGAAAACGATGCCATAGCTGTCGATATCAGTTCCCTCAAAACAAGCGATGAGTACACCTTCAAGCACAGTGTGGATGTGGCTACTATTTCAATGATTCTTGCCAAGCAGATGAAGCTGACTGACAACGAAATCCACGACATAGGTGTTTCCGGCCTGCTGCACGATATAGGCAAGACAATGATCCCCAATGAGATTCTAAACAAGCCGGGCAGGCTCACGGATGATGAGTTTAATATCATGAAAAAACATTCCGTGTACGGCTACAATATGCTAAAAGACCGAAAGGATTTAAACAACTCTATACTGATGGGAGTGCTGCAGCACCACGAACGCATTGACGGAACCGGATATCCACTAGGCTTTGATGCACCCAAAATCTGTCAATTTGCAAAGATTCTGTCTGTCGCAGATGTCTATGATGCGCTTGTCACAAAGCGTCCGTACAAGGATGCCTTATCACAGCGAGATGCAGTTGAGATGCTTATGTCCATGACAAACCAGCTTGATATAGGTGTCATGCGTGCTTTCATGAGCAGTATGATTCTATATCCTGTTGATTCAATTGTACAGCTTAGCAATGGTGAAAAGGCAAGAGTTGTAAAAAACAGCGAGTACTACATTCTTCGACCAACTGTTGTCGGCGTCGATTCCGGCAGAGTATACAATCTGGGCAATGATTTGAAGTGCGCAAGTATTATTATACTTTAGACATAATGATTTGAGCCACCTTAAGAATAAAAAAGCTGATGCGTCATGCTTACATGCAGGCATCAGCTTTTTGTTCCCAATGGTTTTATAGTTATTAATAGCTTGCAAAAATAAAAAAGCCCTCAGCACTGTGTACTGAGAGCTTTTTGTTTTAGCAGTCCGTACGGGAATCGAACCCGTGTTTCCGCCGTGAGAGGGCGGCGTCTTAACCGCTTGACCAACGAACCGTGTATTATAATACCATGGTCAATCGGATAATGCAAGCTTTTTTTGAAATTTTTTTAAAAATTTTTATTTGTTATTTATCTGCCTTTTTCGCCTTCTTTGCTTTCTTTATACGTTCTCTTTTAAAACGTTCCTTCAGACTCTCTGTAAAGGTATCGAGATACCTGTTCTCCACCTTCGGATTTCTGAATCCCTGTGCCCTGTTAAGCGCAGATTTCTTTAAAGCACCCATTGAATCAATAACTCGGTCTGCACTGGCTCTGATACGTTTTCTCTTTCTACGCTCCTCGACAGCCTCCGCAAGCTCCTGTGACCGCTCCTGCGACCTTTCGTCTGCAGCCTTCTTACGCTCTTTAACCTCTTCCACAACCTCATCCATATAGGTGTTGAAATTGTTCTGCAGATTAACGATTGTCCTACTGAAATCTGTAAGCGCTGACACTGTGATTGCAGTGTCTACAGCTAAAAAGCCCATGAGAAGCAGTGAGAAAAACTCATACCATATAGGTGACATCCAGCCTGTGATGAGCTTCGTAAACGGTGCAATAAAATATACCACTATAAGTCCTGCCACACCAAAGCCTACAGAATATGGAAAACACACCCTGCCGTTTATATTGAGCGGCATGCTGCTGTAATCCCACCAGTATGCATGAAACAGCTTTTCAAGCGCCCACGATGTGCCATATTCTAAGACAATGCTTCCCAAAAATGCCACCAGAAATATCTGCCACCATGTAAATGTCGCATCCGTGTGAGCCGAAATGAAATCTGCTATCGCAGTGATCGCGACACCTCCGGCTCCGTAAATAGGACAAAGCGGACCATAGAGAAAGCCTCTGTTTTCCCATTTTTTTGCCCTGATGGTACAGTAGATGCTCTCATATATCCAGCCCATACAGCTAAATATAATAAAATACACAAAATATCTTGATAACCACATATATAATCCTTTCTCCCCGGATAATTTATGATGTACAGCAAATTACATTGATTCCCTTATATCTGCAAATTAAAAATCACTCTCCGGATACATCTCATCTAAGTATATATCATACCATTTTGTACACTCATTTGTCCATGAGTCAACAGCGTTTTCGTATTGCTGTCGCAGCTTATCGACATTTTCCTTAGTCCAATCCGCATTTATTATGTTTTGATTTAATTTTTCTGCTTCTTCAGCCGCCTTCACCATCGGCTCCGCCGCAAGGACAAGCTTCCACTCGAGGTACGCCTCATCTGTTGAAAGCTGTCTGGTCTCATGCCTCTCCCTCTTAGGAACAGCCGCAAGTGCCTCGACCATCGCAGCATCCTTTGCCTGCATGAGTGCCGGCAGATTGCCATCCTGTGATGCCTTAAGCCTTGAAATATAATGGCCATAGCCAAACGGATAGTACATCACTTTGTCCTTTTCAAATACCAGTATGGCATCAGCCACCTGCTTTATGAAATACCTGTCATGCGATACAAAAAGCATGGTGCCGGTATATGCCTTAAATGCCGATTCGAGTGTCTCCTTCGCCGGAATATCCATGTGATTGGTCGGCTCATCGAGTATCATTAAGTTCGGACGGCCTGTCAGAAGCTCTGCGAGCACAAGCCTGGACTTCTCACCACCTGAGAGCGAGCTGATGCGCTTTGAGGCATTTGCCCCTCCAAACAGATACATGCCAAGTGTCTTTCTTAAGTCCTTCTCCACAAGTGCCGGAAAAAGCTCGTGAAAATGGTCTCTCACGGTCTTATCGCTGTCTATAAGTGCCGACTGCTGGTCAAAATATCCCACCAGTAGATTATTGCCGAGCTGGCTTGTGCCCTTTATTGGCGGAATAAGCCCTGCCACCGTCTTTAGAAATGTTGATTTTCCTATGCCATTGTCACCGATTACGGCAATCTTCTGACCACGCCTTATACGAAGCGACAGCTCAAGCAGTGCCCTGCCGTCGTAGCCAATTTTTAATTCCTTCGCCTCGTAAACCCATTTACCGCCCGGAAACTGTGGCTCGATATTGCCTGTAAAAATATGAGCTTCGTCTTCAACCGGCTTTTCTATCAGCTTCATGCGTGCCAGCATGGTCTTTCTAGAGCGTGCAAACGCAGCTTTCTTAGGCTTATGCTTGAATTTGTCGATAAGCTCATTATTGTGCGCAATCTCCGCCTGCTGGCGCTCGTAGGCTTTGCGCTGTATCTGCAGATTTTTAAGCTTCTGCTGCCTGTACTGAGTGTAGTTGCCGGCATATCTGTGCAGACTGCCATTTTCAAGCTCATAAACACCAGTCGCAACTGCATCAAGAAACGCCCTGTCATGGGACACAATGACAACAGCCTTTGGATAGTTTATCAGATAATCCTCCAGCCACTCGACAGTTTTCATATCAAGATGATTCGTCGGCTCATCAAGAAGCAGCAAATCCGGCTTTTCAAGCAGCAGCTTTATAAGTGAAATCTTGGTCTGTTCACCTCCAGAAAAACTGCCGAGTGTACGGCTTTTTTCTTCTTTTTCAAAGCCAAAGCCTGTAAACAGCCTGTCGTACTCCATCTCGTAGTCAAACCGCTCTTTTGAAAAGGTATCTTTATCCGTGCAGCTCTCAAGCAGTATCTGTTCTATTGTCAAATCCTGATTTGATTTATTCGCCTGTCTAAGCATATCAATTGTGATATTTCTGGACATGGTGATTCCGGTTTCCGGGTTTCCCGACGGTTTCTTCTTTTTTGCTCTTTGAGCCCTTTTTGCTGTGCCATCTAAATCACTGCCTGCAGTGGCAGCTCCCGTGACCATATCATTGCTTCTGCCGTAGCTGCCCCTGCTGTCATCCCTGTCCGGTGTCAGTTCTCCAGCAAGAAGCCGAAGCAGCGTGGTCTTTCCAGCACCGTTTTTGCCGACTACAGCTATTTTTTCTTTTTCCTTTATATAAAAGTCAACATGGGACAGAATCGTCTGACCTCCTGCCGAAACTGTCCCATCTTTAATCTGGTATAACATATCTAATTAATATCCTTCAAGCTGTCCAAGAGCTCGAGATCCGACTGTAAAACCCTGATATTGGACGTAACAGGCTCCTGTCCCGGCTTTGTAACTGTGATTTCAATAACAGAATCTGCCGGAATGCCACTGCCAAATGCATACTGTAAAAAGGATACAAACTTTGGGTGGTTTGCTGTAAATGTATTTTTTGCTTTCATCATTTTCATTATGCTTGCTGGGTTCATGTATTTTCTCCAATCTTATCTATATGATATCTCTTTCGACGCACATATCTTTACGTTCATTATATTATACCATGAGTCAATTCTATAATCTATCATTTTAGAATTATTTAATCAGCAATCATTTAGTTATTGAAGTGCTCTGCATTTTTCTGCTGATATACTGCATAAGTGTCACAATGTTTCCCAAATAAAAAATATGCTGTACCTCATATTTCAATATACTAAAAAACAGATGACCCACATAACATATATGTAAGCCATCTGCTCTGATGCTAAAACTAATTAAATTGTTTACTCCTTCACGCCTCCAAGTGTGACACCGGCAATAATATATTTTGATAAGAGAAGATATACAACAATAATAGGCACGATAGCTACTGTTATCATCATATAGATTTTTCCCATATCGAAATTCATATAGTCCGCTCCTCGAAGTGTGGCAATCAAAATTGGTATTGTCATCTTGTTCTTTGACTGGATGATCAGGGCCGGTGTGAAGTAGTTGTTCCATGAACCTACAAATGTGAAAATTGCCTGTACTGCAATTGCAGGTTTCATGATCGGCAATACTATATGGTTGAATGTCTTAAACTCATTCGAACCATCAATTCGTGCAGCTTCTACAAGTGATAGAGGAAGTGATGACTGTAGATAGCTGTACATGAAATAGAATACCGCCGGCGATGCTATTGATGGAATGATAAGTGGAGCCCACGAATCATACATTCCCATATTTGTTATTAAACGCAGGAAGCCCATCGCAGTAACCTGTGTCGGCATAACCAGTATCGCCATGATAAATGTAAATGCAGCTTTCTTTAATTTAAAATCGTAAGCATAAAGTCCATATGCTGTAAGCGATGAAAAATATGTACATAAAACTGCACATGAGCCTGATATAATAAGGCTGTTTACTATTCCCCTAAACATAGGGAAGGTTCCGTCATTAGCTACAGATTTCAGATTATCCAGGAAATGCCCGCCCGGGATAAATGAGAAGCCCTTCTGCAGCTGTGCATGCGACCTTGTCGCATTGATTATAAGTATTACAAAGAAGAACAGGCATAAAAATGATAATAATATCAAAACTATATGCGCTATAATACTGCGGACATTAATTTTATGTTTTGGTTTCATTATTTAGCCGCCTCCTTTTTCTTTCTTCTAGCTTCTTTTGCAGCTTTCTTTGCTGCTGCCTTTGATCCGTCAGGATCGCTGTCATTTGTCATTCTGTATACGATGAAGCACAGAATTGCGCTGACTATAAACAGATATACCGACAATGTTCCGGCCATACCATAGTTCTTACTCTTTAAGTGGTTGTTCAGGAACATGATAAGTGTCATTGACGATCTGTCAGGATTTCCCTGTCCGTTTGTCAGGATCTGAGGTACATCGAACATCTGGAGTCCACCGATGATTGATGTGATGAGTGTATATGCAAGTATTGGTCGTATACTCGGTAAAGTTATATAGAAGAATCTCTGCAATGCATTACATCCATCCAAATCTGCCGCCTCAAATACTTCTGTACTGATACCCATAACTGCTGCCATGAGCATAATAGTCGTATTACCGAACCACATAAGGAAGTTCATGAAGCCGATGAGTGATCTGGTTCCAAATACACTTCCCATAAAGTCGATAGGCTTGCTGATTACTCCCATAGACTGCAGGACTGAGTTCACAGGACCACTGGTCGAGAACAGCGTAAAGAACAAAAGTGCAAATGCAGATGCCATGATCAGGTTTGGCAGATAAATTACTACCTTAAAAAACTGTAATTTGTGAATTTTTAATCTGGCATCAGTGAACCAGTTTGCTAAAACAAGTGCAACCACAATCTGTGGAATAAATCCGATAACCCAGAGGATAAGAGTATTCTTACCATATGTGATCATATCCGATTTAAGAAGCTCGGCATAGTTAGCCAATCCCACAAAATTCGGTCCTATCTGCGTTAATCCAGATCTGTAATTTTCAAAGAAACTGTTATAAATTGTACTGATAAGCGGAACGAGCTGGAATATGAGATATACTACTACAAATGGTATCAGGAAGATATATCCCCATTTGTTATAGCTGACCGCTTTATGGTTATTATTCTTTGCCATTATCTTCCTCCATAGTCTGCTGTAATCCAAAGTGTGCCTGCCTGATGGTCAGGCAGGCACACAGGTTTCAATGTTTGATTAATAGGAAAGTTCCGGATATTTTTCTACAACTGCCTTATAGAACAGGTCGAGAGCTTCATCATAAGATGCGTTGCCTTCGAAGTAGTTCTTCATGGCATTCTGGAATTCTTCGTTGCAGCCCTGATCATAGATACTCATGTTACTCAGATCAATCTTATCAGCGCCTGCACAGAACATAGCCAGAGGATTCTGTCCACCAAGAACTGCATCGCCGTAGCTTTCATCTTTAGCCATTTCTTCCATGGCAGGTTTATTGTTTACGAAGTCATTATCAGCAGTAACGATTTCTTTCATAACGTCAACGTTAGTTGTCATCGTTCTCATGATATCAGCAACCAGTGTGGGATTGTCTGTGCCTGCAGCTGCTGTGATCCATGTTCCGCCCCAGTAGAAGCCCTGTGGCCCTTCTGTTGCAGCCCAGCCGCCATCTTTACCAACTGAACCATCCTGGTCAGCGCTCATGGAGAAGTCGATGAACCATGCAGGTCCGAAATATGAGAATACATTGCTGTCTTTGAAGAAGCCCTTGCTCCAGTCATCACTCCACAATTCATAGGTAGCTGTTTCTCCGGCATCAACCATTTCCTTGGACATATCTACCCAGTTTTTGATATTGTCATCAACAGTGATCTTTCCGTCAACAACCCATGGGGAAGTTACATTATTAGAGAATACACGGTAGGCATCATTTACAGTGGAAGTCATCTGATAGCCTTTTTCCTTCAGCTCTTCAGCTGT
>OGHW01001404.1_pt1 | contig 19381 bp, 15 predicted proteins | sample 1571641 | NCBI WGS metagenome assembly OGHW01 (sample SAMEA2582066, study PRJEB24529) | metagenome | biome: Human gut stool | place: China | collected 2011 | reverse complement strand
CCATCGGAACGCAGCTCGGCCAGCGGGATTTGTGACCCTGTCACAATGACCGGCTTGCCAAGGTTTTCCAGCATGAACGACAGCGCCGAGGCGGTAAACGCCATGGTGTCAGTTCCGTGGAGGATCACAAAGCCATCATACTCCTCATAATGGCTGCGGATATCGTCGGCGATGTGCTGCCAGTCCTCGGGGGTCATATCGGATGAATCCATCAGCGGATGGTATTCATGGATCGTGAAGTCCGGCATCTCCGGACGATGGAACTCCGGCATCAGCGCCAGCTGACGCTGCAGATGGCCGGAAACGGGTACATAGCCGTGTTCAGAGCGCTGCATACCGATGGTCCCACCGGTGTAGGCAACGTAAATCGATTTTTTTTGCATAGCATCGCTTAGGTTGGTCGTAGACAGGCGCAGTATAAAGAGACGCAGGAAAAAATACAGCGTCGGTCGCGGGCTTTGTGGCAGTGTTGGCAGGAGAGGGAAAAAGGCTGCCCCGGGAGACGGGGCAGCCGCTGCGTATTAACGGATGTTAGCGCAGGTCAGGCAGAAGGCATAGCGATTCTGCGGGTCGTTAAACGCCGCCAGCTTGTCGCTCTCCGCTTTCACCGTCTCGGCCGCCGCGGCGACCGGCGCAGGCAGCCAGGCCTGAATGGCCGCCGGCAGCGAGGCGCGTACCGAGCCGGTCAGGCTGTCCAGCACCATCGAGAAGAAGGTCGGCTCTTCCTGATAGTAGTTGAGGTGCCAGGTTTTCAGCTTCGCCAGCTCGGCGGCTTTGGCCACCGCGTCGTCGAAGTCGCCGAGGCTGTCGACCAGGCCGTTGGCTTTGGCATCTTCCCCGGTCCAGACGTGGCCCTGGGCGATCTGGTCGATTTTCTCCGGCGTGCTCTTACGGGCGTTAGCCACCAGGGTGATAAAGCGCTGATAGCCATTCTCAATGCTCAACTGCATCAGCTGCTGCACTTCCGGCGGCAGCGCTTTGGTGCTGGAGACATCCGCCAGCGGCGACGTGGCGACGCCGTCGGTGTGGACGCCAATCGACCCGAGGGTATTTTCCACGGTGTTGATCACCCCAAAGATGCCAATGGAGCCGGTGAGGGTGCTTGGGTTCGCCACGATGTAATCCGCTGGGGTGGAGATCCAGTAGCCGCCGGACGCCGCCATGCCGCCCATCGAGACCACTACCGGTTTACCGGCGGCTTTGGCTGCCGCCAGCTCTTCACGAATGATTTCCGAAGCGGTTACGCTGCCGCCCGGGCTGTTTACGCGCAGAACGATGGCCTTAATTTTCGGATCGAGGCGCGCATCGCGAATTTGCGCTGCGGTGGTGTCGCCGCCGACGTTGCCCGGGGTCTCTTCACCGTCCATGATGGCGCCGTTGGCGAAGATTACCGCGATGGCGGAACCCTGGTCAGACGGCGTCTTCACGTTGTAGTCGTAATAGCTGATCGCCCGGTAATTGTTATCCGCTTTGCTCCAGCCAAACTGTTTGGTCAGCGCCTTTTCCACTTCCGTGGAGGTCGCCAGCTCATCCACCAGCTTATTGTCCAGCGCATATTTCGCCGTATCGCCGCCCACCTTACGCAGACCATCGATAATGCCCTGGGCGCCCGGGAAGAGCTGCTGGGCGGTGATCTGGCGGTTGGCGGCAATGGTGTTGAGGTAGTTCTGCCACAGTTCGCCAATCCAGCGGCTATCCGCTTCGCGGGCGGCAGGGGACATATCATCGCGGATGAATGGTTCGACGGCGGATTTATAGGTGCCGACGCGGAAGACATGGGTGGAGACCTTCAGCTTATCCAGCAGCGATTTGTAATATAGCCCGTTGGTAGCGAAGCCGTGCAGGTCTACCTCGCCCTGCGGCGAGAGCCAGATTTTGTTGGCGAAGCTCGCCAGGTAGTACTGGCCCTGGCTGTAGCTGCTGCCGACGGCATACACCGGTTTGCCGCTATCGCGGAATTCGCGCAGCGCTTTGCCGATGTACTGCATGGATGGCTGGTCGCCGCCGACGAAGTTTTTCAAATCCAGCACAATACCGGTGATATTGCGGTCATCCTTCGCCTGGCGAATGGTCTGCACGATATCGAACAGGGAATTCTCCTGCAGACGGTCCGAGCTGGCGCCAAACAGCTGGCGGCCAATCACGCCGAGCTTGCTGCTGGCGGATGGTTTATCCACCACCACGCCGGTAATATCCAGCAACAGCGCGCCGCGCGCGGCATGTTCGCTGGTGGTACTGCTGAACTGGCTCCAGATGCCGATACACACCAGCACCAGCACCAGGAAGATCGCATTGAGGGCCAGTTTGCGAATAAAGTTGAGTATCCGCCACGTCCATTTAAAAAAGCTGGCAATCAGTCGCCAAAGGGTTCGCATGTCTTCTCCCTAACGTTATCTAAAAAGGGCAGGCCGCAGGGGCCGCCGCGTCTGGCTATCCTAAAGAGTGAGCCGTCGGTTGTCAGCAGGAATCACCGACCGCGCTGTAACAAAATCCTTGTGCATGTTAATTTTATGAAAAATGACATCACAGGAGTTATACAGATGGATGCTCTCGATCTACTGCTTAATCGCCGCAGCGCTTCCCGCCTGGCGGAACCTGCCCCGGCGGGCGAACAGCTGGAAAACATTCTGCGCGCCGGGCTGCGCGCCCCGGATCATGGCACCCTGCAGCCGTGGCGCTTCTTTATTATCGCCGATGACGGCCGCGAGCGCTTCAGCCAGTTGCTGGAAAAAGGGGCCAGAGAGGCCGGCCAGGATGAGAAGGGAATTGAGAAAGCCCGCAATGCGCCGTTCCGCGCGCCGCTGATTATTACCGTGGTCGCGCGCTGTGAAGACCACCCTAAGGTGCCGCGCTGGGAGCAGGAAATGTCCGCTGGCTGCGCGGTGATGGCGATGCAGATGGCGGCCCTGGCTCAGGGATTCAACGGTATCTGGCGCAGCGGAGCATTGACCGAGAGTCCGGTGGTGCGGGCCGGCTTCGAGTGCCGCGAACAGGATAAAATTGTCGGCTTCCTCTATCTGGGGACGCCGCAGCTAAAAGCCTCAACCACCATTGCCCTGCCGGATACCGCGCCGTTTGTGACGCGATTCTGAGTCGGTGCTTATTATGCCGGGTGGCGGCTGGCGCCTTACCCGGCCAACGCATCCGGCTCTGATTGTCTGTAGGCCCGCGCAAGCGCAGCGCCGCCGGGCAAGGACAGCGGGCACGGAGCCGATTTTGTGCCGGGTGGCGGCTGTCGCCTTACCCGGCCTACGTTCGTACGACCTGTCGTTAATTTATTCACTTTTCTTGCTGAAACTGCCGGTGCTGACGGCCTCAAAATCGCTGAGACGTTCCCGGCAGGCCGGGGCAGCCCGCATGGATGCGGGCTGAGGGCCGTGTTTTGCAGGGACGCTGCCTCGGCCCGACCCGAAGCCTGCAGGGATAAGTCGAAGGCACCGCGCAGCGGCGATGTTGCTGGCCGGAGCCCGGGGGTACAGGGGGCGGCGGCGACTGGCCGCCCCCTGTGCGCTCCCTGCGCCATGCCAGGCATAACGCAGACGATTAACCGGGAGCGCAAACTACGCTGAAGCCACAGATAACATAAACAACCACACTGCAGTGCTTCCCCTCACCCTGGCCCTCTCCCGGAGGGAGAGGGAACCGTCCGGCTGGCCGCGCAAGCGCAGCGCCGCCGGGCGATGGCAGCAGGCTCGGAGCCGCATCTATGCCGGGTGGCGGCTCGCGCCTGACCCGGCCTACAACCCCTACCATTCGAATCAATCGCGGTTTTTGTAGCCCGGACAAGACGCGCCAGGCGCCGCATCCGGGAATGCAACGGCGATGACGTTACTTCTCCCTTTTCGCGAATTCATCTTTGGCTTTCTGCAACTGCTGCTGGAAGGCCGGGTTGGTGTGCAGCGTAGCGACCACCGCGGAGCCGACGATGCGCGCCGCATCGACATCGCTCTGCCAGTGATAGCCGCAGATCACCCGGCTCTCGCCGAGCTCATAGCCGCGCTTCAAAATTTCGTTTTGCCGCTGCGGGTTGATCTCCGCCAGCACCAGGGCGGTGGCCCAGCCGATAGAAGTATGCCCGGACGGGTAAGAGCCGTTTTTCGCCAGCTTGTCCTGTTCGGTGGTGTTGCAGGTGGAGACGCCATAGAACGCAAACGGGCGAATGCGCATGTATTTCTCTTTCGCGCTGCGGGTCGCCAGGTCACCGGCGTCTTCAATCATATTGGTCAGCAGTTTGTGAAGCTGCGGCGCGTCTTTCTCGGTGATCGGCGAACCAAAGGCGCTGGAGAAGGCGTTGGCTACGCCGCCCGCGCTGAGGTTGGCATCCTCTGCCGCCAGCTTCCCGCGCTCGGTATTGCGCAACAGACGTCCTTGCTCATACATCGCCTGATCGTTTAAAAATGCGATACTGCCCACCGCCGGCGGTGGTGGCAACAGCGCCAGGCTGTCGATGGCCTGGGCATTGGTCAGATAGTAGAGATCGGGCTTGGTGGTGACATCGTTCCCGGGGGGAACCAGAGCAAAGGCGTTAACGGAGAAGAAACTGGCCAGGCAAAGGGCAAGAACACGCTTTTTCATTAGAATTTCCTTACGTCATAATCATTCCAGAGAAGACAGTCCTGTGCTGTCACATTTCTGTCATCTTTAAGTAAAAGTGAAAATGGTCGGGAAAAAATTGTCGCGTCTCGCAAAAACGGCTTTTTGTCTGCTTAATGAGCAACCATACGCGATTTCAGACTGTCGTACTTACCACCCTGGCGTTTGGGCGCTAACATAGCGGGATTGCAATGACAGGAGATGTCCATGAGCGAGCAAGCCATTCGTTTAACGCAATACAGCCACGGAGCCGGTTGTGGTTGTAAAATTTCCCCGAAAGTGCTGGAAACTATCCTGCATAGCGAGCAGGCGAAGTTTGTCGACCCAAACCTGCTTGTCGGCAACGAAACCAGCGATGATGCCGCCGTTTACGATCTCGGTAATGGCACCTCGATCGTCAGCACCACCGATTTCTTTATGCCGATTGTCGATAACCCGTTCGACTTTGGCCGCATCGCCGCTACCAACGCCATCAGCGATATTTTCGCTATGGGCGGGAAACCGATTATGGCGATTGCCATCCTCGGCTGGCCGATCAACACCCTGGCGCCGGAAATCGCTCGCGAAGTGGTGGAGGGCGGGCGCTTTGCCTGCCAGCAGGCGGGGATCGCGCTGGCGGGCGGCCACTCCATTGACGCCCCGGAGCCGATCTTCGGTCTGGCGGTCACCGGCGTGGTGCCCACCGAGCGCATCAAGAAAAACAGCACCGCCCAGGCGGGTTGCAAACTGTATCTTACTAAACCGCTGGGGATCGGCGTACTGACCACTGCAGAGAAAAAATCGCTGCTCAAGCCAGAGCATCAAGGGTTAGCGACGGAGACCATGTGCCAGATGAACCTCGCCGGCGCCGCGTTTGCCGCCATCGACGGGGTGAAGGCGATGACCGACGTCACCGGCTTTGGCCTGCTCGGCCATCTCAGCGAGGTGTGCCGCGGGGCCGGCGTGCAGGCGCAGCTGCGCTATGCCGATATCCCAAAACTGCCGGGGGTGGAGGACTATATCGCCGCCGGCGCGGTGCCGGGCGGCACCGGGCGCAACTTTGCCAGCTACGGCCATCTCATGGGCGAGATGCCGACGGAGTGGCGGGATCTGCTGTGCGATCCGCAGACCTCCGGCGGTCTGCTGCTGGCGGTGACCCCGGAGGCGGAGGCGGAAGTTCAGGCCGCCGCGGCGGAGTTCGGCATTAAGCTGGCCGCCATCGGCGAGCTGGTGACCGCCCGCGGCGGGCGACCCATGATCGAGATCCGTTGATTCGATGCGGTTGTTTATTGCAGAAAAACCGAGTCTCGGTCGGGCTATCGCCGATGTGTTGCCTAAACCGCACCGCAAAGGCGATGGCTATATTGAGTGCGGCAACGGGCAGGTGGTCACCTGGTGTATCGGCCACCTGCTGGAGCAGGCGCAGCCGGACATCTACGACAGCCGCTATGCCCGGTGGAATCTCAACGATCTGCCGATTGTGCCGGAGAAATGGCAGCTGCAGCCAAAGCCCTCGGTCACCAAACAGCTGAATGTCATCAAGCGCCTGCTCGGCGACGCCGAGGAGGTTATCCACGCCGGCGACCCGGACAGAGAAGGGCAGCTGCTGGTGGACGAAGTACTCGACTACCTACAGCTGGCGCCGGAGAAGCGTCAGCAGGTGCAGCGCTGTCTGATTAACGATCTCAACCCGCAGGCGGTGGAGCGGGCGATCAACCGTCTGCGCGCCAACAGCGAGTTCGTGCCGCTCTGCGTGTCGGCGCTGGCGCGGGCCCGCGCCGACTGGCTGTACGGCATCAATATGACCCGCGCCTACACCCTGCTGGGGCGCAACGCCGGCTATCAGGGGGTGCTCTCGGTGGGGCGGGTGCAGACCCCGGTACTTGGCCTGGTGGTCCGTCGCGATGAAGAGATTGAAAATTTCGTCGCCAAAGATTTCTTCGACGTGAAGGCGCATATCGTCACGCCGCAGGAGGAGCGTTTTGTCGCCACCTGGGTGCCGAGCGAAGCCTGCGAACCTTACCAGGATGAAGAAGGGCGCCTGCTGCATCGTCCGCTGGCCGAGCATGTGGTTAAGCGCATCGAAGGCCAGCCGGCAATCGTGACCGGCTATAACGATAAGCGCGATTCCGAACCCGCGCCGCTACCGTTCTCGCTGTCGGCGCTGCAGATTGAGGCGGCCAAACGTTTCGGCTTCAGCGCGCAGAACGTGCTGGATATCTGCCAGAAGCTGTACGAAACCCACAAACTCATCACCTATCCGCGTTCGGACAGCCGCTATCTGCCGGAAGAGCACTTCGCTGGCCGCCATGCGGTGTTGAATGCGATTGCCGTCCATGCGGCGGACCTGCTGCCGCAGCCGGTAGTGGATCCGGAGATCCGCAACCGCTGCTGGGATGATAAAAAGGTCGACGCGCACCATGCGATTATCCCAACCGCCCGCAGCAGCCAGGTGAAGCTCACCGATAACGAAGCGAAGGTGTACACCCTGATCGCCCGCCAGTATCTGATGCAGTTCTGCCCTGACGCAGTGTTCCGCAAATGCCAGATTGATCTTGAGATCGCCAACGGCAAGTTTGTCGCCAAGGCGCGTTTTCTGGCCGAGGCGGGCTGGCGGACGCTGCTTGGCAGCAAAGAGCGCGATGAAGAGAACGACGGCACGCCGCTGCCGGTGGTGGCCAAAGGCGATGAACTGCTGTGCGAGAGGGGCGAGGTGGTGGAGCGTCAGACCCAGCCGCCGCGCCACTTTACCGACGCCACGCTGCTGTCGGCGATGACCGGGATTGCCCGCTTCGTGCAGGATAAAGATCTGAAGAAGATCCTCCGCGCCACCGACGGCCTCGGCACGGAAGCGACCCGCGCAGGGATTATCGAGCTGCTGTTCAAGCGTGGTTTCCTGAGCAAAAAGGGGCGCTATATCCACTCTTCGGAGGCCGGCAGGGCGCTCATTCATTCCCTGCCGGAGATGGCCGGGCGACCGGACATGACCGCCCACTGGGAGTCGGTGTTGACGCAGATCAGCGAGAAACAGTGCCGCTATCAGGACTTTATGCAGCCGCTGGTGGGGACGCTGTATCAACTGATCGATCAGGCGCGCAGCACGCCGGTGCGTCAGTTCCGCGGCCTGGTGGCGCCGGGCGGGGCGAAGAAGTCGTTCAGCAAAGGTAAAGGGAAGCCGAAAGGCAAAAAAGCGGCAGACGATACCGCGCCGCCGCCGCAGTAACCCGCCGGTGGTCGCGAGGATGCGTTATCCCGCGGCCACCGCTTCTCCGCCAGTCAGGCCAATGGTCTACACTAAACAGCCGGGAAGAGCCTGGACGCGGGGCCCCTGAGCAGGGGATGCCCGCTGCGCTTTTCCTGATGCCGATGCCCCATTTCTCTCACAGGCGATAAGGAGGACCCGTGAAATATATTGCTATCAGCCAACCGGGTGGCCCGGAGGTATTGCAGATCCGCGAAGGGGAGATCCCCACCATCGGGGAGCATGAGGTGCTCATTGAGGTGAAGGCGGCGGGCGTCAACCGGCCGGATATTCTGCAGCGCCAGGGTCTGTATCCCATGCCTGAGGGCGTCACCCCCGTGCCCGGCCTCGAGGTGGCGGGCGTGGTTGTTAAGGTCGGCGCGCAGGTCACAGCGTTTACGCCCGGCGATCGCGTTTGCGCGCTGACCAACGGCGGCGGCTATGCCGAATACTGCGCCGTGCCGGCAGGCCAGACGTTGCCGATCCCGGCGGGCCTCAGCTTTAGCGAAGCGGCCGCCATTCCGGAAACCTTCTTCACCGTCTGGGCGAACGTCTTCCAGCTGGGTAAGCTGCAGCCTGGCGAAAGCATTTTGGTCCACGGCGGCGCCAGCGGGATTGGCACCACCGCGGTCCTGCTGTGCCACGCGCTGGGGATGACCGTCTATGCCACCGTCGGCCAGGACGAAAAAATTGTTGCGCTACGTCCCTATGCTACGGCGATTAACTACAAAACAGATGATTTTGCCGAGAAAATCGGCCAGCTGACCAACGATGAAGGGGTGGACGTCATTCTGGATATTGTTGGCGGCCCTTACTTTAACCGCAACCTTGGGCTACTGAAAAAGGATGGACGACTGGTCATCATCGGCTTTATGGGCGGGCGAATCGCTCATGAGGTTGATATTCAGACTCTGATGCTCAAGCGAGCCACCGTCACCGGCTCGACCATGCGCGGCCGGACGGCGGCGGAGAAACAGCAGATTGCCGAGGCGCTGCGCCGCCACGTCTGGCCGCTGCTTGAGGCAGGGAAATGCAAGCCGCTGATCTACGCCAGCTACCCGATGGCGGAGATTGCCGAGGCCCATGCCTGTCTGGACAGTGGTCAGCATCTGGGGAAAGTGGTGATCACGATGACGTCGTGAGACGCATCCCGGCGGGCTGCCGCCGGGATGGAGTTAGGGGAGGTTAAATCACGCCCTGGGCCAGCATGGCATCTGCAACCTTCACGAAACCGGCGATATTCGCGCCGCGCACGTAGTTGGTCTGCTTCGCTTCGCCGCCGTACTGCACGCAAGCGTGGTGGATATCCAGCATGATGTGATGCAGACGGGCATCCACTTTTTCCGCTTTCCAGCCCATGCGCGCGGCGTTCTGCGCCATCTCCAGACCGGAAGTCGCCACGCCGCCAGCGTTGGCCGCTTTGCCCGGGGCAAACAGCACGCCAGCTTCCAGGAACAGGTCGGTTGCGGCGATGGTGGTCGGCATGTTGGCGCCTTCCGCCACGGCCTTGACGCCATTGGCAATCAGCTGGCGGGCGGCATCGACGTCCAGTTCGTTCTGGGTCGCGCAAGGCAGGGCAATATCCACCGGCACTGACCAGGGCTGCTGGCCTTCAAGATAGGTGAGGCCAAATTCGCGGGCGTAATCGGCCACGCGGCCGTGGGCACGCTCTTTAATGTCGATCAGGCGGGCCAGTTTTTCTTTGGTGAAGCCCGCTTCGTCAACGACGGTGCCGTTGGAGTCGGAGGCCGTCACCACCCGCGCGCCAAGCTCCATCGCTTTCTCAATGGCGTATTGCGCGACGTTGCCGGAGCCGGAAACCGCCACGCGAGCGCCTTCGAAGCCGAGGCCGTGACGTTTGAGCATCGCTTCGGTGAAGTAGATCAGGCCGTAACCAGTGGCTTCCGGACGGATCAAGCTGCCGCCAAAGGAGAGTCCTTTACCGGTGAAGACGCAGGCGCTGTTGTTGGAGAGCTTGCGCATCATTCCGGCCATAAAGCCGACTTCGCGACCGCCGACGCCGATATCGCCCGCCGGTACGTCGGTATCCGGGCCAAGGTGGCGATAGAGTTCGGTCATCAGCGCCTGGCAGAAACGCATCACTTCGCCATCGCTCTTGCCTTTAGGATCGAAATCGCTGCCGCCTTTCCCGCCGCCCATCGGCAGAGTGGTCAGGGCGTTTTTGAAGGTCTGCTCGAAGCCAAGGAATTTGAGAATCGACAGGTTAACCGACGGGTGAAAACGCATCCCGCCTTTATACGGGCCGATGGCCGAGTTGAACTGCACGCGCCACGCGCGGTTGACCTGGACCTGATTGCGGTCGTCCACCCACACCACGCGGAACTGGATCACGCGCTCCGGTTCCACCAGACGTTCCAGCAAAGCAAGCTGACGATAGCGCGGATTTTCCTCAAGGAAAGGCCACAGGGTGGTCATCACCTCCCGGACGGCTTGAGCAAATTCGGTTTGATGAGGATCGCGCTGTTGAACGCGGGTGAGAAAGCCTTCCAGAGTGCACGTCTGATCCATAGATATCAGTTCCCCTTATGGTTGTGGTTGCATGTATTTATTATGATTCGGTCCTTGAAAAAACCGATTTTCCGACTATAACACCGCTAATCCTTAGGCAAGCAAGGAAAAATTGAGCCGACAACAAAATTTATAATTGCCCGCTCGTCATAACTAAAAGCGATGACGAGGCGGCGGGCGGATCAGCGGACGGAAAGGGTGGGGCGCTGGGCGATAAAGGCGTGCAGCAGAGGAATATCGGCCGGGGCGAGATCGAGGGCCAGCGCTTCTGTGGGAAGGCACCAGCGCAGCTGAGTGTGATAGTGGGCCAGCGGCGTGCCCTGAAAGTGCGGCACCCACCAGGCGTGCAGATGGATCCGGCGGCCGGAGACCTCCCGCTGATGGCTAGCGATATAGCAAGCCGGGCGGGCGATGATGCCCATCTCCTCCTGCAGTTCGCGGACCAGCGCCTGCGGCTGGCTTTCACCCGGCTCCACTTTGCCGCCGGCGAACTCCCACATCCCCGGCTGGTCGGCGTGGGGCGGACGCTGCGCCAGCAGAATCTGGCCATCCTGTTCAATAATGGCGGCGACAACATCAATCATTTTTAGCATAAGCATCAAGGTTAATAAGACGAATATGGCCTATTATCACCGCCATAGACCGTAACTGACAACCGCCAACCCTGCTGGAGACCTTCGTGCTTGATAGCCACCTGCATCCGCGCCTTAAACCCCTGCTTAACGCTGTCGCCGGCGCCCTTGACCGCCCCGGCATCTCACCGGACGGGCTGACGCTGGTTGGTTTTGCCATCGGCGTGCTGGCTCTGCCCTTTCTGGCGCTGGGGTGGTATGGCGCGGCGCTGGCGGCCATTCTCCTTAACCGCCTGCTGGATGGCCTGGACGGCGCTCTGGCGCGGCGGCGCGGGCTCACGGACGCGGGCGGCTTTCTCGATATTGCGCTGGATTTTCTCTTTTACGCCCTGGTGCCGTTCGGCTTTATTCTGGCGGATCCGCTGAACAATGCCCTGGCGGGCGGCTGGCTGCTGTTTGCCTTTATCGGCACCGGCAGCAGCTTTCTCGCTTTTGCCGCCCTGGCGGCCAGGCACCAGATCGCCAATCCCGGCTACGCCCATAAATCGCTGTACTATCTCGGGGGACTGACGGAGGGGACGGAGACCATCCTGTTGTTTGTCCCCGGCTGCCTGTTTCCGGCGCATTTCGCCTGGCTGGCGTGGCTGTTTGGCGCGCTGTGCTGGCTGACGACGGCGACGCGCATCTGCAGTGGCTACCAGACCTTAAAGCGGGTAACGACCACAGCGTAAACGGGGTATCGCGCGTCGCCGACAAAGGGCGACGCGCTGAGGCGGGGCGAGTTACTGACTGCTTTCCGGGCCGCGCTCTCCGCGGGCCACCGGATTGTGCGGGTTGCTGCTCCATTCGTACCAGCCGCCGTCGTACACCGCGACGTGCGGCCAGCCCATGGCGCGGGCATACATAAAGGTTTCCGAGGCCCGCCAGCCGGTCCCGCAATAGAACGCCACTTGCTGGCTTGGCAGAATGTTCCACTGGCGCCACAGGGTAGCGATATCGTCAGCGCTGCGCATGGTGCCGTCCGGGTTATGGAAATCCTCCATGTGCGTGGAGTCGCTCCCGGCGTGGCCCCAGCGGGCGCCAGCGATGTCGCCCTTCGGCTTGATATAGCTGTAGCCGCTGGTGGTGCCGATAAACTCCGGCCACGAGCGGACGCTGACCAGCGAGGCGTCCTGACGATGCAGCAGCCCGCGGGCTTGTTCGGTATCCAGCATCAGCTGCGGCTGGCCGGGGATCGGCGCGCCGAAATCAGGCGCCGGCTGCTGCGCCGGTGGCATACCGCGCTCTACCGGCAGCCCGGCGTCGGACCAGGTCTGCCAGCCGCCGTCAAGCAGGCGCACGTCTTTGACCCCGGCGTACAGCATGATCTGCGCCACCCGCGCTGCGGCGTAGACGTCGCGACCATAGAGGATCACCGTGGTGTCATGCCGGATGCCGTGCTTCGCCAGCATCGCCTTCAGCTGCGCGTCGGACACTTTATTCCACAGCGGTTCGCTCTCCACCTCATTGGTATCGATATAGCCCGCGCCAGGGATATGGCTCAGCAGATAGAGCTTCGGCGCTCCCCAGGCGGCTTCAAACACTTTCCAGTCGCCTGCCGGGGCGGCGGCGACCGCTTTCCCTTGCTGTAGGTCGTGCAGCCACTGGGGGTAGACCAGCTGTTCAAAGTGCGGCAGCTTTTGCAGACGGTCGGTCTGGCTCAGCGCATCGCTCAGGGTGCTGAGCCGGGTGAAACCCGTTTGTTTCAGCCGCGCCGCGACGCTGACGTTATCCTCCGGGCTGCCGTACAGCGCGATGGGGGTATCGGACTGGAGCTGGTGCTGCTTAGCCCAGGCGCGCAGCTGATCGTCGCTCATGGCGCCGAGCCAGCGGGCGGAAAGATTGAGGGCCTGCGGCTCATGGCCTTCCGGGCCGTTGGCGCGCTGCGGCCAGCCGTTGTAATAAGCGCTCAGCCGGGTGTCGATGGCCACGCCGTGCTGCTGTTGCAGGTGGGAGAGAGTGAGCGCTGGCATGGTTTCAGCGGCGCAGGTAGTGGAAGCAGCAAGCCCCATGAGCAGGGCGAGTGCGGTCAATTGAGAAACACGTTTCATCGAAATGCCCGACGGTAAAAAGTGGAGGGCGTATTCTCCACTCGCCAGGCGCCGATTTCTTTGCGGTAACGCAGGTTTGCACGCTATTGTCCTTCATTGCCAGCGCTCCATCGCCAGGCAGCGCCCCGTCGGCGGGCAGTCCTCGCGATCGTGGGTCACCAGGATCGCCGGAATGGCCTGGCGGGCCAGTTCTTCAAAGACCCAGCGGCGGAACCCGGCGCGCAGGCTGGCATCCAGGCGGCTGAAGGGCTCATCAAGCAGCAATGCCTCGGGGCGCGCCAGCAGGGCGCGCAGCAGGCTCACCCGCGCCCGCTGCCCGCCGGAGAGCGTGGCCGGATCGCGCGGGGCGAAGCCCGCCAGCCCGGCGCGGCTAAGCGCTTCCTCCACCGCGGTTTTTCGCGCCTCGCCGCGCACGTTCTCCGGCAGCGCCAGCTGTAAATTTTGCCCGACGCTGAAATGGTCGAACAGTAACGGGTCCTGAAACAGAATGCCGATGCGCCGATGCTCTGTCGGCAGCGTATCGCAACGCCGTTCGTTGAGCCACAGCTCGCCTCGGGCGCGAAAATCGCCGGACAGGGCGCCAATCATCCAGGCAAACAGCGTTGATTTCCCGCTACCGGAGGGGCCCATCAGCGTCAGCACCTCCCCCGGGGCTACCGAAAAGGCGACCTCCTGCAGCAGCGGCTGGCGTCTCACGCTCAGGGTCAGATGGTTTACGGTTAGCACTAGCGAAGTCCTCGTCGATAGCGGCCTGCCAGCCAGGCCAGCAGAGCGGTCAGGGTAAAGCATACCGCCGGCAGCAGTAATTGCCACAGCGCCTGAGCGGCGAGCGTCTGCGCCTCGCCGCCGCTGCTGAGCGCCACCGCCTGGCTGGTGAGCGTCGGAATTCGGCCAGCCCCCAGCCATAGCGTTGGCAGATACTGCGCGATGCTCACTGAGAAGCCCACCGCCAGGGCGGTCAGCAGTGGGCGAGTTAGCGAAGGCAGGGTCAGCAACCAGAAAATACGCGTGGATCCCCAGCCGAGCGTGCGGGCGACAACCGTCAGCCGCGGATCGCGCTGGCGCCAGGCCGGGCGCAAAATAAACAGCATCCATGGCACCACCCACAGCAGATGGCCCCACAGGACGGTCCGCCAGTCACCGTCAAGCCAGGCGTACAGCGCCAACCGGTACTGGCCGTCGGCCAGCGGCAGGGCCGGCAGGACCAGCGGTAGCCAGACCCAGCCATCGCCTCGCGCCGGGCCGCAGGCCAGCCACAGCAGGCAGACAGCCGCGCCGAGGGCGCAGGCCGCCAGCGCCAGCCCAAGGCTGTTGCCGAGGGCATCCATCTGCGGCGGCGCCGAGCGCGCCAGCCCCGCCAGCAATAGCGCGCCCAGCAGACCGCTCAGCGGCAGCAGCGCCGCCAGCAGGCGGCCGGGCAGGGCATGAGGATGCGGGTGACGAACACCGCGCAGATCGGGCTGGTACTGGCGCTGTAGCCGCCATCCGCCCCAGGCGACCAGCGCCAGCCCGCCGAGGATCGCCATCAGCAGCAGGCTGGCCAGCGCCCCTTTGGCCTGCTGCAGCTCATCGCCCTGGCTTAACCATTGCCACGCCAGCACGGCGAGGGTGGGCGGATTGCCGGGCCCCAGCACCAGGGCGACGTCTACCGCCGACAGGCTCCAGGCGGTGGTGGCCAGCAGCACCATGCCGAGGGCGGGCAGCAGGGCGGGCAGCACCAGCCAACGCAGGCACTGCCAGCGGCCGTAGCCGAGGCTCTTCAGGGCGGTCGCCTGGTCGGCGAGGCGTTTCTCTCCCAGCAGGCCATAGATCACCCACAGCACAAAGGCGCTCTCTTTCAGGGCCATCGTCAGGCCAAGCCCAATGCCGTACCGGTCGACCGGCGGCGTCAGAAACGGCAACTGCTGCCAGAGCCAGCCCCCTTCGGCGAACAGCAGCAGCGCCGCCGTCGCCAGGGCGAGATGGGGCACCGCCAGCAGCAGCGGCAGACGGGAAGCCAGCCGCCGCCAGCGGGCCGAAGGCCAGAGGGCGGCGACGATGGTCAGGGCGATCAGCAGCGCGCCGCCGACGGACAACAGCGTGGAGACGAGCGTGGCGGCCAGCGCCTGGCCCAGCTGCGGGTCGGCGAACAGCGCCCGCCAGTGGGCCGGGGAGCGCGCAGCGCCCACCAGTTCCCCGGCGGCGGGGAGCAGCGGCAGATAGATCGCCGCCATCGCCCCCCAGGCCAGCAGGATCAGTGGGTACCGTAGCGGCGCAGCCATTCCTGCTCCAGCGCGTCAACCCATGCCGCGTGAGGCTCGGCAAGCACCGGCGGCAGATCCTGCGGCAGGGCTGCCGCCAGCGCCTGGCGCTGGCCGTCAGGCAGACGCTGCGGATCCAGTACGCTCGGATCGCCCCAGACGGCGGCATCGGCCTTGCGCAATTGCGCCTCAGGGGAGAGCAGGAAATTGGCCACTACTTTGGCGCCAGCGACAGCGCGGGCGTTAGCCGGGATGGTAACGAAATGGACGTTGCCGAGGGTCCCCGCGGTAAAGCCGAAGCTGTAGCTGTCCGTCGGTAATTCGCCGCTGGCGGCTTTCTGCCGGGCGTGCAGCGGGTTAAACGTCAGCGACAGGCGGAGGGTGCCCTGGTTGAGCATGGCGTCCATCCGCGCCGGCGACGCCGGGAAATCCTTGCCCGCCCGCCACAGGGCCGGGTGCAGCGCATCGAGATAGCGCCACAGCGGGGCGGTGACCGCCGCGAAGGTCGCCGGCTGCGGCGGCTGGCGCAGGGCGGCTGGCTGGTCGGTGAGCGCGATCAGCAGTTGCTCCAGCAGGGCGGTACCGGTGAAGTCCGGCGGCCGCGGGTAGGTTACGCTGCCCGGATGGGCTCTGGCGAAGGCCAGCAGGGCCTGCGGGCTGGTGGGCGGCTGCGGCGTTTGCCCGCGGCGGGCGATAAACGTCAGCTGGGCGCTGCCCCACGGCGACTCCGCGCCCTCGGTGGCGACAGAAAAATCTTCCCGTACCGGCTTTTGCTGATCGACATAGCGCCAGTTGGGCAGCGATTCGGCCCAGCCGGTGAGCAGCAGATCGGCCTGCTTAAGCGTGCGAAAGTTTTCGCCGTTGATCCACAGCAGATCCACTGACCCGCCCTGGCGACGACCGGCCTGCGCCTCGGTCTGGATGCGTTTCACTGCGTCGGCGGCGTCGGCGACAGGCACAATACGCAGGTCGATTGCGTAATAGCGTTTGACCTCTTCGCTGACCCACGCCAGATAGCGATTGACGGCCGGGTCGCCGCCCCAGGCGTTAAACCAGACGGTCTGTCCGCGGGCTTCCGTCTGAATCTGCCGCCAGCTGTCGTCGGCATTAACCGCCAGCGGCCAGAGCAGCAGCAGGCACAGACAGAGGCTGTAATCACGCAAACGGCGCATCGTTACTCCTTATTCTGCGAGGAAGAGGTGGGTATCTGGCACAACCCCTGAGCCGGGATCGCCATCGCGGCATTGAACCGCGCTGATAAATTTTGCAGGCCGATCAGGGCGGTCAGCTCGGTGAGCGCCCGGGCGTCAAAATGCGCGGCCATCGCGCTACGCAGGGCATCATCCACCGCCGGCGGCGTCTGGGTGGCGGCTTCGGCATAGGCCAGCGCCAGGCGCTCTTTTTCGCTGAACAGCGTACTGCTGCGCCAGTCGGCGACCGCCAGCAGCTTGTCCTGGCTACCGCTCCGCGCCGCGAGGATCATGCTGGTGATATCGATACAGAATTCGCAGTGGCACAGCTGGGCGATGCGGGCGCTGACCAGCGAGCGCAGCACCGGATCCAGCGGCGAGCGGCGGCGTTCAATATAGCCCACGAACAGCGAAACCAGGTAAAACAGCCATGGGATCCGTCCCCACCAGCGAATGGGGCTCAGCACCTGGCCGTAATGCCGGCGGTGCAGCCACGCCTGCGGACGAAGGATCAGGGGGACAGAATCCAGCGGGGGTAAGCTCATGGCGACGATCTCTTATGACGTTCACGGTAAATATTTTTGGCGATAGAGATGACCACCGCCAGGGCAAAAAGCAGCGAAAGCCCGGTGGCCAGCCAGAAGGTGCCCCCGGTGAGCAGACTCCCGGCCCAGGAATAAACGATAGTCGCCGGGAGCTGGCCCACGCCGGTGGCCAGCATAAAGGGCCAGAAGCGCAGCGAGGTTAGTCCGGCGGCATAGCTGACCGGGTCAAACGGGACAAACGGCAGCAGGCGGCAGACCAGGATCGTCTGCGGGCCAAAGCGGGTGAAATAGCCGTCGGCACTGCGCAGCACCGCGCGGCCGGTGAGTTTCTCCACCACTTCGCGCCCCAGCGCTCTGGCGATGCAGAAGCAGAGCCCGGCCCCGACCATAGCGCTGAACCACGACAGCGCCCCGCCCCAGAAGGCGCCGAACAGGGCGGCGTTCGCCAGGGTAATCAGGAAAGCCGGCAGCGGAGCGACGATCGCCTGGAGGATCATCAGCGCAAATGAGACCAGCGCGGCCTGCGGCCCCCAGGCGGCGATAAACCCTCTGACCTGCTGCGGATCCAGGGAGGCTAACGCCGTCAGACTCTGCTGCAGAAAGGTACGCCCGCCAGGGAACCACAGCCAGGCGGCCAGAGCGGCGGCGACCACGACGGCAAGGGCCAGCCGGGCGCGGCGCAGGTGACGGCGATCAGGTTGGGTCATGGCGCACCTCCTCACTGCACGCCGCCACGCGACGGGCGCGGGCAAACCGTTTGCCTATCTGCACCAGGGCAAACAGCAGCCCGCCGGCGAGGCTCAGTTTTAGCGCGAAGGCGAGGGTCACCCCCTCGCGGGCCAGTTCGCTGGCCATCACCGAATAGATGACCAGACCCGGCAGGGTGGTCACGGCCGAGATCAGGGTAAAGGGCCAGAAGCGGATCGCCGTCAGGCCGTAGGCGTAATTCTGAATATTGTAGGGAAAGAGCGGCACCAGGCGGGTGAGGATCAGGAAATCGCAGCCACTGCGGGCGATACCGCGCTCAATCGCCTGAAAGACGGTGGTATGGCCCACATAGCGCTGCAGCAGATCGCGCCCAAGCCAGCGGGCGATTAAAAACGACAGCGAAGAGGCGAGGGTGGCGGCGGCAAACGAGAGCAGGGAGCCTGTTAGCGGGCCGAAGAGCATCCCGCCGGCGATCACCAGCAGGCTGCCGGGGATCAGACACAGGGTGGCAATGATAAACAGCGCAGCATAGACCAGATATCCCCTGGCGCCCTGATGGCGGAGGGTGTCCTGAAGCAGATGCAGATGAGTCAGCAGATCGTGGAGACCGACGCGGTGGCTGATAACGGCCAGCGTGGCCACCAGCGCGAGAAGTCCCAGCCCTTTACCAATGGCCGGATGACGGCTTCTTTTGCATGAGAGGTGCTCCTGTACAGTCTGGACGCAGTGGACATCAAAAAGTGCGCGCGACAGTATCCTGTTCCGACGACCGTCACAATGGTTTACCGTCGCTTTGTTGATTTTGCTCAGGAAATTCTGCCCCCCACACAGCGGGAGGCGAGAGAAGGGCGTGAATTATGGCCGGAAGGTGGCCCACACCGGCGCGTGGTCGGACGGTTTTTCCATCCCGCGGATCTCGTAATCGATCCCGGTTTCCACGCAGCGCTGCGCCAGAGGCTGGCTGGCCAGCAGCAGATCGATGCGCAGCCCACGGTTATCGTCGAAGCCTTTGGAGCGGTAATCAAACCACGAGAAATGCTCATGATTGTCGGGGTTAGCCTGACGCCAGGTATCCACCAGGCCCCAGCCCAGCAGGCGGTCCATCCATTCCCGTTCTTCCGGCAGGAAGGAACATTTGCCGGTGCGCAGCCAGCGTTTGCGGTTCTCTTCACCGATACCGATGTCCAGATCGGTAGGACTGATGTTCATATCGCCCATGATCAGCACCGGATTCTCTTTGTTGAGCTCGGTCTCCAGATAGTTCTGCAGATTCTGATAGAACGCCGCTTTGGCCGGGAATTTGGTTTCATGATCGCGGCTTTCACCCTGCGGGAAATAGCCGTTAATCACTGTGACGTTGCCGAAGGGCGACGGGATCTCCGCCATAATGATGCGGCGCTGAGCCTCTTCGCCATCGTCCGGGAAACCGCGGCGGACGGCAATCGGCGTCTCTTTGGTCAGCAGCGCGACGCCATAATGGCCTTTCTGCCCGTGATAAAAGACGTTATAGCCGAGCCTGGCAACCTCTTCGAGAGGGAACATGTCGTCGTGAACTTTGGTTTCCTGCAGGCCAATCACGTCCGGCTGGTGTTTTTCGACGATGGCGGCCAGTTGGTGTGGGCGGGCACGCAGGCCGTTGATATTAAAAGAGACGAATTTCATAGTCGCTGCCACTGTGCAAGGTGAATAGTGCA
>OGHW01001398.1_pt1 | contig 19467 bp, 17 predicted proteins | sample 1571641 | NCBI WGS metagenome assembly OGHW01 (sample SAMEA2582066, study PRJEB24529) | metagenome | biome: Human gut stool | place: China | collected 2011 | reverse complement strand
GGCGACCACCGAGATCTACACTCTTTCCCTACACGACGCTCTTCCGATCTGTTTCGGTAATGATTGAATAGATGTGATACGAAAAGATTGTTTTTTCTTTAAACCTTTCAAACCTTGGGCAATCCAATAAAGCCCTAACAACAATAATAAAATGAGTGCGCTACGTTCCAGCCATAACTGACTAAGTTTAAAATATTTTGAGGAAAGATTAAGTATCACCACCACAATGGAGGTTGCTGCAACTGCGACAAAACCTTGCATGAGAGAGGAAAGCAAACTTAAGCGTACGCTAGTTTTAAGTTGGCTTTCGTGAGTGGAAAGATAACCAGCGATAATAAATTTCCCATGCCCAGGCCCTAAAGCATGCAATACACCATAAGAAAAGGCAGCAAAAATCAACCACAATCCTGCAATAGATGAATGTGCTTGAATCTGGTGTAGATTCTCAGAAATCAGTTGATTAAAGGCTTTTTGCCAATCGGCAACTTGCACAAACAGCCAAGGTAATAATGCGAAGATAATCGCTAATAAACCAATAAAAAGTGCGGTTAGTTTTAACTTCATTTTTATTCACACTTAATTTTTACTTTCTGCGCAAACAATACACCAAGAGAATCATCTTCATTTTTTTGCGATTTATCCAATGATGATGCGTAAGATTGAATTTTTTCATCGACATTAGGTTCCAGCACCTCGCCTTTGCAATTTGCAGGAAGTGATGAAAAATCAACCGCTCTTTTGCCTGGTTCTGCATACCGCATAGCCACATAATAAGTGCGATCATAAGTCATCAGCGTAAATTCATTATTTTGTAAGGCCTGTGGCTGTGCCAAAAGAAAATCAAAATAATATTCCACCTCGTTCCCTTTCACACGCATACCGTAATTTTCAGGGTGTTTTGTGTATTTAATCTTATGATTTTCTTTGTCAAAGACATAACTAAAGTAATGTTCATTCACAACGTTCGCCATGACTTCATCAGTTAACTTCTGTTGTGCGGCCTTATCTCCTTTCGCCTGTTTCACATCATACAGGACAGCTGAAGAACTGGCTTCATCAAGTAACCACTGCGTCGAGAAACCAATTAATTTATTATCTTTCACTAAGGGTTTCGTTTGCATATCAATGAATGCGTGGGGATGCGCTAGCGCTGAAAAAGGTGAAATCAGCAATAATCCAAGAAGTAATTTTTTAAACATAAATAAGAAAAAAGAGTGGCTAAATGATTGAATAGACAGATTTTATCACAAGCAGTTCCCAATCAAAATCGAATAAAAATCAGTCTAAAAGTAAAAAATCCTGTGATTTTATTGATTTTTATCAAAAAATGATTCATTCGCATTTCCCTTATAACTGAAATTTATGTACTATCTGTTTCGTCAAGTGATTGCTTGATATTCATAAAGTTCCTAAATAAAATAATCATAAATATAGCTAAACTACTTTCCTACCACCCTGTATGGGTGGTTTTTTTTGCCTTTCAAATAGCTTATTCCCTAAACATCAAGTAAAATAACCGCACTTTTATTCATAACATCGAGAGAATTATGTCAACGCAATTTGTATATACGATGCACCGTGTCGGCAAAGTGGTGCCACCGAAGCGTCATATTTTGAAAGATATTTCTTTAAGCTTCTTCCCTGGTGCAAAAATCGGGGTGCTCGGCTTAAATGGTGCGGGTAAATCAACCCTTTTACGCATTATGGCGGGCGTGGATAAAGAGTTCGAAGGTGAAGCTCGTCCACAACCGGGTATCAAAATTGGTTATCTTCCACAAGAACCAAAACTTGATCCGCAACAAACTGTACGTGAAGCAGTAGAAGAAGCCGTTTCTGAAGTGAAAAATGCACTAATCCGTTTAGATGAAGTCTATGCGCTTTATGCTGATCCTGATGCGGATTTCGATAAACTCGCGGCAGAACAAGCAAACCTTGAAGCCATTATTCAAGCGCATGATGGACATAATTTAGATAACCAGTTAGAACGTGCCGCAGATGCATTACGTTTACCAGATTGGGATGCCAAAATTGAGCATTTATCAGGGGGGGAACGTCGTCGTGTCGCACTTTGTCGTTTATTACTCGAAAAACCAGACATGCTCTTATTAGATGAACCAACCAACCACTTAGACGCGGAATCGGTAGCATGGTTAGAGCGCTTCTTACATGACTACGAAGGCACTGTCGTGGCGATTACCCACGACCGTTACTTCTTAGATAACGTAGCAGGTTGGATCTTAGAGCTTGATCGTGGTGAAGGTATTCCTTGGGAAGGTAACTACTCTTCTTGGTTAGAGCAAAAAGAGAAACGCTTAGAGCAAGAACAAGCCGCTGAAAATGCGCGCCAAAAATCGATTGCGAAAGAATTAGAATGGGTACGCCAAAACCCTAAAGGTCGTCAAGCGAAAAGCAAAGCACGTATGGCGCGCTTTGATGAATTGAACTCTGGCGAATATCAAAGACGTAACGAGACCAATGAACTCTTTATTCCACCTGGTCCACGTTTAGGTGATAAGGTTATTGAGGTAGAACATCTCACTAAATCTTACGGCGACCGCACTTTAATTGATGATTTATCATTTAGCATTCCAAAAGGTGCTATCGTAGGTATTATCGGGGCGAATGGTGCGGGTAAATCTACCCTATTTCGTATGCTTTCAGGTCAAGAACAACCCGATAGTGGCTCAATTACGATGGGTGAAACCGTTGTACTTGCTTCTGTGGATCAATTCCGTGATTCAATGGATGATAAGAAAACTGTTTGGGAAGAAGTGTCTAACGGACAAGATATTCTCACTATTGGTAACTTTGAAATTCCAAGCCGTGCCTATGTTGGGCGTTTCAACTTCAAAGGCGTAGATCAACAAAAACGTGTGGGCGAATTATCAGGTGGTGAACGTGGTCGTTTACACTTAGCAAAACTTCTACAACGTGGTGGTAACGTACTGTTATTGGACGAACCGACCAATGACTTAGACGTTGAAACTTTACGTGCGTTAGAAAATGCGATCTTAGAATTCCCAGGCTGTGCCATGGTGATATCCCATGACCGTTGGTTCTTAGACCGTATTGCGACTCATATCTTAGATTACGGTGATGAAGGTAAAGTGACTTTCTATGAAGGTAACTTCTCTGACTACGAAGAGTGGAAAAAGAAAACCTTAGGTGAGGCCGCAACACAACCACATCGTATTAAATATAAGCGTATTGCAAAATAAGAAATTAAAGTGCGGTCACTTTTGACCGCACTTTCCTTTTACATCTGGAGTGATTATGTTAGTTTATTTGCACATTGTTTGTGCATTTTTAAGTTTAGGATTATTAATTATCCGTGGGGGAATGCAATTAAGTGGGAAAGATTGGCGAGCGATTAAACTGCTAAAAATTTTACCGCACTTAGTTGATACACTTTTAATTGCAAGCGGCTTAACGATTTTCTTCTTGGTCGGTTATCAGTTACAAAGCTGGCTCATCATGAAAATTATCATGCTTGTGCTTTATATTTTCTTCTCGGCTAAATATTTTAGTCGCAAAGCTACAAATCCAAATAATGTATTTCTGGCATTTGCTGTATTAAGTTTCTTGGGCGCAATTTTCTTTGCTTACCAACCAGACTTCATGGAAAGTTAATCATAAAAAAATCCATCTTCAATTGAAGATGGATTTTTTGTTTTATCTTAGCCACCCGCTAATTTTACTTTAAACCCTTTTTGTTCTAAAAGTTGTTTTAGTAAATCACGTTTTTCGCCTTGAATCTCAATATTGCCGTCTTTAACTGAACCACCGCAACCACACCGTTTTTTAAGTTCAGCCGATAACTTTTTCAATTCATCATCAGATAAATCTAGCCCAGTAATCACTGAAACACCTGCGCCTTTTCGACCACTGGTTTGTTTTTGGATGCGAACCACACCATCACCTTTAGGGCGTTGTACTGGCTGTTTTTGCTCTTTAATTCGACCAACTTCGGTAGAATAAACTAAAGTACTCTCTGTCATATTACTCAATTGATGCATTAATTGAACGAAGCACTTCAGCTGGATTTTCAGCTTGAGTAATTGGACGACCGATTACTAAATAATCAGAACCAGAACGAATAGCTGCTGCTGGTGTCATGACGCGACGCTGATCACCAAAATCACTACCAATTGGACGAATCCCTGGGGTGACTAATTTAAAATCAGGACCACAAGTATTACGTAAAATCTCCACTTCTTGTGGTGAACAAACAACTCCATCTAATCCCGCACGCTGTGTTAAATTTGCAAGACGCAAAACGTGTTCAAGTGGCGAGGAATTAATACCAATTTGCAACAAATCTAAATCTTCCATGCTTGTTAATACGGTTACCGCGATTAATAACGGCGCATCTTTTCCATAAGGCTCGAGAATTTTCTTCGCCTCTTCCATCATTTTTAAACCACCGCTAGCATGGACATCCACCATCCATACGCCTAAATCAGCCGCAGAACGCACGGCTCTTGCCACAGTATTCGGAATATCATGAAATTTAAGATCGAGGAAAACATCAAATTGACGCTCGTGCAATTGCTTAACGAAACTGGTTCCTAGTGTAGTAAACATTTCTTTACCCACTTTTAAACGGCATAAGCTTGGATCAATTTGATCCACAAGGGATAATGCTTCAGCTTCCGTTTCGTAATCTAATGCAACGATTACTTTGCTATTCATAATTTTACCTCACTGTGTCAATTAATTATGTTCTGGTTTGATGGATTCCCACTGTTTGCAAGAAGGACAATTCCACATTAATTTATGGGTCTGATAACCGCAATTTGAGCAACGGTAGCCAAAGCCTTGCTTAATTCTCTCACCCACCATTTTATGTAGCAAAATTAAGCTTTCTTTACCTCGGCCTTCCTCTGCATCATCAATTTGGAATTGAATAAAACGATGGAAAATAGATGTACTTGGATGTTTTGTGAGTTGTTGATAAAGCTTTGATTGCGCTGCACTCTTACCATCTTTCTCTTCAATCACACTCGCTAACATTAAATCGACTTTTGTATTGTTAATCTGCTGACTGGCTCGAATCAAGAATAACTCAAAGTTATCTCTTTCTCCTAATTCATCATAACAATATTTGAGTGTTTTCAACACTTCTCCAATGTAAATTGGATTTTGATTAAGAATATTCTCTAAAAAATGAATAGCTTGAAGATAGTTTTTATTAGCCATTTCTAAATCAGCAAGTAGCATTGATGCTCTCACACTTGTTGGAGATACATTCAACGCTTTTTGTAAAATGCTGCGTTTTTCGACTGCACTTTCAAGTTCACCACTTAAGGCATATTCACAATAACATTGTGCTAATTCCACATTATTTTCTTTAGGGGAAATTTTAGCTAGTTTCTCTGCAATATTAACGGCTTTTTTCCATTCTTTTGTCTTTTGGTAAATCACTAAAAGCTGTTGGAGTGCATTTTCAGCAAACTCTGGTTCATCCACCATAATGATGTAAAGGGCTTCCGCACGGTCGTAAAAACCCACCGCCATGAAATCCTTAGCGAGTTGCTGTTTAGCTAATAACTTTTGTTCGAAAGAATAATTGGGACTACGATCAAGGGCTTGATGGATTCTTAAAGCACGATCCACTTCGCCTCGAGAACGGAAAAGGTTACCGAGCGTTAGCTCAGCTTCAAATTGAGAGTTGCTTTCAATTTCATTTTCTGTTTCTTGTTTTTGCAACATATCAAGAAACAAATCAACGGCTTTATCCGTTTGATTAGAAAGCAAAAAATTGACCCCCGTGACATAATCACGGGAGAGTTTATTACTCATATCTTCCTGATCTTTCTTGGCACTCCGATGCCCCATATACCAACCATAAGCGGCGGCTATTGGCAGAAGCAGAAAGAGTAATTCGAGCATTATACTGCCTTATCGCGAGTAGTCGTTAATTCGTTAATCTGTAATGTTTGACGTTTAACTTGACGCGCTAACGACATATTTTTGAATTTTAATTTTAAGTAAAAGAATCCGGTAATTAACCAACCTAAAATTAATCCAAAGCCAAATAAAATGGCAACTAATGTTGAAAGTTGGAATTGGCTTTCAGCAACAATGTAGTTAAAGGTGATTACTTGATCATTATTTGCTCCTATAGTTACCGCAACAAGTACGATAGCCAATACAATAATGAGCCCAAGAATATATTTAATCATCACAATCTCCTTTGTTAAGAATAGGTTCATTATGCCAAAATTTGTAATAAAAAACGACACCTAAGTGTCGTTTTATTGATATCGATTGAATGTTTAAGCAAAAACATTTACGCGATCTTTTAATTCTTTACCCGCTTTAAAGTGCGGTACAGATTTAGCATCTAATTTTACAGAATCACCGGTTTTAGGATTACGACCTACTCGCGGTTGACGATGGTGTAAAGAGAAGCTACCAAAACCACGAACTTCAATACGATTACCCTCTTCTAAAGATTGTGCAATGAGTTCAAGAATATCCTTTACAATACCTTCTACTTCTTTTGCGGATAAAGTTGGGTGCTTTGTTGATAGATTTTCAATTAGTTCAGATTTAGTCATCGTCAACTCTCCTTTAAATTTATACTTAAACTTGTTATTAAGACTTACAGGTAATGCATTAGTTCATAATAAATTACCGCTAAATCCTTGTTAATTATAGCTGGTAGTAATAAGGCTGAGTCAATGACCCAGCCTTATTGATGTGAATTAATTATTCACCTTTAGCCGCTTTGAAAGCTTCAGCCATTGCGTTTGGAATAGCAACATCTTCTTGTTTGTTATTCACGTTTGCAACTGCAGCTGCTTCTTCAGCTTGATCTTTCGCTTTTACAGATAAGTGAACGATACGTGCTTTACGATCAACACCGGTGTATTTCGCTTCAACTACATCACCTGCTGCAACTTCATTTGTTAAGTCTGCTGCACGGATATAACCTTCAACGCCACCTGCTAATTCAACTTTAGCACCTTTAGCGTCAGCTTCAACAACAGTTGCAGAAACTACTGCGCCCTTCTTGTTAACAGCTACGAAGTTGTTGAATGGATCATCTTCAAGTTGTTTGATACCTAAAGAAATACGTTCTTTCACTGCATCTACTGCTAATACTACTGCAGAAACTTCGTCACCTTTTTTGTAGTTACGAACTGCTTCTTCACCTGCAACATTCCAAGAAATGTCAGATAAGTGAACTAAACCGTCGATACCACCTTCAAGACCGATGAAGATACCGAAATCAGTGATTGATTTGATTTTACCAGTAACTTTGTCGCCTTTGTTGTGAGTTTCAGCGAATTGAGTCCATGGGTTAGGTTTGCATTGTTTTAAACCTAAAGAAATACGACGACGTTCTTCGTCAACTTCTAACACCATTACTTCAACTGTATCACCAAGGCTTACAACTTTAGATGGGTGGATGTTTTTGTTAGTCCAATCCATTTCAGAAACGTGAACTAAACCTTCAACACCATCTAAAATTTCAACGAAACAGCCGTAGTCTGTTAAGTTAGTTACTTTACCAGTTAATTTGCTGTTTACTGGGTGGTTTTCAGCAATAGCAACCCAAGGATCTTGACCTAATTGTTTTAAGCCTAAAGATACGCGAGTACGATCTTTGTCAAATTTTAATACTTTAACAGTTACTTCGTCGCCTACATTCACGATTTCGCTTGGGTGTTTAACACGTTTCCAAGCCATATCAGTGATGTGTAATAAACCGTCAACGCCACCTAAATCTACGAATGCACCGTAGTCAGTTAAGTTTTTAACGATACCTTTAACTTCTGAACCTTCAGCTAGGTTCTCAAGGATCTGTTCACGTTCTTGGCTGTTTTCAGATTCGATCACTGCACGACGAGAAACAACAACGTTGTTACGTTTTTGATCTAATTTGATTACTTTGAATTCTAATTCTTTACCAAGTAGGTGATCTGCTTCACGTGCTGGACGAGTATCAACTAATGAACCTGGTAAGAATGCACGAACACCGTTTAACTCAACTGTGAAACCGCCTTTCACTTTACCGTTGATTAAACCGATAACGGTCGCTTTTTCTTCGTAAGCTTTTTCTAATTCAATCCAAGATTCGTGACGAACTGCTTTCTCACGAGAAAGTTTAGTTTCGCCGTAACCATCTTCAACTGCATCTAAAGCTACGTTTACTGTGTCGCCAACTTTAACTTCAAGTTCACCTTGAGCGTTTTGGAATTCAGCAACAGGAATTGCAGATTCAGATTTTAAGCCTGCATCAACAAGTACAAAGCCTTTTTGAATAGCAACAACAGTACCGCTAACGATTGAACCTTGACGGGTTTCAAGGCCTTTTAATGATTCTTCAAAGAGTTGAGCAAAAGATTCTGACATATAAATAATCTTCTTAATTTAAGTTAATAACATCCACATTAAGATCCATAAAATGCGGGGTTGAGGATAAATGTCTATTCTTCCTTGAATAAACAGTTAAATCGAAATTGACGCTTTTTGTTGAATATAATCCAACGCTTGAGCAATGACCTCATCAATACTCAATGTTGTACTATCTAACAATAAAGCATCATCAGCCGGTTTCAATGGCGCAACCTCACGATTTCTATCGCGAAAATCACGTTCTTGTATCTCGGCTAAAATCTGTGCAAAGTTACCATTAATTCCCTTATTTTGCAACTGTTTATAGCGTCTTTTTGCACGTTCTTCCGCACTTGCATCTAAAAACAGTTTAACTTGTGCATTTGGGAAAACCACGGTTCCCATATCTCGTCCATCAGCAATCAGGCCATCATTTTTACCAAAATCCTGCTGAAGTTGCAGTAAAGCTGCTCTAACTTTAGGGAAAACCGCCACTTTTGAAGCGGCTTCCGCCACTTCTTGCGTACGAATTAAATGGCTTACATCCATCCCACCAAGAAGCACATTGACTTCTCCATTCTTTGGAATGAACTGAATATCTAAATGACGGGCTAACTCCGCTAATCCTTCTTCATCGGTTAAATCTGCATGACGTTTCAGCGCAGCCAATGCCGTCACGCGATAAATCGCACCACTATCTAATAAGGTAAAACCTAACTTTTCTGCCAATGCGTAACAAAGAGTTCCTTTTCCTGCCCCACTTGGGCCATCAACGGTGATAATTATCCCCATAATCTTCATCCTTTTACTTTCAAAGCCAATACATTATAGACATAAATACCTTATTTCTCTAAAGATTCTTTTGCTAAATGCTAAAAAATAATTGGCTATTATAATTCTAAATTAATATTAATAATTCATACAAAATTTAAAGAAAACATACAACATCAGATCTTAGCCCCTCCTTATAAGGTAAAGACAAACTCTACCAATAAAAGACAAGCATCAATAATCGTTGCAATACTTTCCAGCCAATGAATAAAAGAAATTGAGAATTTCACAATATATAACATGAAAATGATTCTTTAGATATTATATTAATTTCATGATCTCATCCCTTGAATTTCACTCCTTAGAAGAAGATAATACGAATCTTTCTCATAAAGACAGGAGGTAATTAATGAAAAAACAAATGAGATTAAACTTAGTTACATTTTGCATAATAAATGCAATGAACATTAATACTGCTGAAGCTCAAACAGAAGAAATACTCGATCAAATAAATGTGGTCGAAAAAAACGTAACTAATGATAAGAAACCATTTACAGAACCAAAAGCTAAAAGCACAAGAGAACATATATTTAAAGATACACAAACTATCGATCAAGTGATTCGTAGCATTCCGGGAGCCTTTACTCAACAAGATAAAGGCTCTGGCGTAGTTTCTGTGAATATTCGTGGCGAAAATGGGTTAGGTCGAGTCAATACTATGGTTGATGGCGTAACGCAAACTTTTTATTCTACCTCAATGGATTCAGGTCAATCAGGCGGTAACTCTCAATTTGGTGCCGCGATAGATCCTAATTTCATTGCTGGTGTCGATATCAATAAAAGCAATTTCTCAGGTTCCAGCGGTATAAACACATTGTCTGGTAGTGCTAATTTTAGAACATTGGGGGTTAACGATATTATCACGGATGATAGACCTTTTGGTTTAGTTGTTAAAGGTATGGTTGGTAGCAATGAAACTAAGTCGAATTTTATGACCACAGCTGCAGGCAGAAAATGGCTTGATAATGGAGGGTATGTCGGTGTGGCATATGGCTATAGTCAACGTGAAGTCTCACAAGATTATCGTATCGGTGGAGGAGAACGATTAGCTACACTTGGGCAAGATATTCTTGCCAAAGAAAAAGAAGCTTATTTCCATAATGCCGGTTATACTTTAAATTCTACAGGACAATGGACTCCCGATTTAAACAAAAATCATTGGTCTTGCAATGCGCCAACCCCAACATTTAACGGAAATACAGATCCAATTACAACTACAGATGAATTGACTGGAGTGACTGAAACAAGAACACCAGGATGTATTACTCGAGTAGAAAGAAAAGAAGAAAATTATGATTATGTTAGTGAAGAAGATACTCCTAATGAGCCTCGTTACAATACATCTAGCTATCAACTTAATACTTATAAAAATGAAACTAGAAAAAAAATTCTGAGAGAATTAGAAAATGGTGTGCCTCCCAAAGATATCCCCGAATTACAAAATGATGTGGATTCAACAAATAACTCATTTGAACGTAATAAGGATCAATACAGTGTTGCCCCTATTGAGCCTGGCAGTTTGCAATCTCGTTCTCGTAGCCATTTATTAAAATTTGAATATGGTGATGATCGCCATAATTTAGGTGCACAAATTCGTACTCTCGATAATAAAATTGGTTCTCGAAAAATTGAAAATCGTAATTATCAATTAAATTATAATTTTAATAATAATCGCTATCTTGATCTCAATTTGATGGTAGCACACAACTTGGGTAAAACCATTTATCCTAAAGGTGCATTCTTTTCTGGTTGGCAAGTAGAAGATAAATTAATTACGAAGAATGTGGCAAATATTATTGATATTAACAATAGCTATACTTTTTTATTGCCAAAAGAAATCGATTTAAAAACCACATTGGGCTTTAACTACTTTATTAATGAGTATAGTAAAAACCGTTTTCCAGAAGAATTAAGTTTGTTTTATAACAATGAATCACACTCCCAAGGAAACTATAGTTATTTAGGTCGCTTCCAAGGAAGCAAAAGCGGATTACCACAACGTTCAGTGATCTTACAACCTTCTGGTAAACAACAATTTAAAACTGTTTATTTTGATACCGCACTTTCTAAAGGAATTTACCATTTAGACTATAGTGTCAATTTTACGCATTATGCATTTAACGGTGAGTATGTAGGTTATGAAAATACACCAACACAAATTAATGAACCGATTTTGCATAAATCAGGACATAAAACAGCGATAAACCACTCAGCAACGCTTAGCGCGGATATCAATGATTATTTTATGCCGTTTTTCACCTATTCGCGCACACATAGAATGCCAAATATTCAAGAAATGTTCTTCTCTCAAGTATCTGATGTTGGCGTAAATACGGCATTAAAACCTGAGCGAGCAGAAACTTATCAACTAGGGTTTAACACCTATAAAAAAGCTGTTTTTACAGAAGAAGATGTTCTAGGTTTAAAACTAGTGGGATATCGTAGTTTCATCAAAAATTATATTCATAATGTATATGGTGTATGGTGGAGAGATGGCGTTGTTCCTGACTGGGCTGCTGATAATGGATTTAGATTTACCATTGCTCATCAAAATTATAAGCCTATTGTGAAAAAGAGCGGCGTCGAGTTAGAAATTAACTATGACATGGGACGTTTCTTTGCAAATCTGTCTTATGCATACCAACGAACAAATCAACCAACCAATTATGCAGATGCAAGTCCACGTCCTAACAACGCATCAAAAGATGACATTCTAAAACAAGGTTATGGTCTATCTCGTATCTCAATGTTACCTAAAGATTATGGAAGATTAGAACTTGGCTCTCGCTGGTTTGATCAAAAATTAACTGTTGGTATCGCAGCTCGTTACTATGGGAAAAGCAAACGAGCAACCATTCAAGAAGAATATATTAACGGCTCTGAATTTGAATTAAATACTAGTCATGAAAGAACTTATTATGCAATTAAGAAAACAGAAGAAATTAATAAACAACCAATTATTTTAGATTTGCATATAAGTTACGAACCTATCAAAGATTTGATTATCAAAGCTGAAGTACAAAACCTACTAGATAAACGTTATGTTGATCCTTTAGATTCTGGCAACGATGCGGCATCTCAACGCTATTATTCAAGCTTAAATGATTCCATTTGTAGCAAAAATGATACTTGCGATAACGGAATAAAAGATAAATCTGTGCTTTACAATTTTGCACGAGGAAGAACTTATATTTTTAGTTTAAACTATAAATTCTAATGGGTTTATATAAAAAGGCATAGTCAATTAACTATGCCTTTTTAAATAATGTTTATGATTCAATTTTAGAATTTATTATCTTATTAAAAGATTATTACTACAGTCTGTCTATCATCCCTAATACTAATGCCGAAGACTGTTTTGCAGCTAACGGTAAGAACTCTTCAAAAGACATACTCGCTTCGCCATCGCCTGCATCCGAAATTGCCCGAACAACCACAAAAGGTACGTTAAAGGCATGACAAACTTGTGCAATTGCTGTAGCTTCCATTTCTACGGCTGCCACATTGGGAAAATCCGCTTTAATTTGAGCAATTTTTTCTTCGCTATTAATAAAGCTATCACCCGAGCAAATTAAACCACGTTTTACATTTTGCCCTTGTGATTGGGCAATTTCATCGGCTAAATCGGCTAATTGTTTATCTGAAAGAAAAGCAGCTGGATTTGCAGGTAATTGACCTTTTTCATAGCCAAAAGCTGTCACATCGGCATCGTGATATCGGGCTTCATCTGAAATAACGATATCCCCCACTTTTAAGCCTTTCGCAACACCACCCGCTGAGCCCGTATTTAAAACCACATCCGGTTTAGCCAATTGTAATAAAGCTGTAGTGCCAATAGCTGCCGCGACTTTACCAATCCCAGATTGCAATAACGCGATCTCTTTGCCATTAATTTTGCCTTCAAAAATGACCGCACTTGCAACTTTTGTCTCTTTTTTATCTGTCATTAATTGGGATAAAATCTCCACTTCTTGTGCCATTGCACCAACAATCCCGATTTTCATTATTTTTTCCTTTCTTGTTCGAGTTTATTCACTAAGAAATCTAATACTGCCACTCCATAATCATCGTTATACAGCGTACTTGCGGTGAGAACATATTTCCCACCTATAACTACATAAGGAAAAGTAAAAACACCATATTCTTCCGTCAAATTAATAGCGTTACTTACATCCTTTTTCACTTCTGAAGAATGCACAACTTTGTTAAATTCAACTTTACTAATTCCTTGCGAGATTACCCATTCACTCATCTTATCTAATGTAGATAATTCGGTATAACGCGCCTTTTCAGAAGTTTCAAATAACAGCGTATCCGATAACTCGCCCACTTTTAAACGCTGTAATGTATAGAATATTGTCGCTGAAAATTTAGCTTCGTTTGTAGCAACTGGATGTTCTTCTAATGCGACTTTATTAGGTCGAATCTGGCTATAAAGTTGCAAAATATCTTGAGCTGAAGAACAAACCCGACAGTCGTAATCAAAGAAAAATTGGATAGGAATTCTACTATCACTTCTTCTAATCTGCTCAATAGGTTCTTGATATGAAAAATAATCTCTACCGTCTTCAAACTGTGTCACATTTGCAGGCGGTAAGTGTGGTGAATTTTTGGCAGAAAAATCCTTCGCATTGACTTCACCGAATGCGACATTTGTCACACTCAGCAATATCATTGCAAAGGATCCTTTTAATAATTTATTCTGCCAAACTTTTTTCATAAATTAACCAATTGGTTCAATATAATCGACTAATAATTGGAGGTTTCGATTTCCACGAAACTCATTAATTTCTAACTTATAAGCAAATTTTGCCTGCTTAATCGACAAATCGGGATAATACCGAGTATCAATATTAAACGCAATGGCATCTAATAATGGACCACCATTTTTAGGCTCAACAAGCATTTTTAAATAATTTTGATTTTGCCCGATAGCCCGTTGCTCAAAAATTTTAAATTCACCATCAAAAACAGGCTCAGGAAAAGCTTGTCCCCAAGGTCCACCAGATTTTATCACTTCTGCCGTTTCAATACTAAATTCATTTGCTTGAAGTTCGCCATCCGTCCAAATCACACCTTGTAATTGATCTTCATTTAACCAATCTTGCACCGTTTGATTAAAAATCTTTTGAAACTCAGGGAAAAAGCTTTCTTTAATGCTTAATCCTGCTGCCATGGCATGACCGCCAAATTTTAAAATCATATCAGGATGTTGGAAATGAATACGCTCTAATACATCGCGCATATGCAAGCCTTCAATTGAACGTGCAGAACCTTTTAAAATACCTTCTTGATCTTGTGCAAAAGCAATGACTGGTCGATGGTATTGATCTTTAATACGAGAAGCTACAATGCCTAATACACCTTGATGCCAATCTTTCTGAAATAAGGTTATTCCCATCGGTAATTCATCAGAAAGTGCGGTGAGATTGCGGCAAATTTCTAAAGCCTCGAGCTTCATGCCTTGTTCAATTTCTTTTCGAGCCTGATTTAAGCTGTCCAAATTCAAAGCTTGAGCTCTTGCCTCTTGCATGCTTTCTACAAGTAATAGCTCCACACCGACAGACATATTATCTAATCGACCCGCTGCATTTAAACGTGGTGCAATCGCAAAGCCTAAATCAGCCGAGCAAAGTTTTTCAACTTCTCGATTAGCCACTTCAGCGAGAGCAATAATTCCTGGACGACAACGCTTCGCACGAATTCGCATCAACCCTTGATGGGCTAATATACGGTTATTTTGATCAAGGGGAACAACATCCGCAATCGTGCCGAGCGCGACTAAATCCAGTAATTCAGTAAAATTAGGCTGTGTTTCAGCCGTAAAAATACCTAACTCGCGAAATTTGGCACGCAAAGCGAGCATTAAATAAAACGCCACGCCCACACCGGCTAAACATTTTGAGGGAAAATCACATTGTTGCAAATTTGGATTAACAATAGCATCAGCATTCGGCAGTATTTCTGGTGGCAAGTGGTGATCGGTAATCAACACCTTCACGCCCTGCTCTTTTAAATACGCTACGCCCTCAAAGGATGATACCCCGTTATCTACTGTCATCAATAACTGCACGCCTTTTTCCATTGCCATTTCAGCAACAGGCACACTCAAACCATAACCCTGTTCAAAACGATTCGGCACAAGATATTCTACATCAGTAAAACCAAGCATACATAAAGCCAAGACAGAAAGTGCCGTACTGGTTGCCCCATCAGCATCAAAATCACCAACGATAACAATCTTTTGTTTCTGTTGATAAGCATCAACCAATAAATTCACGGCTTGTTGAATACCGTATAATTGATTGGGATTTAGCATTGATTGCAAAGTGCGGTCTAATTCTTGACTATTTTTTATATGACGAGAACGATAGAGACGATCGAGTAATGTATTATCTGAAACAGGATTTCCGCCAGGAATTTCACGATGTTTAATGAGTTTTTTCACGGTGTTTCGTTATTTAAAATTACATTAAAGGAACATTCGATATGTACTTTGATGACATGAATATTTTAAGGGCGCATACAATACGCCCTCACTACTAATAATTATTGTGCTGATTCTTGTAACACAGCTAATAAATCTTGAGGTTTTAAATACCCGCCAAGCATTTCACCTGTTGAAGTCACAATACTTGGCGTACCTTTCACACCAAGTTGTATACCTAAATCATAGTGTTTTTTTACAATATTAGGGGTTTTCAATTCTTTCGGTAAGTTACCTTTTTCTGCTTCGTTCAATGCAAATACAGGATCTTTTGCCGTCCAAATTGCTTCCATTTGGCGAGCAGTTTCATTCATTCCTGCTCGAGGAAATGCCAAATAACGAATAGTAATACCTAAATCATTGTACTCTTTTATTTGTTGATGGAGTAAATGACAATAATGGCAAGTGATATCCATGAATACTGTCACAATATGTTTTTCATTTTTTGCCGGATAAACAATCATTTCATTTTTTAATGCGTTCACTTTATCCGCCAGAAATTTACTCGCTACATCAACAGGACCTTTATTCGTTAATTCATACATTTTACCTTGCAAAACATATTGACCATTTTCACTCACATATAAAATACCTTGATCTGTCACAGCAGTTTTAAGGCCTTTTACAGGCGAATCTTTTACTTCTATATTTTTCGCACCTAATGCCTGCAATTTTGATTTAATTGTAGCATCATCTGCCATTGCGTTAACCGAAACCGTAACTAAAAGTGCGGTCAGTAATTTATTCATACTCGTTGTTCCTAATTTATTATGAAAATGAGCCTGAATTATAAAGTAATTGATGATTTATGCAAAACTGTTATTTTTTCCAAATAGCATACTAAAAAGCTCAACTAAATGCTTGATCAAATAACTATACTTTATTACAATGCCAATTGTACCCATTCTGGTGCAATTTTTAATTCTACTCAAAGAGGATATCTCAATGAAAAACTTATTAAAAATCACAGCTATTGCAGCATTAACTTTCAGCTCTATTAGTGCATTTGCTGCATCTCAACAAGCTGAGGAAGTGAAAAAATTTAAAGCGTGGGAAGAAACAGCTGGCCAAAAACTTGAAGCAAGTTTTGATGCAATTGCTACTGCCTCTTCAAGTAGCAATGTGACCGCAACTGAAGCTGCTGTTGCAGAATTTGATAAAAAAGCAGCTGAACATGTAGCCGAATTAGAAGCATTAGGTATTAAAAGTGAAGAAGTTTCACCACTTGTTTCTATGTATAAAGAATATGTAGATGCTGAAAAAGAAGTGGCTCAACTAATTTTATCTCAAGTCAAATCACCATCTGCTGACAATGCAGGTAAAGTTCCTGAAGCTGTCGCAAAAGCAAACGCAAAAGACGATGCTATTGACAAATTAGCAGATCAATTAGAAGAAAAATTCCCTGCAGAGGAATAACTTCATCCTTTTTAATTATATTAAGAACCTTATTTATTCTAATAATAAATAAGGTTTTTTATTGCTCAATAATCTACCCAATCCTCTGTAGTTCCTTTATAATTTCAATCTTAATTTAACTTAAAAGCTTATTTAGTCATTATGTTTGAAATTAATCCAATCAAAAACAAAATTGCTGACCTTTCCGAGCGCACTTCTGTGCTTCGGGGGTATCTTTGACTTCGATGCAAAAGTTGAGCGTTTAGAAGAAGTTAATGCCGAATTAGAACAACCCGATGTGTGGAACGATCCTGAAAAAGCCCAAGCACTTGGGAAAGAACGCGTTTCACTTGAACAAGTGGTTGATACCATCAAGAATTTAGAACAAGGTTTAGAGGATGTTGAAGGGCTTCTTGAATTAGCCGTTGAAGCGGAAGATGAAGAGACCTTCAATGAAGCCGTTGCTGAATTAGATGAGCTTGAACAACAACTCGCAAAATTAGAATTCCGACGCATGTTTAGTGGTGAACATGATGCATGCGATTGTTATGTCGATTTACAAGCGGGATCAGGCGGTACAGAAGCCCAAGACTGGACGGAAATGTTACTTCGTATGTACCTTCGATGGGCTGAAAGCAAAGGCTTTAAAACAGAATTAATGGAAGTCTCTGATGGCGATGTCGCAGGTTTAAAATCCGCGACGATTCGTGTCAGTGGAGAATATGCTTTCGGTTGGTTACGCACAGAAACCGGTATTCATCGTTTAGTGCGTAAAAGCCCATTTGACTCCAACAATCGCCGCCATACATCATTTGCAGCGGCTTTCGTTTATCCAGAAATTGATGATAATATTGACATTGAAATCAATCCTGCAGATTTACGCATTGACGTTTATCGTGCATCCGGTGCGGGTGGTCAGCACGTCAATAAAACCGAAAGTGCGGTGCGTATTACTCACATGCCAAGTGGGATTGTCGTGCAATGTCAAAACGATCGTTCTCAACACAAAAATAAAGATCAAGCCATGAAGCAGTTAAAAGCGAAATTGTATGAGCTTGAGTTACAAAAGAAAAATGCGGACAAACAAGCGATGGAAGATAATAAATCTGATATCGGTTGGGGCAGCCAAATTCGTTCTTATGTGCTAGATGATGCACGTATTAAGGATCTGCGCACAGGCGTTGAAAATCGTAATACACAAGCCGTACTAGATGGCGATCTCGATCGCTTTATTGAGGCAAGCTTGAAAGCGGGACTTTAATCATCTCTTTTATACAAAAAAAGTGCGGTCAATTTTAACCGCACTTTTTTATTACACCTCTTCTTTTTCTTTCAGTTTATTCTTGCCTAACACTGCATCTTTCATCACTGTCAGCAATTCTTTTTGCACATGAGAAAGTTTTGGTCTTTCCGACTTTTCAAATGCTAATGGACGACAAAACTCCATAGCCTTAATGCCTAATCGAGCCGTCAATAATCCCACGCCAATCCCCTGTGCAGCTCTTGCAGAAAGTTTCGCGGTAATATCTTGCGAAAGCCAATCCATCCCTAAGTCTTGCACGATTTCAGTCGCACCGGCAAAAGCAAGATTCACCAATACCATTCTGAGCAAACGAAGACGGGTAAAATACCCAAGCTCAATCCCATAAATTGCTGCAATTTTATTGATTAAACGAATATTTCGCCACGCAATAAAAAACATATCAATAACGGCCAAAGGACTAATTGCCACAATCACAGCGGATTCTGCTGCCATTTTTGTAATCAGTTTTTTCGCTTTGTTATCAAAAGACTGTAATACCGTCTTACTAAATAAATGGGTGACTTCACGAGCAGAATAACTTTCATTCAACTGTTTTTCCCATTGGACAATTGAGGGATGTTGCGAATCCAATTTTAAGGTATCGGCAATCGATAAACACAAGGCTTTTCCTTTCTCGCTATCCTGTTCTGAAAAAACTTGATGATTTTTAACCGCACTTTCACCTATTAATCGCTGACTTTGTTCTTGTAAATTTAAGCGTTTTTTGAGTTTCACCAAACGTCGCCATTCTGCGATAATTTCAGATAAACCAAACAACACAACGACAAAACTCACCAAGGCAAAAGCAAGATAAATCCATTGTTGGTTTTGATAACTGTCCAAAATCCATTGAACAGATTGCGCAACCGTCGCCCCTAAAAATAAAAGTGCGGTCAATTTTAAAGCCGTTTTCCAACCACTCGATTTAGGCTTCACAATTTGCTCAAATTGCTCGTCCAACAACTCCCCTTCTAAAGGTTCATTATCGATGGTTGTTTCAACATTATAAAATTCCTGCTTAGGCAGAATTTCTTCCTCTTCTGGCTGTTGAGATTGTGTGAAAATTTGTTTTGTCATTATTCTTTCCAATAAAAATAGAAATGGT
>OGHW01001395.1_pt1 | contig 19530 bp, 19 predicted proteins | sample 1571641 | NCBI WGS metagenome assembly OGHW01 (sample SAMEA2582066, study PRJEB24529) | metagenome | biome: Human gut stool | place: China | collected 2011 | reverse complement strand
GGGCCGCGACGTCTGCGAGGAGGCCGCGGGCCGCCGAAGCACCACAGCCAGCCGCAGGGGCTGGCAAAAACATAGGCCACCGACCGGATGATGACGATAAGCAGCACAACGCTGACCACAAGAGTCAGGATGTCGGTCAGGGCGCTGCCGCCGCTGCTCTGCCCGCCCTGATAGTCGGGCTGCACGGTGCTGCCGTTACCGGTGCCGCCGGAAAGGCTGACCCCGTAAATATCCGCGATGGTGTTTGCCACGTTGCGGGCACAGGTGGTCACCGCGCCGTCATAATCCTTTGCGGCAAACTGATCCTCCATGGTCTGGGCGATGGCACTGGACTGCTTTGCCAGTGTGGTGTTGCGGAAGCCATCGCCATAGGTCAGGTAGTAGTCGCCGTCTGCATATTGCGCCGACTCCATCACAAGCAGGATCAGCACACCGTTATTGTTGGAGGACGAACCGATGCCCCACGCGTTGAAAGCCTGTGTGGCGTAATCCTCTGTGGAATCATTGCCTGTGTATTCTACTGTCAGTACACCGATCTGTGCGCCGCTGCAACTGGATTCCAACTGGGCGTTCAGTTCGGTGATGGTCTGCACGGTGCCGCTGCTCAGCACACTGGCATCGTCCACCACGCACTGATCCTTGGGCAGGCTGGGCAGTTGGGCGGCAAAGGCCGCCGGGCACAGCACCGCCGCGCTGACCACCACGGCCAGCACCAGTGCGCTGATGCGTTTTGCAAAGTTTTTCATGCGAAGGGCTCAACCTCCTTCACGCCGGACAAAGCTCCCAGCGCACTGGCCGGGAAGCCGCCGACTTCGTTCTGATATTCATACACCGCCGTATTGTACTGCAAGGTGCCGATGATGGTGGCTGCACTGTTGAATTGGCCGTACTGTCCCTGCACCGCACCCATCTTCATGGGATCTGCGGCCTGCTCCTGCAATTTTGCATACAGCTGGTCGATGGCAGCGCCCAGCGCCTGATCGGCCTGATACAGCGCGTGCATCGTGCTGCCCTGATAATAGGGCAGCGAGGTCAGCGTCTGGCTTTTGCCGCCGTTCTGCACCGCCTGCAGGCAAGCGGAGAAATCGTTCAGCGCAGTCTGTGCAGCCAGCACCTCGGCGCTGTCTGCACCAAGAGTATTGGAGGCGGTGGTCAGGATGTTCGCCGCCGTATTCTCCCGGGTGGTCAGCTCCTCGCTCAGGTTATAACCGTTGTCGGCGGCGACCCCTGCGGTGAACCACTGACGGGCAGTGTTGTACTTGCCGCGCAGCTTGGCGCTGCCAAAGCCGAAAAAAGCGGCCAGCATCACCACCACGCTCAAGGCCAGCGCCGCCGCCCGGGTGGAAAACGCTGCGGGCAGCTTTGCTTCCAGTGCGGCCAGCTTCTGCTGGCGGGGCGTCAGCCTTACGGCCTGCTCCGGCTTTGCCTTTTCGCGGTAGCTGCCCGCGTCAAAGCCGCCGGGAGCGGTTTGTTTGTTCTGAGAAAAATCAGCGTTTGCCATTTCAGCTCCGGATCTCCATCATTTTGGTTTTCAGTTCGTCCTCGATGCGGGTCAGCTCCTGCTCGGCGGCGGCGCGCTTTGCGCGGCCCTCGCTCTGGATCTTGTTCAGCTCGTCCAGCGTCTCGATCAGGCTCTTGTTGGTCTGCTGCAAAGTCTCGATATCCACGATGCCGCGCTGGCTCTCCTTGGCGGTCTCGATGGTGCCCAGCTTCAGCGCCTCGGCGTTCTTCTTCAGCAGATCGTTGGTCATGTTGGTCACAGCGCGCTCTGCCTGCATGGCCTGCTGGCTGTGTGCCAGACCCAGTGCCAGCACCATCTGGTTCTTCCACAGCGGGATGGTGTTCACGATGGTGGACTGGATCTTTTCTGCCATCATGGTATTGTTGTTCTGCAGCAGACGGATCTGGGGGCCCATCTGCAAGCTGATGTTGCGGGTCAGTTCCAGATCATACAGCTTTTTCTCAAAGCGCTCGCACTGGTCGGCAAGGTCACGGGCGGCCTGTGCATCCTCCGGCAGACCGGAGACCTTGGCCTTATCCATAGCCTGCTGCAGTTCGTTGGCACGCACATCGGCCAGCTTTTTCTTGCCGGCAAGGATATACATGCTCAGCTCCTTGAAGTAGGCCATGTTCAGCTCGTACATTTTGTCCAGCATGGCGATATCCTTGAGCAGCTGCACCTGATGGGCTTCCAGCATGGACTGGATCTTTTCCACGTTGGTCTCGGTCTTGTCGTACTTGGTCTTGAGGGCATCCAGCTGGCTGGTCTTTTTCTTGAAGAAGCCCATAATGCCCTTTTGCTGCTCCTCATTGGCGTCAAAGCTCTTCAGCTCGCCAATGAGGTCGGTGATCATATCGCCCACCTCACCCAGATCCTTGGTGGACACCTTGGAGAGGGCTGCTTCGGAGAAATCGCCGATCTTCTTCTGGCAGGCGGAGCCGTACTGCAGCACCTGCTGGCTGTTGGTGATATCGATCTTCTGGGCAAACTGATCCACCATGGCCTGCTCCTCGGGGGTCAGGTTCACCTGTGCCTCCGGGGCAGGGGCAGCGGCGGGCTTTTCCTCCTGCGGCACAGCAGCGGGGGTGGGGTCCAGCGTCAGGGTGGGCACTGCGGGGGCATCCAGATCAAAGTTCAGAGTATTGTCAGCCATAAGTGATTCCTTCCTTTCAAAATCCCGAGGGAATGTTCCGTTTTTACTTGCTCAGACCCTGCCCTTTCAGCATATTCTGCAAAACGGTCAGGTCTGCGGACAGGTCCATGCTCTCTGCCGCATACAGGGCATCCAGCTGGTTTTCAAAAGCCGTGGCAATGGAGGCGGCGTTGTGCTCCACCTCGGCGCGGATGGCGGCGGCGTTCTCGCCCCGCACACCCTGCTTTGCAAGCTTTGCGTACTGCTGCAGAACGTTTACGGCGTCCGGCAGATAGTAGTTGGCAAACCGGCGCACCTGCTTTGCCTTGGCGGGGTTTGCTTCCACCGCTTCCACGATGGAGCGTCCCGCCTTTTCCATGCGGGTCATGGCGGCAGACAGCTGCGGGTCGGGCAAAGCCTCGTTCAGTGCGTGCAGGGTGTCCAGCTTCTGCTGGATATCGGTCAGCATCTGGTCCACATCCTCCACACCGGTGTGGAAAGGCACCTCGTGCTCCACCACCCGGGGCGGGCAGACCTTCTGTGCCATGCCAAAGGCCACGGCGGCACCGCCCAGCGCCACCAGCAGTGCCCATAATTTATACACCGGCAACACCGCGCACAGCACCACGAACACCAGCGCCATGGCGTAAAAAGGCAGCACGCTGGGCTTTTGGGTGCGGATGATCTTGCTCATGGTCATTTCTCCTTGTCCGGGGCAGTGCGCCCCTTATGATATCCATAATACAACGTCCGCAAAAAAACGCAAGTATCCCGCAAAAGAATTTACAGCCTTGTCATCATTTTACGATCCAGTCCGCCAGCGCAGCGCCCCAAATCTCCTCCAGCCGGGCGGGGCTGCAGGCGGCGTTGGCGGGGCTTGTACTTGGCAGACGGACAGCCGGGATGCCGGTAAGCGGCTGCTGATATTTTGTGTAGATACGGTAGGCTGTGGCACCGTTGCAGAACACCGCCTGGATGGGTGCTTTGCGCAGCAGCCCGGCGATATCGTTGGGCACCACATCCCGGATGGAGGCATCCGATGCGCCGGTGATGGTGCAGCTTTCCAGCGTATCCCACAGCGCCAGCCCGTGGCGCAAAAGCAGCTGCTTTTTGGCGGCGATATCCTCCCGCGCGGGCAGCGGCTCTCCGGTCAGCGCCGCCAGCAGCGGCCAGAACCGATTTTGCGGATGGCCGTAGTAAAAGGCCATCTCCCGGCTTTTGGGGCTGGGCCATGTGCCTAAAATCAGCGCCCGGCTGCGGTCATCGTACACCGGTGCAAAGCTCATAAGCTGCCGCCTGCGCTTTCAATATTGCCCCATGCAGAGCCAAAGTCCTTGCCGGAGGGCTCCGCGCGGGGGCCGTCGAACCACAGCTCCTCGATCAGCGCCGCCACGCCGTCCTCCCGCACGTCCCCGATGATCCGGTCGGCAGCGGCCTTGGCGTCCGGGGTGCCGTTTGCCATGCAGGCACTCAGGCCGGCTGCCTTCAGCATCCCCACATCGTTGGCAGAATCGCCCACAGCCACGGCATCCGCCAGCGTAAGCCCCATCTGTGCACACAGGTCGGCAAGCCCTACGCCCTTATCCATGCCGCCGCGCACGATATCGTAGTAGCAGTAGCCGTCCGCGTTCTGCGCGCCCGTCTGCATCCAGTGCAGGCCAAGGTAGCCGTATTTTTCGTGGAAGCGCTCCACTTCCTGCGGCGGCATGGCGGCAAAGGCGGCGTGGGGCATATCCACCAGATGCCTGTCCTGATCTTCTCCGTCCACGCAGTCCAGCCCGGGGCTGTTCATCATCTGATAGCCGGTGTGCAGATACTCGTACTCGCAGTAGGCGTAATAGGCATCCCGGAAGTTGAATTGCAGCGGGTAGTTATAATCCTCACAAAAATCCACCAGCACATACATCTCCTCGCTGGTAAGCGGATGCTCGGCTATTACGTTGCCCTGCCTGTCCACCACGCAGGCACCGTTGCAGGTAATGGCGTAGTCGTACCGGATGCCGCCCAACTGGTTTTTGTCCCGGATGCCCGGGTAAGAGCGGCCGGTGCTGAGCACAAACTTACCCCCGGCGGCTTGCAGCTTTTTTACCGCCTTTACCACCGCCGGGCGGGGCTTTGCCTCCCCAAAGGGCATCAGCGTGTTGTCGTAATCGCTTGCCAAAATCTTATATTGCATGGTCATCTCTCCTGTGTGCATCGTTTTCTCCCAGTATAACACATTTCAAAGTCCAGCGGGAGAGGGAGAAAAGAAAAATGGGACAGCAGAATACCCGCAGGCATCCCACTGTCCCGAAATCCAAAATATTTTCCTTATCAGGCAAACACCGCCACGACCACCTGCATGGCCACGCCCACAAAGGCACCGGCAGCCCATGTCAGGCCGGTGATGAAGAGGTTCTGCTTCCACGAGGGGTTGGCGCGCCACAGCACTGCCAGACCCACACCCGCACCGGTGCACAGACCCGCCACAAGGCTGGAAAAGCGCAGCGCACCCTCCACATACAGCTGGGTCAACAGCACGCTGGCGGCGCAGTTGGGGATCAGCCCCACCAGAGCCGCCACCACCGGCTGGAAAAAGCCCATGTCGCCCAGCATCTCGGCGAACACGTCCTCGCCCACGCCTTCCACGATCATGCCGAACACCAGACTGAAAGCGAAGATGAACACAAAGATCTCCATCGTGTGGCGCAGCGCCGCCTGCCAGATGGGCTTTTCGTTGCCCTCGGCATCGCTGTGCTCCTCGTGGCAGTCCACCTCGTCCGCATGGCCGGTGTAGCCGCCCCGCAGCCCCTTGGGCAGCACACCCCGCAGCACAAAATCCAGCACAAAGCCCACCACGATGGCGTACACCACCTTAATGACCATCAGGACGGCCAGCTTATCCCAGTAGGCGGGCATGGAGACCAGCAGTGGGATAGCTTCGTCGCTGGTAGCAAGGTACACCGCCATCAGCGTGCCCAGCGTGATGACCCGGGAGGCGTAGAAGTTGGACGCAATGGCGGAGAAGCCGCACTGCGGCACACAGCCCAGTACCGCGCCCGGCACAGCGCCCCAGCGCCCGCCGCCCGCCAGCAGCGCCTCAATGCGCTCGCCGTGGCGGTGCTCGATATACTCGATCAGCAGGTAGGCCAGAAACAGAAAGGGCAGCATCTTGGCGGTATCCACCAAGGTTTCGCCCAGAACATCCAAAAACAGTTCCATAAATAATCGCTCCAAAGACCCGCAGGGGGGTCGTCTCTCAATAATTTGCAATCAGTTTGCATTTTCGTGCAGGGAAGATTATACACGATATCCTTCCCAATTGCAATACCAAATTGCAAATTGGTTGCAATTTTATGTTATGGAACGCTGCTGCGTGCAAAAAAAAAACGCCAACATCTGCAAAAGCCGTGTAGATGTTGGCGTTTTTTGATATCTTTTACCCCTTCAGCGGTACAAAGCCCACAAGGTCCTTGACCACCTCGCCGCCGATGATCAGACCGGCCACCGAGGGTACAAAGGCGTTGGAGCCCGGCACGGTGCGCCGTGCAGTGCACTTGCGCTGGGTGCCCGGGGGACAGATGCAGTGGTCCTTGCAGCTGATGGAGTCGTCCTCGATGGGGGTCATGGCAGGCTCCTTGGAGTAGACCACCTTCAGGTGCTTGATCTTGCGCTTGCGGCACTCGGTACGCATCACCTTGGCCAGCGGGCAGACCGAGGTCTTGTAGATATCGGTCACCTCAAAGCGGGTGGGGTCCATCTTGTTACCTGCGCCCATGGAGCAGATGATGGGGGTGCCCGCCTCCTTGCACTTCATCACCAGCGCCAGCTTGCCGGTAACGGTGTCGATGGCGTCCACCACATAGTCGTACTGGGTAAAATCGAAATCGTCCTGCGTCTCCGGGCCAAAGAAGCACCGGTGGGTGGTCACCTTGATGTTGGGGTCGATATCGTGGATGCGCTGTTCTGCTACATCCACCTTATACTGCCCTACCGTGCTGCGGGTAGCGATGATCTGACGGTTGAGGTTGGTCAGACAGACCTTATCGTCGTCGATCAGATCCAGTGCGCCCACGCCGCTGCGTGCCAGCGCCTCCACCGTATAGCCGCCCACGCCGCCGATGCCAAACACTGCCACCCGGGCGTGGTGCAGCTTTTCCATAGCCTCTGCACCCAGCAGCAGCTGGGTACGGGAATATTGATCCTGCATTTCGTTCTCCTTACTTTTCTACGCGGGTGATGGTGCCGCCGCCCAGCACCACATCGCCCTGATACAGCACGGCAGCCTGTCCCGGGGTGGGGGCACGCTGAGGCTGGTCGAATTCCAACCGGAAACCGTTTTCTGCAGGGTAGACGGTGGCCTGCTGCTCGGCCTGATGATACCGGGTGCGAGCAGTGACCCGCAGCGGCTCGGTCAGCGCCGGAATGGCGATCCAGTTCACATCCTCTGCGTAGACGATGCGGTCAAACAGTTCACTCTCCGGCCCGACGGTGACGGTATTGGCCTGCATATCCTTGCCGCAGACGTACACCGGCGCACCCAGCGCAAGGCCAAGTCCCTTGCGCTGTCCCAGTGTGTAGCGCACTGCGCCGCTGTGGGTACCCACCACCTTGCCGCTCTGATCCAGAAAATCCCCGGCAGGGTAGTGCTTGCCGGTAAACTGCTCCATAAAGCGGGCATAGTCGCCGTCCGGCACAAAGCAGATATCCTGACTGTCGTGCTTTTGGGCGTTGATAAAGCTGTGCTCCTGCGCGATCTTTCGCACCTCGGTCTTGTGCAGCGCACCCAGCGGCAAGCGGATATGTGCCAGCTGCTCCTGCGTGAGGTTATATAGCACATAGCTCTGATCCTTACCCTCGTCCAAGCCTTTTTTCAGCAGCCAGCGGCCGGTGGCTGCATCCTGCTCCACCCGGGCGTAGTGGCCGGTGACCACATACTCCATGCCGTGCTCTGCGGCCCAGTCCAGCAGGTGGCGGAACTTCATATATTTATTGCAGTCGATGCAGGGGTTGGGGGTACCGCCCGCCTCGTAGACGCGGATAAATTTTTCAATGATCTGCGCCCGGAAGTCGGCGGTGAAATCCAGCACCTGATACGGCATATCCAGTGCAAAGGCCACCTCGGCGGCGTCCTCGATATCCTTTTCCGAGCAGCAGGTCTGGTAGCCGGACTGTCCCAGCATTTCGTTGTGGGTAAGCCGCATAGTGATGCCGGTGCAGTCGTAGCCCGCCTGCTGCATCAGGCAGGCCGCCACCGAGCTATCCACGCCGCCGCTCATGGCAATGAGGGCGCGGGGACGGTTTGCAGGGTTCTGAGTGGTCATAGGTTCTCCTTTTATGGGTTCAACATACTAAAGCAGTAGTATAATACTACCGCAGCATAAACCGCTTGTCAAGACGCTATAATTTTCTGCGCCGCAGCCAGCAGCGCCGGTTTTTCGTTGGGATATTCTGCGCGTATCACGCCGTCCAGCAGCGCTTCCAGCACCCGGCGCAGCGCAGGGCCTGCCGGGATGCCCGCCGCCATCAGGTCGCGGCCGTTCACCGCCAGCTGGCTCACCCGGCAGCATACGCCGTCGGCTTCCAACTGCCGCGCCCGCTGCGCCGCAAGGGCGCAAGCCGAGGCAGCTTGCGGGTGCAGCGCCGCGCACAGCGCACACAGCCGCTCCACGGTGCGCAGCCCGTACCGCCCTAAAAGCCGCCGGATGGCAACCTCTCCCGCGTGTGCGGGAGTTTCTCCGAGGACCGTCCGCTGGGGTGGGACCCTGCTGCCGCAGGCAGTAGGGCGGGCGATGGAATGGCCCGATTCGTGTCCGAGGAGAAAGCTCCCGTACACGCCCTCCCCTGCCGTTTCCCGCACAAGTATTGCGGTCTCCTCGATACAGGTATTAGAGCAGCGCAGCCGTTTGAGCACCCGGCGGGTGTCGGTCTCGCCCAGAGCGCCCAGCAGCGCCGCCCAGCGCACCGGCAGGTTTTCCTCTCCCGCTGGACATGCATCCACCACCGGCTTTGCGGCGGTCAGGATTTCCGGGGTCAGCTCCGGCAGCACCACAGCCAGCACAGCGGGTTCCAGATACGCCCCCGGCTGCGGGGCGGCCAGCAGCTTTGCCAGTTCCTCCTGAATGCGCTCGGCAGAGATGCAGTCCAAGTGCGGTGCCAGCTGCCGCGCCGCCCGGGCGGTGGCTGCGTCCAATGCAAAGCCGAACCTTGCGGCAAAGCGGTACAGCCGCAGGATGCGCAGCGCGTCCTCGGTAAACCGCTGCTGCGGCTCCCCCACCGCCCGCAGCAAACCGTTTTGCAAATCCGCCTGCCCGCCAAAGGGGTCTACCAGCCCCTCAGCTTCATTATACGCCATGGCGTTGATGGTAAAATCCCGCCGGGCAAGATCCTCCCGCACGTCCGGTACGAACTGCACCGCGTCCGGGTGACGGCCATCGGTATAGCTGCCCTCGGTGCGGAAGGTGGTAGTCTCGTACAGCTGCCCGCCGTATTTGATGGTGACCGTGCCATGCTGCAAACCGGTGGGGATGCACTGCTCTGTCCCGAACAGTTCCATTACCTGTTGCGGCAGGGCACTGGTGCACAGGTCCCAGTCGTGGGCGGTGCGTCCCAAAAGACTGTCCCGCACGCAGCCGCCCACGGCATAGGCTGCGTAGCCCGCTGTGTGCAGGGCGTCCAGCAGGGCAGCTGCCCCGGGGTCAAGTGTCAGCTTCATTCCTCGTTCTCCTCGTAATGCAGGGTGATGCGTTTGCCGTCAAAGCCGCATTCTGCCGCCGGAAAGATGCTTTGCGCCTGTGCAAGATGCTCCTCCGGGTCGGTGATCATGGGGGAATAGTGCACCAGCCACAGCCGCTTTACACCAGCCTTTGCCGCCAGCGCTGCGCTTTGGCCAAAGGTGCTGTGCCCCCACTGCGCGGCCTGCGCCTGCTGCTCCGGCAGGGCATAGGTGGCATCGCAGAGCAGAAGGTCTGCGCCCTGCGCCGCCTGCTCCAGCGCCGGGCAGGGCGCACTGTCGCCGGAAAAGACGAACCGCAGCCCCTTGCGGGGTGCGCCCAGCACCTCGGCGGGCTGCACCATACGCTCTGCCAGCGGGACAGCCTGTCCCCGCTGCAAAAGCCGCCACTGGGTCACCGGTACGCCCAGCGCCCGCGCCTTTTCCGGGTCGAACCTGCCCGCCCGGGGCAAGTCCAGCCGGTAGCCCAGACTGCGTACCCGGTGCTTTGTTGCCACCGGCAGCAGCGTTGCCCCGGCGGGCCATCCATCCGAAAGAGCATCCAGCGCCACAGGCTGCCCGGCGCGGCAGACCAGCGGCTTTACTGCGTAGGGCAGCGGCCCGGTCAGGGCATACACTGCCCGCCAGACCTCCAAAAGCCCCTCCGGCCCCAGCAGCGTCAGCGGGCGGGTGCGCCCCTGCGCCCCAAGGGTCTGCAAAAGCCCGGGCAGACCAAAAATATGATCCCCGTGGTAGTGGGTCAGACAGATGGCGTCCGCGCGCATCAGGTTCACCCCGGCGCGGCGGGCAGCGGTTTGGGTGCCCTCGCCGCAGTCCAGCAGCAGGCTGTGCCCGCCGCACTCCGCCACAGCGGCGGTCAGGGCGCGCTCCGGCAGCGGCATGGTGGCAGCCGTGCCCAGCAGTGTAATGGTCAGCATAAGCAGTTCCTCCGTGGTTCTTCCCTGTTATCTTACCACAAACCCCGCCGGTGCACAATTCTTTCTGCCGCGGCATAAGCTGGGCAGAGCCTTGAAAAAGGAGGGCGCAGCCTATGCAGCGAGACCACAGAAAACGCTATTCCCCCGCCCGGCATCCGGTGCTTTTGCGCAGGGTGCTTTTGGTGCTGTGCATTCTGGCGGTGCTGTGGCTGGGGTACAGCTGCATGATGCCGCAGCTGCTTTTTTCTGCCCGGGGCACCATGATTTTTGTGCCAGACCCGCCGCTGCGGGGGTAGCGGGAAAAATTTTCATTTCATGAAGCACCAAACGCAAAAACAGGGCTGCTGCACGAGGTTTTGTGCAGCAGCCCTGTTCACAACTTATATACTTTCTAGCACTTTTTTCCCGGTCAGCGGGTCGGGGATACCCAGCAGCGCCAGTATAATTGCCATGCGGATATACACACCGTTATGCACCTGATCGAAATAAGCGGCGCGGAGGTCGTTGTCCACATCCGGCTTGATCTCGTCGATGCGGGGGAGCGGGTGCAGCACCGGCATGGTGGGCGGTGCCTGCTGCAACAGCTTTTCGTCCAGCTCATAGCAGCCTTTCAACCGCAGGTAGTCCTCTTCGTTGAAAAAGCGCTCCTTCTGGATGCGGGTCATGTACAGCACGTCCAGCCCGGGCAACTCGGCTTCAAGGTCGGCGGTCTCTTTATAGTTCTGGTGCAGCGGGGTCAGGGTCTCGTCCTTGACGTACTGCGGGATGCGCAGCTCCTCCGGCGAGATGAACACGAACCGGTTGCCCTCGAACTGGCTCAGCGCGGCGGTGAGGGAGTGCACCGTCCGGCCGAACTTGAGGTCGCCGCAGAAGCCGATGGTCAAATGATCCAGCCGCCCCTTGCGCTGGCGGATGGTCATCAGATCGATCATGGTCTGGGAGGGGTGGGCGTGGCCGCCATCGCCTGCATTGATGACGGGCACCCGCGCATACATGGACGCCCGCAGCGGTGCGCCCTCCTTGGGGTGGCGCATGGCAATGACGTCTGCATAGTTGCTCACCACACGGGCGGTATCAGCCACCGTTTCGCCCTTGCTGGCGCTGGAAAGCTGCGCCCCGGCAAAGCCCAGCGTCTTGCCGCCTAGCCGCAGCATAGCGGACTCGAAGGAAAGGCGGGTGCGGGTGCTGGGCTCGTAGAACAAAGTGGCCAGAATGCGGCCGTCACACAGGTGGGCGTAGGGCGCGGGGTCAGCCTCCATCCGGTCGGCAAGGTCGAGCAGTGCCAGCTGCTCAGCCAGAGAAAAGCTGCCGGGCTCAATAAAATGTCTCACAGCCATTCTCCCTTCAGCACAAACTTTTCGCGCTCGGCACCGGTGGAAACGAACTGGATCTCGTGCCCCAGCTGCTTTTCAAGGAACTCCACATAGGCCTTGGCTTCCTTGGGCAGCTCTGCCCAGTTGCGGCAGCCGGAGATATCCTTGTTCCAGCCGGGCAGCAGCGTGACCACCGGCTGCACACGGTCAAGGTCGGACAGGGTGTCGAAGCGGGGGACTTCCACGCCGTCCAGCTTGTAACCGGTGATGACCGGGATCTGCTTCATGCTGCTCAGCACGTCCAGCTTGGTCAGCGCGATCTTATCCGCGCCCTGACATTGCAGGCCGTAGCGGCTGGCAACGCAGTCAAAGGGGCCCACCCGGCGGGGACGGCCGGTGGCTGCGCCGTACTCGCCGCCGGCCTTGCGCAGCTTTTCGTTCCACGCTTCGCCCATTGCGTTCTCTGCTGCAAAGGGGCCAGCGCCCACACAGGTGGAGTAGGCCTTCAGCACACCCACCACATGATCCAGCTTGCAGTTGGGGATGCCCGCACCCAGCGGCGCGTAGGCCGCCAGCGTGTTGGAGCTGGAAGTGAACGGGAAGATGCCGTAGTCGATATCCCGCATTGCGCCCAGCTGCGCTTCCAGCACGATGCGCTTGCCGCTGTCGTGCGCCTGCTGCAAGAAAGCGCCTACATCACAGATGAAGGGCGCAAAGTACGCTGCCTGCTGCCTGCACCAGTTCAGCAGGGCATCGTAGCTCATGGGCTCCTGATGATAGCAGCCCGCCAGCTCCATGTTTTTGGCGTCCAGGATCATGTGCAGACGGTTCTGGGTGCGCTCCTCGTCCAGATGCAAAAGGTCACCCAGCCGCAGGGTCTTTTTGCGGTACTTGTCGCTGTAAGCGTAAGCAATGCCGCGCCGGGTAGAGCCGAACGCGCCGCCCTTTTTAGCAAGGCGGTCCTCTTCCAGCCCGTCCTGTACCTTGTGCCACGGCATGGAGATAGTCGCCTTATCGGAGAGCTTCAGGTTCTCCGGCTCCACCTTCACGCCGCGCGCCTCGATGGCCTCCATCTCCCCGGCCAGATGCTCGAGGTCGATCACCATACCGGTGCCCAGCACACAGGTCACCTCCGGGTGCAGGATGCCGGAGGGCAGCAGGTTCAGGATGAACTTGCCCTTCTCGGTCACAACGGTATGACCGGCATTGTTGCCGCCCTGATAGCGCGCAACGATATCGGCATTTTCGGCCAGCAGGTCGATGACGCGGCCCTTGCCCTCATCGCCCCAGTTGATTCCAGTAACAGCGGTCAGCATAAACTTCATTTACCTTCTTTTCATTCTTGTTTCCTGTTCGCGGTGTCTATTATACGAGCGTGCAGAGAATATGTAAAAAGTATCCTGTGTATAGCAGCAATATGTTTTTTACATTGCAGAGGCTGCTGCCCGCATCCGGCACAGCCAAGCCGTAAAAAGCGCTTGCAATTCCGGCGCGCCGTGCTATGATACAAGAAGAGCATAAAGCCGCTTCTGCCGCTGGCCGCGCCGGAAGCCCGACAGGAAAGAGGGCCGCACCTATGTATGTGGACTGGGAATACTACAAAATCTTTTACTATGTGGCAAAGTATCAGAACTTTACCCGCGCGGCGCGGGTGCTGGGCAATAATCAGCCCAACATCACCCACGCCATGAACCGGCTGGAAAGCCAGCTGAACTGCGTGCTGTTCATCCGCTCCAACCGGGGCGTCACCTTAACGCCGGAGGGAGAGCTGCTGTATTCCCGCATTGCCTCAGCAGCGGTGCAGATACAGGATGCCGAGGAGGAACTGAGCGCCACCGCCACGCTGGAGCACGGTGCCATCAGCATCAGCACCACCGAGACCGCTTTGAACATCTACCTGTCCGAAAAGCTGCGCGCTTTCCATACAGAGTACCCGGGCATCCGGCTGCGCATCTCCAACCACTCCACTCCGCAGGCGGTGCAGGCGGTACGCAACGGCGAGGTAGATTTTGCCATCGTGACCACCCCCGCAGAGGTGGAAAACGGGCTGAAAATGGTAGAGCTGATGCCCTTTTATGAAGTCCTTGTGGGCGGAAAGACCTTTACGGCGCTGGCCAGCCAGACCCTGAGCCTGAAGGAACTGGCCGGTTATCCCCTGATCTGCCTGAACGAGGAGAGCATGACCCGCAGCTTTTACCGGCAATTCTTTCTGGAACATGACGCAGTGCTGAAACCTGACACCGAGGCCGCCACCACCGACCAGATGCTCACGCTGGTCAAAAGCGAGTTGGGACTGGCCTTTATGCCAGAGCCCATGGCAGCACCCCTGCTGGCCAGCGGAGAGCTGGTGCAGCTGCACTTGCAGGAGATCATCCCCTCCCGCTCCATCTGCCTTGTCTACGACCATCACCGCCCGCTGAACACCGCCGCCCGCAAGTTCCAGCAGCTGCTGACCAAGGCCGGGGCACGGAGCGCAGAACACAAATAAAGCCGACCCTCCGGGTGTTATTGCACAGCTGCAAGCTTAACAGGTTCCGCTAAAGGCTTCCCCCGAACGGGGGAAGCCTTTTGTTCCGACAGCTTTCAGCCAAAAGGGGCTGCTGCACCAATGATGTGCAACAGCCCCTTTTTTGTTATTTCCGGGTGCTCTGCGTCAGCTCCCGCTGCTCCTCCTGCAGTTCCTGCTTCAGGGTGCGGTCGATCTCCCGGGTCTCCTGCCGGATGGCAGTCAGGTCTTTTTCGATGATCGGGTTCTCTTCCAGTTCCTCCCGGATGAACATCAGCGCAAAGCTGACCAGCAAAAAGCAACAGGAGAGCCAGATGGCTCTGCCGCCCAGCTGCGCCGCGCTCTTGCTGCCCAGTCCTGCCCCCAACGCGAACAGGAATATGATGCCGAAGTAGCGCACCATTCTGTCCTTTGCGCGGGGCTCGTGGGTCTTGCGCCAGATGCAAAAGGCCTCCACGCCGCTGCGCAGGTCGCCGATGCACATGGTACTGGCAAAGGCGTAGCCGTTCACCTTGCGGAAAGCCTGCACCTGCATGGCGCAGGAAAAAGAAACGATGGCGTTGGCCAGCAGGTTCTGCGATTGCGGCAGAAAGCCCACCGCGAACAGCAGCAGCACCTCGCCCAGCACCACCAGCTGCCGCCAGTGCAGCCGCTGCATTGCCTGAAAGTGCTCCCGCATTTTTTCCGCAGCCAGCACCCCCAGCGCAAAGGCGCACAAAGGCACCAGATAGTGCAGCACCTTGTCCCACCGGCCATCCATGATATTGGCGCTCAGCAGCACGATATTACCGGTCTGGGCATTGGCAAACACCTTGCCCCGGAACAGATAGGTGTAGGCATCCTGCAAGCCGCCGGACAGCGAAAGGAACACCGCCGTAAGAAAGGACTCGGACATTTGTCCGTGATGCTTTGTTTTCATACTTGTACCCTCTTTTCGGGCTCTATTATAATACATTTTGCAGCAGTTTCTGATATCATTTTTACATACCGGCTATGTTTTCCGCCCCAAAAGGCACAAAAACCGCGGGTGCCCTTCCCTATTTCAGCGCAATCTGTTAGAATAGGGATAGAAAATCTCGTACACAGGGAGGAGTTTTTAGTATGAAGATCGCAATTCCTTATGAAAACGGTCAGGTGTTCCAGCACTTCGGCCACTCTGCGCAGTTCAAGCTGTACACCGCCGAGGAGGGCCGCATCACCGGTGCCGAGGTGGTCTCCACCGACGGGCAGGGACACGGCGCGCTGGTGGGCTTTCTGGTGCGCAACGGCGTGAACGTGCTGCTGTGCGGCGGCATTGGCGGCGGGGCACAGATGGCGCTGGCACAGGCCGGTATCCGTCTGTGCGGCGGCATCACCGGCGAGGCCGACAGCGCTGCGGCGGCTTATCTTGCCGGCACGCTGGTCTTTGACCCCAACGCCCGCTGCACCCACCACGACCACGAGGAGAGCCACAGCTGCGGCTCTCACGCCTGCCACGCCGACAAGGGCGGCTGCGCCGGCAATTGCCATTAAGAGCCGTTCCGCTTTCCGGCGGGACGATTTTGAATGCCCTCCGCTTGCGCTCTGGGCATTTTCAGAGGAAAAGATATTTAAATTTCGGGGTTCTGAAAAGCCTGCGGGCTTTTCAGAACCCTTTTTTCACGGAAAGGAGTAAATAAAATCGGGCAGCCCGCAGGCTGCCCGATTTTGCTAAAAAATGCTATTCAGAAAAGTTCTCAGACTTTCTCGATGGTGATGCTCCACTCGCTGGTCATGGCCTCGTCCGGCTCCAGCACCTCGTGCTTTCCGTCCTCGTTCACGCTGTTGGCCCAGCCGTTCCAAGGCTCCATGCAGACGAAGCTCTCGGCATCCTGCTGCCACAGCACGCCGTTTTCAAAGGTCTCGTCGGCGTCTACGGTCACCTTGTGGCCGTTGCCCTTGTCGGTCAGGGTCATGGGGAACTGCACGCCGGTCAGCAGACGGACAGAGTTGTCTGCGCCCTCCTTGCGGGTGAGGGTGATCTTTTCCGGGGCGGCGGGCTGCTCGCCCTTGGCGTTGTCGGAGCAGGTGGCGCACTTGATGTCGAATTCCACGTTCTCCAGCTTGGAAGCGGTAAAGTAGGGGTGGTAGCCAAAGCTGAAGGGCATATCGGTGTTGCCCTCGTTGATGACGGTCAGACTGACCAGTGCCTTGTTGCCCTCCAGATTATAGTTGAGCAGCAGGGTGAAATCGAACGGATAGAGGAACTTGGTCAGCGGGGTGGACTCCAGTGCCAGCGTCACGCCGTCCGGGCCAACACTGTCCACTTCCCATGCGCACAGGTCGGCAAAGCCGTGGGTCTCCATGGGGTAGGCCTTGCCGTCAAAGATGTGCACGCCGTTATCCGGGTTGCCGCAGCTGGGGAACAGCACCGGCACGCCAAAGCGGGGACGGTTGCACTCCGAGAAATTGGGGCGGCGGGTCCAGACGAACTCCTCGCCGTCCAGCGTAAAGCTGGTGATCATACCGCCGCGCTCCGGGGTGATGGTGAGGGCGGTCTTTGCCTCGGGGTCGGTGATGACGTACTGCTCGTAGCAGGCGCCGTTCTCGGTGATGTACCGGGTGGTGATCTGATTCATAAGTAAAAGCCTCCTATTATTGCCGCCGGGTCGCCCCGGCGGGTCATTCCTTGTGCTCGGTCTGCCGTGCATCCAGCTTTTTGAAGTAGTAGTCGATGCCGTAGCGGATCAGATATTTGATCAATCGTACTACACCATAAATGATAGCCGCATAAAGCAGCAGTGTCAACAGCAGCACTCCATTTGCGCCCAACATTTTATACACTTCCTTTCTTTTTATGCACAAAAAGGCCGCCGTACCGCATTTTGCCGTACAGCAGCCCTTTTTCAGTTACAGAACCACGCCGTCCTTAAAGATGGAGATCTCGCGGAAGCCGTGCTTTTCCGCCTTGGTCTGCTCGCCGCTGGCCACGCGGATGACCAGATCCAGCAGATCCTTTGCAGCCTCGTCAATGGTCTTTTCACCATCCGCGATGACACCGGTGTTGAAATCGATCCAGCCGCCCTTCTTCTCTGCCAGCGGGGTGTTGGTGGAGATCTTCAGGGTGGGAGCCGGTGCGGAGAACGGGGTGCCGCGGCCGGTAGAGAACAAGATCAGGTGTGCGCCTGCTGCCGTCATGGCGGTGGCGGAGACCAGATCGTTGCCGGGGCCGTAGAGCATATTCAGACCCTTGGTCACCACGGGGTCGCCGTAGCCGATGACGTCCATGATGGGGGCGGTGCCGCCCTTCTGCACGCAGCCGCAGCTCTTATCCTCCAGCGTGGTGATGCCGCCGGCCTTGTTGCCCGGAGAGGGATTATCGTACACCACCTCGTTGTGGCTGATGAAGTAATCCTTGAAGCCGTTGATCATGTGCTCGGCCTTGACGAACACTTCCTTATTGATGCAGCGGTCCATCAGGAAACCCTCTGCACCGAACATCTCGGGCACCTCGGTCAGCACGGTAGAGCCGCCACGCTGACCCATCATGTCGGAGAAGCGGCCGATGGTGGGGTTGGCGGTGATGCCGGACAAGCCGTCCGAGCCGCCGCACTTCATGCCCACCACCAGCTCAGACACGGGGATGGGCTGGCGCTCAAACTGCCCGGCATAGGCAGCCAGCTCCTTCAGGATATCGCGGGCGGCGGCAAACTCGTCCTCCACGTCCTGACAGGTCAGGAACTTGACGCGGTCGTGGTCGTACTCGCCCAGCTCCTCCACGAACTGATCGTGCTGCAGGTTCTCGCAGCCCAGATGCAGCACCAGAACGGCGGCGGCATTGGGGTGGCGCACCAGCGCAGCCAGCAGCTTGCGGGTCTGTGCATGGTCGTGGCCGGTCTGGCTGCAGCCGAAGGGATGGGTGAAGGTGTACAGACCCTCGATGGAGCCGGTGACCAGATCCTGATTGTCGGCAACCATCTTCTTGGCGATATCGTTCACGCAGCCCACGGTGGGGATGATCCAGATCTCGTTGCGGATGGCGGCGCGGCCGTCCTTGCGGCGGAAGCCCATAAAGGTCTCCGGCTCGACCTTAGGCAGCGGAGCCAGATCCGGGGCGGGGTTATAGCTGTACTCCACCTCGCCGGACAGGTTGGTGTGCACGTTGTGGGTGTGCATCCAGGTGCCGGGGGCGGCGTCTGCGGTGGCATGACCGATGGGGAAGCCGTACTTGATGACGTTCTCGCCGTTCTTAATGGGCTTGACTGCCATCTTGTGACCCTGCGGGATATCCTCCAGTGCGGTGACGGCAAGGCCGTCCACCTCCACCAGCGTGCCCTTGGCAATGGGGTGCAGGGCAACGACCACATTGTCGATGGGGCTGATATGAATTGCCTGCGGCATAGTTGTTCTCCTTATCGTATCGCACAAAAGGGCTGCTGCCCAAAGCAGCAGCCCTTTGTTGTGCGGGTAGGTTGATTTTCAGCTTACAGGCAGCTCTTGTAAGCAGCCTCGGCACCCTGGGTGCGGATCATTTCCAGATCTGCCAGCACAGCAGCCTCCAGACCCTCGATCTTGGTCAGATCCTGATCCCACATCTGGGTGTTGGTCAGCACAGCGTGCACCAGCTGCGCAGCGGTGTCGTCCTTGTGTGCGTAGTAGAAGTCCAGAGCCCATGCGTCGTCCTGGATCTTGTAGGTGTTGCCTGCGGGGCGCTTGCAGATCAGGCCGTCAGCGGTGCGCTCCTGAATATCGTTGGAGTAGAAGGCGATGTAGGCTGCCAGAGACATGGTCAGGCACTTGGGCAGCTGCTTCTGCTCCTCGATGTAAGCGAGGAAGGAGGGCATGTTGCGAGCCTTCCACTTGGAGGTGGAGTTCAAGGAGATGCTCATCAGCTCGTGGTTGACGAAGGGGTTGTTGAAGCGATCCTCAACAGCAGAGGCAAAGTCCTCCAGATCCTTCTTGTCCAGCGGCAGGGTGGGGATGATCTCCTCGTGCAGCATCTTGTTCATAAAGCCGCGCACGGTGTCGTTGTGCATGCAGTCGCGGACGATATCAAAGCCTGCCAGATAAGCGCCCAGCACAAAGCCGGTGTGTGCGCCGTTCAGGATGCGGACCTTGCGCTTCTTGTAGGGGGTAACGTCGGGCACGACCATGACGTTGACGCCGGCCTTCTTGAACGGCAGCTTGTCCTCCAGACCTGCGGGGCCCTCGATGACCCAGACGCCGAACACTTCGCCCACGTCCAGAGCGGCATCGTGGTAGCCGTTGGCCTCTTCCAGAGCGGCCAGCTCCTGCGGGTCACGGATGCGGCCCGGAACGATGCGATCCACCAGAGTGGAGCAGAAGGTGTTGGCGGTGTTCATCCAGTCGATGAAGGCGGGCTCCAGATCCCAATCCTTGGCGTAGTTGTTGCAGCACTTCTGCAGCTCCTTGCCGTTGTTGTCGATCAGCTCGCAGCTCAGGATGACCAGACCCTTATCGGCAGCGCCGT
>OGHW01001380.1_pt1 | contig 19810 bp, 20 predicted proteins | sample 1571641 | NCBI WGS metagenome assembly OGHW01 (sample SAMEA2582066, study PRJEB24529) | metagenome | biome: Human gut stool | place: China | collected 2011 | reverse complement strand
AAGAACGCGACAAACAAGAAGATTACCAAGCTAAATACGATGCGACAGTCGTACGCATTGAAGAAATGAAGAAGTTGGTGTAGAAAACCAAAGGTGATATTATGACAGAATTAATTACATTCCTAGAGAATCATTGGGAAAAGGTTAAAAAGTTAGAAGTTCGAGAGCATATTGAAGTTTCAAACCGAGATCGTGATGAGTTAAAAAGAGATTATGCAAGAGTTATCTACTCAACTTCATTTAGACGTCAACAAGGGAAGATGCAACTATTCGAGGTGAATAGTAAAGCTTTTCATAGAAATCGACTAACACATAGTTTTGAAGTTGCACAGATAGCTCGTGGAATTGTTGATGAACTCAAGGTAAAAGTTAAGAAAGAAATTAAAACTAAATCTGCGGACGCCAACACAAAAGAATATATTCAATGTGAGAAAAATATAGAGAAAAATTTCTCAAAAATGAGCGTAGTGGTTGAAACGGGTTCCTTGATTCACGATGTTGGAAATCCTCCTTTTGGTCATCATGGGGAAAGAGTTTTGAATAAACTTGCTCCGGATGTTGGATTCGAGGGAAATGCACAAGGCATTCGTGTTCTAAGAAAAATTGAGAAGAAATCTCCTCAATATAATGGTCTTAATTTGACTTATCGTACTTTAGCAGCAATCATCAAGTACTTTGTTGCATATGATAAGGATAAGAAAAAATTTTTATATAAAGATGATTACGATGAATTATCTAATAAGTTTGAAAAAGTTTTAAAAAATACTAACTTGCCGTTTAGAACAATTGATGTCCAAATAGTTGATCTTGCAGACGAAATTGCATACTGTGCTCATGATTTAGAAGATGCATTAGCTAGCAATTATTTTACAATTGATGAATTTATTTTTAGATTAAAAAGTAAACTAAATCAACAGTCTCAAGATGATTTCAAAGAATGGGTTGAAAGTGCAAGAAATTTTGCAAAACAAAAGGGAATTATTGGACTTCAATCGGAAGATTATGATTTTTATTTCCGAAGAGAATTAATTTCTATTATAGTAAATAAACTAATCGAAGATATCAATGTTATCACAGTAGATGATGACTTTAAAATAAAAACTGGAACAAATAACAAGGAAGAACTCGGGTTTGAAAATTATAAATCTTTGGCAGAAGCACTGAAAAAAACTATATTTAATTGTGTCACTGGTTCAGATAATATCATGCTTTATGAAAGGGTTGGAACAAAGGTTTTAACGAAACTTTTTGAGTTATTTATGAATGACGAGTATAACGAAGATGGAATGCTAATGCCAGTCGAGTATAGATGGGATAATCATACTAGTAAAAAAGAAAAAACTAGAAAAGTTTTAGACTATATATCTGGAATGATGGACACATATGCAGTAGAAGTCTATATAAAACATTTTGGCGAAGATCCCTTTAATGTAAAATATGATAGAGAAATATTTAAGGGCTCTAAACAAGAACATAGTAGTATATTCTCTGGATTAAAAGACTCCTTTTTCTCTTACATAAAGAAAAGATAATAGATACAAATAGCAACTCAGTTTACTTATTTTCATAAACATATTTATTGTTCTTGATTAGTAAATTATATGTGATTTTATGATTAAGTATCAGAATTACTACCTTAGAAAGCAGGTAAGACATGACAAATTCTGTAAGTTCTAACCGACCTGAGAAGTACAACATTGTAGTTTCTTTCTCAGATGTTGAAAAATAGAGTTATAGTTTGAACAAACCAATGAATATGATAGGTATGGTTGTCAGTCTGATTGTTTAAATGATTCAAATTTATATTTTGATAATCGTGAAACCTTATCCGCCCCTATGTATGTGGTGACATAAGAATTTTTTATGACAACTTCTTTGAATAGTCTCTTATTTTGAAAAAATAGAATTTTTTTGGCTGTAAAATGAAATTGTGATTAAGATAAATATTTGACTATTTTTTACAAGCCCAACTTTCAGTGTTGAGCTTGTTTTTTCATATTCAAAAAGGTTCGTATAGGGCTCTTAATTTTTCAAAAGAATTTACTGAAAACTCTTGAAATTCAAGAAAAAAGGAGTAGACTAATAGGTGATTAAACCTAGGAGGCAAGTCGTGAAATACTACGTTCAATTCATGTTGATTTGTTTGTTTGCTGTTATTGGTGAAGCTATTTCAACATTTTTCAAATTACCTATTCCTGGAAGCATTATTGGCCTATTCTTGCTTCTTATTGCTCTTCAGCTTAAGTGGATTCGTCTACGTCATATTCATGCAGTAGCAGAGTTTTTAATTGCCAATATGACTATTCTATTTTTGCCAGCAGGTGTCGGTATTATGGAACGATGGAATGCTATTTCAGCGAATATTGTCCCTATTATTTTGATTATTATGGGAGCCTTGGTTCTTAATATTGTAGTGATTGCAGTAGTTGTCGGTTTCATCAAAAAACATTTTGAAGGTGATTACGAGGAGGTAAAACGTGGCTAATTTTTTTAATACACCCTTGTTTGGGCTAACACTTTCTGTACTAGCTTACACAATAGGGCTTTTGATTTATCGCCGTTTTCCTAATCCTTTGACAACACCTCTTCTTGTATCGACTGCCTTGATTATCGCCATTTTGCATTATACAGGTATTTCCTACAAGGATTACTATGTTGGTGGTTCTTACCTTAACAGTTTGATTATTCCTTCAACAGTCGCGCTAGCAGTTCCTTTTTATAAAAATCTACACCTCATGCGCCATCACTATAAGAGTATTCTCATTGGATCAACGGTTGCCTGTGTTCTAAATACGAGTTATACGGCCTTGATTGCTAAGCTTTTTGGGATGGATTATTTCCTAGCCATCTCTCTCTTTCCTAAGTCTGTAACGACTGCCATGGCTGTAGGAATTTCGGAAAAAATGCAGGGGATTACGACAGTAACCTTGGTCGTCGTTGTTATTACGGGAATCTTAACCTCAGTTTTAGGTCCTGTCTTTTTAAAAATGATTGGCATTAAAGATCCAGTTGCTATCGGACTTTCACTAGGAGGGACCGGACACGCTGTAGGTACAGGAACTGCCTTCAGATATGGTCAAGTTGCAGGTGCCATGGGGGGGCTTTCAATCGCTGTAACAGGGATTCTATATGTCTTTATTAGTCCTATTGTGGCAAGTTTGATTCTGAAATAAAAAATTAAGGTTTGGATAGGTTTTCCAAGCCTTTTTAGCTGTGAAAAACAAGCAAAATCTGACCTTTTATGTTATAATTAAGGTTATGAATTATGGAGATTATATCTGGGATTTGGGTGGTACCTTGTTGGATAATTACCAGGTATCAACCCAAGCCTTTCTAGCAACTTTAGAACAATTTGAGCGTACAGCAGAACCTCAAGCAGTCTATGATGCCCTTAAGGTATCAACGAGCACTGCCATTGCTATGTTTGCGCCTGATATAGCTGATTTTCGAACCCTATATAAGCAAGAGGAAGCCAAGCATTTACAGGAACCTGTTCTTTTTGAAGGTGCTAAGGCTGTCCTAGCTAAGATTGTGGCTGAGGGTGGGCGTAATTTTTTGGTTAGCCACCGTAATCACTTGGTGCTAGAAATCCTTGATAAAGCAGAAATTGCCTCTTATTTTACAGAGGTTGTAACTTCTGAAAATGGCTTTGCTAGAAAGCCGAGTCCAGATAGTTTCCTTTATTTAATAAAAAAATACGATATTAAACACGGCTTGGTCATTGGTGACCGCCAGATAGATATAGAGGCAGGAAAAGCAGCAGGTCTGGATACCTTGCTTGTTGATGGCCATAAATCATTATTGGAGATTGTGACATAAATGACTGATGAATTAAAAAATCTTGAAGAAAAAGCGCAAGAATATGATGCCAGCCAGATTCAAGTCCTAGAGGGCCTTGAAGCGGTACGTATGCGCCCAGGTATGTATATTGGATCAACCTCAAAAGAAGGGTTGCATCATTTGGTATGGGAGATTGTCGATAACTCAATCGATGAGGCCTTGGCTGGTTTCGCCACTCATATTCAGGTCTTTATTGAGCCGGACAATTCTATCACGGTTGTCGATGATGGTCGTGGTATTCCAGTCGATATCCAAGAAAAAACTGGCCGTCCTGCAGTTGAAACTGTCTTTACGGTCCTTCACGCTGGTGGTAAATTCGGCGGAGGAGGTTATAAGGTCTCTGGTGGATTGCACGGGGTTGGTTCTTCGGTCGTTAATGCCCTCTCAACACAACTTGATGTTAAGGTTTATAAAAATGGCCATATCCACTTCCAAGAGTATAAACGTGGGGTAGTGGTGGCAGATTTAGCAGTAATTGGTGAAACAGAGAAACATGGTACGACTGTTCACTTTACGCCAGACCCAGAGATTTTCCAAGAAACAACCGAGTTTGATTTTGGAAAATTGGCTAAACGTATCCAAGAGCTAGCCTTTTTGAACAAGGGGCTCCGTATCTCTATCACAGATAAGCGTGAGGGTCTCGAACAAGAGAAACATTATCACTACGAAGGTGGTATCACGTCTTATGTGAAATACATCAATGAAAACAAGGATGTTATCTTTGACGAACCTATCTACACTGATGGTGAGATGGATGGTATTTCGGTTGAAGTTGCTATGCAATACACGACTGGTTATCATGAAACAGTGATGAGTTTTGCTAACAACATTCACACCCATGAAGGTGGTACCCACGAACAAGGTTTCCGTACAGCCTTAACGCGTGTCATTAATGACTATGCACGTCAGAATAAGATTCTCAAAGAAAAAGATGATAATTTGACTGGGGATGATGTTCGTGAAGGGTTGACTGCTATCATCTCTGTCAAGCACCCAAACCCACAGTTTGAAGGTCAAACCAAGACCAAGCTTGGAAACTCTGAAGTGGTAAAGATTACCAATCGTCTCTTTAGTGAGGCTCTAAGTCGCTTCCTCTTGGAAAATCCTGCCATTGCTAAGAAGATTGTTGAAAAAGGGATTTTGGCTTCTAAGGCCCGTATCGCCGCTAAGCGTGCCCGTGAAGTGACACGTAAGAAGTCAGGTCTTGAAATTTCTAACCTTCCAGGGAAGTTGGCAGACTGTTCATCAAATAATGCCGAAATGAATGAACTTTTCATTGTCGAAGGGGACTCAGCCGGTGGTTCTGCTAAGTCAGGGCGTAACCGTGAATTCCAAGCAATTCTGCCAATTCGAGGTAAGATTTTGAACGTTGAAAAGGCTAGCATGGATAAGATTCTAGCCAATGAAGAAATTCGTTCTCTCTTCACAGCTATGGGAACAGGTTTTGGAGCTGAATTTGATGTCAGCAAGGCACGTTATCACAAGTTGGTAATTATGACCGATGCCGATGTCGATGGGGCTCACATCCGTACCCTGCTTCTGACTTTGATTTACCGCTTTATGCGTCCAGTCTTGGAATCAGGCTATGTCTACATTGCACAACCACCAATTTATGGGGTTAAGGTTGGTTCTGAGATTAAAGAATATATCCAACCTGGTGCAGATCAAGAAGACAAATTGCGTGCTGCTCTTGAAAAGTATAGTGTGGGACGTTCAAAACCTACGGTACAACGTTATAAAGGTTTGGGTGAAATGGATGACCACCAACTTTGGGAAACTACCATGGACCCTGAAAATCGTTTGATGGCACGTGTTTCTGTGGACGATGCTGCGGAGGCAGATAAGATTTTCGATATGCTGATGGGAGACAAGGTTGAACCTCGCCGCGAATTTATCGAAGAAAATGCCGTTTACAGTACTCTAGATATCTAATATTCTTTTAAAAAAGGATGCAATGCTAGGATAACTATGATATAATCGTAATGTTATTCTACATTTATGAACATAATAGACGATTAAGGAGAAACTATGTCTAGCGGAATTGTTTTACTGATTGTAGTGGTAGTTATACTCGTAATTATCGCTTACTTAATCGGTATTCTTATTAGAAAACGAAATGATTCGCGGATTGCAGAGCTTGAAGAGCGCAAGCAAAGCTTGTTTGACTTGCCAGTTAATGAAGAAATTGAAGAAGTCAAAAAGCTTCACTTGATTGGACAAAGTCAAATAACCTTCCGTGAATGGAATCAGAAATGGGTAGATATCTCAACAAACTCATTTACAGATATTGAGAATCATATTTTCGAAGCTGAAAATATGAATGATACTTTCCATTTCTTCAAGGCTAGTGGTGAAATCAATAACATTGAGAGTCAGTTGGATCTTGTGGAAGAAGACATCAAGTCTATTCGCGAAGCGCTCTCAACCTTGAAAGAACAAGAAGAAAAGAATAGTGCTCGCGTTAAGCATGCATTAGACTTGTACGAAGAGTTGCAAAACTCAATCGAGGAAAACTCTGATAATTTCGGTTCTACCATGACCGAAATCAATAAACAGCTTAAAAACATTGAAGCTGAGTTTGCAGAATTCGTGACTCTTAACTCATCAGGTGACCCTATTGAGGCATCAAGTATTTTGGATCGTGCAGAAGAACACACCATTGCATTGGGTCAGATTTCAGAGAAGATTCCTGCGATTGTAGCTAAGTTGGAAGATGATTTCCCAGATCAGTTAGATGATTTGGAATCTGGCTATCGCAAGTTGATTGAGCAAAATTATCACTTCCCTGAAAAAAATATCGAACGTCGCTTCCAAGAAATTCGTGAAGCTATCCGTTCTAACTCAAGTGAATTGGTTTCTCTTGATTTGGACCGTGCGGAAGAAGAAAACGTTGAGATTCAAGATAAAATTAACAACTTGTATAGTATTTTCGAACGTGAAATTGCCTCATACAAGGTTGTTATGCGTCATAAGAAAATCTTGCCAGACTATCTTAAACACGCTAAAGAAAACAACAAGAAACTTCAAGAAGAGCTTGAGCGTCTCATGTTGACTTATATCTTCGATGAAACTTATGCAGCAGATGTTCGTAGCTTTGCATCTGATATTTCAGGTGTGGAGACAGCTGTTCTTCCAACTCTTGAAAACTTTGAAACTCAGGTGAAACCTTTCTCAGAACTTGAAAAGATCTTTGAAAAGAGTCTCAATACCTTGTCTGCTGTTGAAAATGGTCAGGTTGAGGTCTTTGAAAATCTTCAGGCTATTGAGAAAAACGAAGCTAAGGCACGTGAAGAGCTTGATATTTATGTTAATAAATTGCATGTTATCAAGCGTTACATGGAAAAACGTAACCTGCCAGGTATTCCTCAATCCTTCTTGAGTGTCTTCTTCTCAACAAGTGCTCAAATTGAGGCACTTATGGATGAACTCAGCCGTGGACGTATCAATATCGATGCGGTAATGCGTTTGACAGAAACATCTAAAAATTCCATTGATCATTTGGAAGAGACTGCCTACTTGGTTGTTCAAAATGCAACCTTGACTGAGCAACTCTTGCAATACTCAAACCGCTACCGTTCATTTGAACCTGCTGTTCAAAGCAGCTTTGAGCATGCGCTTAAGTTGTTTGAAGTTGATCATGATTATGATGCATCTTTGGAAGAAATCTCTTATGCCTTGGAAACAGTTGAACCAGGTGTGACAGATCGTTTTGTATCATCTTACGAGAAGACACGCGAACAAATCCGTATGTAAGAGAAAGATTCTGGACTAGGGTCCAGAATTTTTTGTAAGGTCCGTTTTTCATTTCATGTTAAAATTAAATCTAGTGAAGGCTTAGATAGGGAATCAAAGAATCGAGGTAATTATGTCAGAAGTTAAAGGTTTATTAGTTATGGACGTAGATTCAACGCTAGTCCAAGAAGAAGTTATCGATTTATTGGGAGAAGAAGCTGGCGTTGGTCAAGAAGTTGCTGAAATCACAGAGCGTGCCATGCGTGGAGAATTGGATTTTAGACAGGCCTTGAATGAGCGTGTGGCGACCCTCGAGGGATTGCCAGAGAGTATATTTGATAAGGTCTATGCTCGTATTCATTTCAACAAAGGAGCCAAGGAGCTGGTGGATGAACTTCACGCTCGTGGCTTTAAGGTAGGCTTGGTTTCTGGAGGTTTCCATGAGACTGTTGATAGACTAGCAGCTGAAGCTGGAATCGATTATGTCATGGCTAATCACCTAGAGGTGGTTGATGGTGTCTTAACTGGTAAGGTTTATGGTGAGATTGTCACCAAAGATGTCAAGGTAGCCAAACTCAAAGATTGGGCCGCAGAAAATGGTCTCGAACTCTCGCAAACCATTGCAATGGGTGACGGTGCCAATGATTTGCCTATGATTAAGACAGCTGGTATCGGCATCGCCTTTTGTGCCAAACCAATTGTTCGTGAACAAGCTCCCTACCAAATCACAGAACCAGATTTATATAAGGTAATCGAGATTTTGGATGAGGTTAAGAAATAGTAGATGTAAATAGTCCTTTGGATGATTCCAAAGGACCATTTTGTATACCAAAAAAAGCACCGAATCGGTGCCACTTTCTCAAGTTGAATACGGACTAAGCCTTATTTTAACTTTGCTGTATTGTTTTGAATGGTTTCACTCTCTCTTTGTAACGATTTTTGGTTGACTTATCCTTAAACTCATCCTATCATAGAGGGGTCTAGTATTGAAATGGGGGAAGAGACATGTTATACGAATATCCAGCGATTTTTCACACGATTGAGGAAGGTTATCAAATTAGTTTTCCTGACTTTGGTCGTAGCATTAGGGCAGATTCTTTGCCTCTTGCCATGACGAAAGCATCTGTGTTTTTATCACATATTATAAAGGGCTATGGAGATAAGGATTTACCTGTGCCGACTGCGGTAAGTAGTATTCCTAATGAGGAAGAACTCGTCGTTTTGATTCAAACAGAGCTTGATTAAGACTAAAAACTCTCGGAAGATTAATTCCCGAGAGTTTTAGGTTTTATTGGCCACATAGACGCCCAGGACGACTAAAATTCCTGCAAAAATTTGTAGCTGCGAGAAGGGTTCTCCTAAGACGACAACAGCAGCTAGAATTGAGATAATGGTCGAAATCCCAATAAAGGATGCTGTTCGGTTAACTCCGATCTTTGCGATGGCAAAATTTGAAAGCAGATAGCCCAGAACACTGCATCCCAAGCCTTGATAAAGGATAGTGATAGTGAATTTTGGATTGCTCACAGGGAGGAGCAAGAGCTCTTTCAAATCGCCTGCTAGAAAGCCTTGGCTGAGTGCAAAGAGTCCAAATGTCAGGCAACCACTGGCAAGCATAAAATAGGTAATCTCAAGGCTACTGAATTGACTGGCTCTTTCGACATCAACGCAATAGAGGGCGTAGGAGACAACTGCTAGACCTAGAATCAAGTAGCCCACAAGGGAGAAGTGGGTAGAACCGCCAGCAGCAAAGACAACTATGATGATACCGATGAGGGTTGTGATGACACCGACCACCTGCCAACGGCTGGGCCATTCTTTTAAAATAAGGCTAGACATGATAAGGGCAACGACTGGGATGCAGGCCAGAAAGGCTCCACTTTCAGAAGCCGTCGTCATACGAATGCCAATGGTTTCACAGATAAAATAGATTATCGGATTGAGGATGGCAATACGTGTCAGAGGTTTAAGATTTCTACCGTTAATGTTTATCCGACGTCGACTGATGAGAAAATAGAGATTGATAAAAAGGAAGGCTGTGACAAAGCGCCAAGAGATTAAAGCCAGGTCACTGACCTGTGCTGTAATAGATTTGGTAAAGATAAAACTGAGCCCGAAGAGAATCTCACAAGTCGCTGCAGCCAAACATCCCAAGATGATTTTATTTTTCATTGTCTCACCTCCTGAATTTGGATTTCCACGCCTATTATAGCACTTTCAGGAAGCGTTTACATCAATCTAAATCTAAAAAATAGACTAGCAGAAGAGCTAGCCTTTTTTATCTTATTTAGTTACCAATTGAGACAGTCCCGTCTGATCCAACTTTGACATTTGTACCGTCTTGGCTATTAACGTCGACTGAGCCATCTTGACCAACTGTTGCGCTGTTACCTTCGCTATCGTTGGCTTCGACAGTATTATTACCGTTTGTTTTTGCTGAGTTACCGTTTCCATCGCTGACCTCAGTTGATCCGTCTTTGTTGACTTTTACTGAAGCACTTGAATCAGTTGAAGAAGATTCTTTGGTCACCTTACTTGATGATGGTGTTGAAGATGACGAGTCAGTTTTGTCTTTAGAGTTGCCACATGCTGCTAAGGTCAACAAGGCAAGAACTGAGACAGAGGCTAAAGTTAATTTAGAAAATGTTTTCATAATAGTCTCCCTTTTTTCTTAGTAAATTTATTTTAAATGAAAAAACGAAATTTTAAAAGCGCTTCCAGTCGTTTTTACCCAAGTGTAATCACTCGGTAATATCAGTGTTGTACAAGACTAATCTATTGGAAAATAAGAGCTAAAAGCCCTTACGCTTTTTCTTCTTTTGATAGATATTTCAAAGCGTTCAGCTCGGTCCTTAAGGCTCTCTTTGTTATAATAATAAAAAAAGATTGAGGTGACATGATGTATCAAACAACAATTAAAGGTGACAAACGTTTCCATTCGCTTTCAGAAGGTTACGGAGCACCTGTGGAACTTTTTGGCTACACGGAAGATGGGGAAACACCGATGAGCTTGGTGAATATTGCCTTGGCTTCCTGTGTGACCATGTGTCTACAGAGTTATTTTGCCAAATATCAGGGAATCGAGGAGCTTGCTATTCAAATTGATTCCAACTATGAAGAAGACCATTTCACCCTTGCCATTCATTTACCTGAGGATTTGATTTTGGAAAATGAGCAAGAACTCTTGGCTTTTGTGGATAATTTTTGCCGAGTGAAGAAGCTTTTTCGTGAAGATATTCAGGTTGATATTAGCTTAGCCAAATAAGCTTACTATCCTTTATGAACTTCGTGTTATACTAGTAGATAAAGACGTGTCATTTCACTAGGTGTGGAATGAGCAACAATAGGAGGGCTTGCTATGCAAGACAAACTACATGAAATCCGTGTGTTTGAGAATTTTCAAGAAGAACTATTTGAGACGGGACATGTCATCGTGACAACTAAAGTAGTCGAGAAGTCCCTGAATTATTTTGGTAATGCTCACGGGGGCTATTTGTTTACGCTTTGTGATCAGGTCGCAGGGCTTGTAGCCATTTCAACAGGTGACTATGCGGTGACGCTTCAGTCTAATATCAATTATCTCAAGGCAGGGCATTTGTCTGACCAACTCAAGATTGAAGGCCTGTGTGTTCATAATGGTAAGACGACTAAGGTGGTGGAAGTTGTCATTACTAATCAGGAAGAGAAAATCCTTACAAGGGCTACATTTACCATGTATGTGACAGGGTCGGTCGAGAAATAGAAAAGGAGCGTTTATGTCAGATTTTCAAACCATGGATGACTTTGCGGTCTTTGTTAATGAATACCTGACACCAGACCAATTGAGCGTTCAAGCCTATTCTTATGCGTCAGACCAACAGGAGCTCTCTCTTCTTGTGACCGTTGATGATTATGAGATGATGTGTCGTTGGCATGCTGTCTGGACTTTTTCAGGGTTACACCAGGCCTTCTTTCAGTCTGTAATGGACTTGGATAACAGCTTTTCTATTGATAGTGATAGCTTGGCTATGAAAGTGCGTTTAAGGGATCAAGAGCTCTTGTTTCAAGCAAAGGGGCTTGAGATGGTGGTTGTCGATTTGCCTGAGCCCCTTTTTCGTTTAGCTGATGTGTCTTTTAACGAAGGAGGAAAGCACTTTACCTACCTTTGTGAAGATCAAAGTGTTGCAGCAGAAGATTGGATCTTGGTTCCTATAGGTTCTGGTAATGCTGAAAAAGAAGCATTTGTGGAAAAAATTTCCTATGTCTTAGCAGATGAGGTTCCAGTCGAGCTTACGAAACTGAAAAAGGTGATTCAAAAGTTGGATTTAGTAACCGTTCGTTATGATGTGAAGGTTGTTCGAAAGGGATTTTTGAGTTTTTCAGGGATGGCTTTTGAGGGCGAGGAACTAGGTAAGCCGACAGACTTTCTTTGGGTACCCTTTTTGGCAGAACAAGATGATTTGGCTGTTCCTACCTATGGTATTCGAATCAATGATGGCAGTCGCAAGACTTATGTAACGGCCTTGGCTGGTGAGGATGATAGTATGGAAATGATTGCTCTTGCACCAGCTACTTATGCGGTTTTTAAACTTAGAGGGCCTGCAACAGCAGCTGTTTGGGAGAGTTTTCATTATGCTAAGAAACATTTTGAAATGATTGATCAGCCAACTGTAGAGGTTTATCCACCAGGGAATCGTCAGGCTGAAGATTATGAAATGGAAGTTTGGATTCCAATAAAGGAGGAAGTATAGATGCGTCTGGATAAGTTTTTGGTTGATTGTGGTGTTGGTAGTCGCAGTCAAGTCAAGACCTTTCTCAAAAAGAAGCAAGTAACCGTAAATGGTCAGGTGGAGACGTCGCCCAAGACTCAGATTGATGAGAATCAAGACCAGATTGCTTTTCAAGGTCAAGCATTAACACACGAGACCTTTGTTTACTATCTGTTAAATAAGCCTCAGGGTGTTATTTCAGCGACGGAGGATGCCCGTCACAAGACAGTACTTGATTTACTGGATGATACAGCACGACATAAGCAGGTCTTTCCTGTTGGTCGTTTGGATATTGATACTCACGGTCTCCTGCTTTTGACAAATAATGGCGATTTAGCTCACGCTATGCTGTCTCCAAAGAAACATGTTGATAAGATTTATCAGGCTAAGGTGGATGGAATCATGGAGCAGGAGGATATTCTGGCTTTTGAAAAAGGGATTGAACTCAAAGATCACACTTGCCAACCAGCTAAACTAGAAATTGTATCCGTAGATAGGGCTGTTGGGACTAGCTTGGTTCAGATTACCATTGCTGAAGGGAAATTTCATCAGGTTAAGCGTATGGTAGCTGCTTGTGGTAAGGAAGTGACAGAGTTACAACGCCTAAGTATGGGGCCTTTAAGCCTGCCCAATGATTTAGAAGTCGGTGCTTGGCGACGTTTGACCGAGGAGGAGTTGGAAGCTTTAACGGTTTTTGGAATTCCTTTGGCTTAAGCTAGTCTAAGAGTTGCGAAATAGGCAGATTTTTGTTACTATTATTGTGAAATAATAGAAGAAAAAACGAGGTAAATTCAAGTGGCATTTGGAGATAACGGACCACGTAAGAAATCATTTTTTGAACGTCTAACAGTATTGGTCGTTTTGATTATGCTATTAGTAACAGTTGGGGCATTGATTTTCCAAGCAGTCGCAGCTGTCCTTTAAGACGCTATCAAGCGTTTTTTTGTGTATGTCGGAAATTCTTTCGTTTGTGATTGAATTTGTACATGGCATACAAATCAGAAAGAGAGAAATATAGATGAGTATGTTTTTAGATACAGCCAAGATTAGTGTCAAAGCTGGTCGTGGTGGTGACGGGATGGTTGCCTTCCGTCGTGAGAAATATGTACCCAATGGCGGTCCTTGGGGCGGTGACGGTGGTAAGGGTGGCTCAGTCATTTTCAAGGTTGACGAAGGCTTACGTACCCTTATGGATTTCCGTTATAATCGTAAATTCAAGGCTAAGAATGGCGAAAAAGGGATGACCAAGGGAATGCACGGTCGAGGTGCTGAAGACCTCATCGTTAGCATCCCGCCTGGTACGACAGTTCGTGATGCTGAGACAGGCAAGGTTATTACTGATATGGTTGAGGATGGCCAAGAGTTTGTCATTGCTCACGGTGGACGTGGTGGACGTGGAAATATCCGTTTTGCGACACCTCGTAACCCTGCTCCTGAAATCGCTGAAAATGGTGAGCCAGGAGAAGAACGTGAACTTCAATTGGAATTGAAGATTTTGGCGGATGTTGGTTTGGTTGGTTTCCCATCTGTTGGTAAATCAACAATCCTCAGTGTGGTAACCGCAGCAAAACCAAAGATTGGTGCCTATCACTTTACGACTATCGTTCCTAACTTGGGGATGGTTCGTACGAAGTCAGGTGAGAGCTTTGCCATGGCTGACCTTCCAGGATTGATTGAGGGGGCTAGCCAGGGTGTTGGTTTGGGAACACAATTCCTTCGCCACATTGAGCGTACACGTGTTATCCTTCATGTGATTGATATGTCAGCAAGTGAAGGGCGTGATCCTTACGAGGATTATCTTCAAATTAACAAAGAGTTGGAAACTTACAACCTTCGCTTGATGGAACGTCCACAAATTATTGTGGCTAATAAGATGGACATGCCTGGGGCTGAGGAAAACTTGAAAGAGTTTAAGGAAAAATTGGCTGCTAACTACGATGAATTTGATGAGTTGCCACAAATTTTCCCAATTTCAAGTTTGGCTCACCAAGGTTTGGAAAATCTCTTGGAAGCTACTGCAGAGTTACTTGATGAGACTGATGAATTCTTGCTTTATAGCGAAGACGATATGGAACAAGAAGAAGTTTACTACGGCTTTAATGAGGATGAACGTCCATTTGAAATTAGCCGTGATGACGATGCCTCATGGGTACTTTCTGGTGAGAAACTTGAAAAACTCTTTGTCATGACCAACATGGAACGTGACGAATCAATCATGAAATTTGCACGTCAATTGCGTGGTATGGGAGTTGATGAAGCGCTTCGTGAACGTGGTGCTAAGGATGGCGACATCGTTCGTATCGGTAACTTCGAGTTTGAGTTTGTGGATTGACGTTGAAAGACTCTCTAAGTGCTGAAGCACAAGATAGTCTACGGCAGCCGCTATGTCGGACTGCCTATCAACCTCACTGACTGTGTGAAGTCGGTGAATATAAAAATATTGAAATAAGAGGTTTACAATGGGAGATAAACCGATATCCTTCAGGGATAAAGATGGAAATTTTGTTTCTGCGGCCGATGTTTGGAATCCAAAGAAACTTGAAGAACTCTTTACGCGCTTAAATCCTAACCGAAAACTCCGTCTTGAGCGTGAGCGCTTGGCAAGGGAAGAAGCAGCAAAACACCCTGAACTAAATGAAGAAACAGAGCAAGTCTAGCACTTGCTCTGTTTTTCTTATCCAAAATGGTAATCAAAAACAGCTACTCTAGCAAGAGTAACTGTTTTGATAATTAGGCGTTTAGAACCTTGTCCAAGAATTCTTTCAAACGTGGGTGTTGTGGGTTATCAAAGATTTGATCTGGAGTACCATCTTCGAGGAACTCACCGTCCGCAGTAAAGATTACTCGGTTGGCAACTTGACGAGCAAATCCCATTTCGTGAGTAACGATAATCATGGTCATACCTTGCTCTGCCAATTCTTTCATAACGTTAAGAACGTCTCCGACCATTTCAGGGTCAAGGGCAGAAGTCGGTTCGTCAAAGAGCATGATATCAGGATTCATTGCCAAACCACGTGCAATCGCCACACGTTGTTTTTGTCCACCTGACAAGCTATCTGGCATTGCATCTGCCTTGTCAGCAAGTCCAACACGATCAAGAAGATCCATAGCTAATTTATCAGCTTCTTCCTTGTTCATACGTCCGAGTTCAACAGGTGCAAATGTCACGTTTTCAAGGACTGTCATGTGTGGGAAAAGGTTGAAATGTTGGAAGACCATCCCGATATTTTCTCGGGCTTTGTCAAGGTCTGTCTTTGGATCTGATAATTCATAGCCATCAACGACTACTTTACCAGATGTCACTGTTTCAAGTAGGTTAAGCGTACGAAGGAAGGTTGATTTACCTGAACCTGAAGGACCGATGATACATACAACGTCACCTTCGTAGAATTTGGCGTCAATGCCTTTAAGGACTTCATTGTCGCCGTATGATTTGTGCAAGTCCTGCACATCGATTTTCAATTCAGCCATTATTTAAGTCTCTTTTCTAGTCGTTTAGCCAATTTCGTCAAGCATGTGATGATGACCAAGTAAAGGATGGCCAAGATTGCATACATACGGAATGATTGGTAGTTACGAGCAATGATGATTTTACCAGTTTGGAAGAGTTCAACCAAACCGATAGCTGATACGATAGTCGTATCTTTCAATGAGATAACAAATTGGTTGATGAAGTTTGGCAACATCAAGCGAACCGCTTGTGGCAAGATAACCTTACGCATTGTTGTATTGTAAGGGACACCCAAGCTTCGGCTAGCTTCCATCTGACCAATAGGAACAGCTTCGATACCACCACGTACAATTTCGGCAATGTAAGCACCACCGTTAAGTGAGAGGGCAATTGTCGCTGCCACAAAGTCATTGATTGGTGATTGGTGACCAGTGATATTTTCAATCAAGTTAGGAATACCCCAGTAGATGAAGGCTGCAACAATCATCAATGGGATACCACGAACCACATCAACAAAGACTTGCGAAATCACGCGGAGTGTTTTGTTTGGTGCAACTGCCATCATACCGAAGATAACACCGATAATCATGGCAATAGCAAATGAAAGAAGGGTCAATCCAAGGGTAATTCCAAGACCTTGGAGAAGTTGTTTGTAGTTGTTTTTAATCAAGCCTACGATGGTTGTTTCATCGGTAGCTTTTTTTGAGCTTCCTTCTTTTGATTTGTTGCTATCAAGGTATTTATTGATAATCTTATCGTAAGTACCATCTTTAACGATAGCAGCCAAACCATTGTTGAACATCTCGATCAACTCAGGGTTAGTGCCTTTTTTAACAGCAAATCCGACTTCACCAGTGGCAATACCTTCAATTGGTGTTGTAAAGTTACGCCCTTGTTGGATAGCGTATAGAAGAACGGCTTCATCATCCATAAGAGCATCGATTGAACCAGAGTTCAAGCTGTCGTACATAGTAGAAGCTTCATCGTAAGCACGAACAGTAAAGCCATATTCACCAGCATGGTCTTCCAACCATGAGTAAGATGACGTACCATTTTTAGCTCCTACAGTCTTACCTTTAAGATCCTTGTAAGATTTAACCTTACTTCCTTTAGCTACAGCCAAACGAATGTTTGATGTGTAGTAAGGATCTGAGAAGTCAAAGATTTGTTTACGAGCATCAGTGATGGTCATACCAGCCAATACGGCATCAGCTTGGCTAGATTGTACAGCATTAAGTGATGCATCGAAACCAGGGTTAGTCAATTTGACATTGAAACCTTGGTTTTTAGCAATGGCATTGATGATATCAACATCGATACCTACATATTTACCTGAACCATTTTGGTATTCGAATGGAGCAAAAGATGAGTCCATTGAGATTGTGTAGGTTTCCTTAGCAGGAGTGGCTTTTGCATTAGCATCACCAGTCAATTTAAGATCTGCTGAAGGTTTTGATGAAGAAGATTTTTCTGAGTCACCCAACCATTTGTTCATGATTTTGTCGTAGGTGCCGTCTTTCTTCATTTCCTTAAGAGCTTCGTTGAAGTCTTTGATAAGATTTTCGTGTTTTCCGCCTTTTTTAACAGCGAAAGCGAAGCTACCGATAGATTCAGGCTTAATGTTGATAGCGTAGTCTTTTCCTTGACCAATAGCGTATTTAACAACTGGTGTGTCGTCCATAGCTGCGTCAACAGAACCAGAATCCAAGCTGTTGTTCATCAAGTCGCTAGTGTCAAAAGTTTTAACTGTGAAACCATATTTGCTAGCGTTTTTATCAAGCCAAGTTTGAGCAGCGGTACCATTTTTAACACCGACTGTTTTACCCTTCAATTGTTTGTAGTCGCTGACTTTGTCGCTGCTACGTGTATAGATAACAATTGAAGTGTCGTAATAAGTGTCTGAGAAAGTGAAGACCTTCTTACGTGCATCGGTAACAGTAGTACCGGCCATTAGGGCGTCTGCTTGGCCTGATTGAACAGCGTTAACAGCTGCATCGAAACCAGGGAAGGTTTGGTTAACATCCCAATTTTTACGTTTGGCAACTTCGTTGATGATATCAACGTCGATACCTTTGTAGGTCTGATCAGAATCTTTGAATTCAAATGGGGCATAGGCTGTGTCTGAAACGACTGAAATTGTTTCAGCAGATACCTTAACTCCGAAAACAAAGAAAACTGACATGGCACTCAAGAAGAGTGTCAGAAGTTTTTTCTTCATTATAAAAAGTCTCCTTTATAAAATACCTTCCTATTCTATCAAAAAAAGGTCTTGTTATCAAACTTCTTGGAGTTTGATGTTAGGAAATGTAACAAGGTTCGTTAGCTATGAGAGCTATCTGAGAAGAAGTTGACAAGCTTGTGTCAATTAGTTACACTGTAATCGAATACATGTAAGATTTGTTACAGGAGCTGAAAAATGAAGAAACGTATGCTTGAGAAATATACTAGCCGATATGATAAAGTTCCAAGTTGGCTGATGATTATGCTGTCCTGTTTTATTGCCTTGGGTTATTTCCTTATAAGTGGATTTCTATCAGGGATTGTAGTGGGAATTCCAATGGCTATTGTTCTTTCGTTCTTAGTATTAAATGGCAACATTCAGTTCCAGGATATACATTCGATTTACTATAAAATATTTTCAACCTTGTATTTTCAGTTGGGAGCCTTTGCCTTTACTGCCTTAGCTATCTTTTTCTGGGTTAAAGTTGTTGAAAAACGTCCCATTCGTACACTGGGATTCTTCAAGGGTCATATTTGGTTGAACCTGCTTAAGGGCTGGGGATTGGGAACCCTGCTCTTGTTAGTTAGTTTCCTTGGGACTTATTTACTTGGAGGGTTAGAATTTGTAAAAGTAGACTTTTCTCAGAGAACCCTCTTATACATACTATCCCTAATCCCTTTCTGGTTTATCCAAGGTGGAACCGAGGAACTGGTGACACGTGGATGGTTACTTCAGACGGTGACTAATAAATTGAACCTTTCCTGGGGAATTGCTATTTCAAGTTCTTTCTTTTCAATATTACACCTAGGAAACCAGGGTGTTACCGCCTTGTCTCTAATCAGTATTGTTCTAGTAGGAGTTCTTTTGGCTCTTTACATGCTCAAGACAGATAATATCTGGGGTGTCGCTGCCCTTCACGGTGCTTGGAACTTTGCGCAAGGGAATATAGTTGGCGTGGCAGTTAGTGGGCAGAATGCAGGCGGTAGCTTATTGCACTTTCAGGCCAGGTCAGGCTTGCCTGATTGGTTATCAGGTGGAGCCTTTGGTCTAGAAGGGAATATCGTTACCTGTCTCGTTCTCTTGGTAGGGATTATTATCCTTCGTCTACAATTGAAAAAAGAAAACTTTTAAGGCTGAGTTCAAAGACTCGGTCTTTTTACTTCTGTGTTAAAATAGAAGAAAGTTTGGAAAAGGGGAAGAGATGAGAGTTAGACTTGAGCGAGGTATGATTTGTGTCCAAATTGTCTATGGACTTATATTTCTTGTCGCTTCCACCGGTCTATTCTGCTGGTTTCTTTTAGATGATTATCGTGTTGGGAACTTTGTAGATAACTGTGTTGCCTTCTTCATTTTACTAATATTTCTTCATGCTCTGACTAATTTAGTTGACGGTATTGTGAGACTTAAAGGTCATAAAAAAATTTTGGAAATTAACAATGATACCTTTATTTATTATGGAAGGTTATGTGGACGAGTAACCTTTGAGATTCCGCTGTCTGAAATTGACTTGGTTATGAAGGATTGGTCAACGCCAATGGATGATGCCAAACACTCGTCGACTATATACTATATTCTAAAACGTATCGATGATTTCGGAAATATAAGGTCTTGGGAAAGAAAGAGATATAGAGTTTTATACATTTTTTTCAATGATAGTAAAACGGCCTTGAAATATGATAAAAAACTTGGTTTTCAGACACGAAAAAAGCGAAAATACGTTGCTGAGACAAAAATGATTCACATTCCTATCGCAGAAGGAGAATTTTTCTCCGACCAAGAGATGAATGATTACATAAATGAAAGGAAAAAGAATGATAG
>OGHW01001358.1_pt1 | contig 20000 bp, 17 predicted proteins | sample 1571641 | NCBI WGS metagenome assembly OGHW01 (sample SAMEA2582066, study PRJEB24529) | metagenome | biome: Human gut stool | place: China | collected 2011 | reverse complement strand
TAAGTAAGAATATAAAAAAGACAAACATCAAAAACGATGTTTGTCTTCATTCTGAAAAGAACCCTGCGGGTTTCTTTTTTTGTTTAGACAGACTTAGGAGGAAGAGGAGATTTGTCCTTTTTTGGTATAATGAGCTAGTAAGAAATCTTTTTCTAGAGTAGATTTTTATGAATTAGAATATGAGAGGAATAATCGTGAGTCTTGGAAAGGATCCCTGTGGGGCAAAAGAAAAGAAGTATACTAATCAGACAGTCATTCTAATAAGTTTCTTGATCAGCATAGTGTCGATACTGCCTATGTTCTTTTTTAGGGACAAGCTTTATGGTGATGATATTGTCTTTCACATTAACCGACTGTTATCCTTGGATACTGTCTGGAAGAGTCCTATCAATTTTACAACTAACGGAGGGACCGGACAATTAATCAATACCTTTTATCCCTGGTTGACTTATTATCCTATTTTCATAATCTATAAGCTGACTCAGTCAGTCTTTGTAGCTTGGATGAGTTTTCAATTTCTTGTTCGCTTTGTAACTTGTTTGCTTAGTTTTTACGGATTACGTTTATTGAACTATTCTGATAAACAGGTGATGGTATTTGCTACCTTTTATCTTTTTTCGGGTTATTTCTTGCACAATTCTTATTACCGGGCAGCTGTTGGCGAAACGCTGGCTATGATTTTTTTACCTCTAGTTTTCGTTGGCGTTCGTTTGATAACATTTGGAGATTATAAGAAATGGTGGGTCTTGACCCTTGGCATGCTTGGTTTAGTCTATTCCCATGTCTTGTCTGTCCTTTTGGCTTCTCTTATGATTTTCATAGCAGTGGTAGCTAGTTTTGGGATTTGGGATAATAAAAAAGAACGTATTCTAGGATTTCTTAAGGCCACTCTTGTCACTCTTAGTATGTCTCTAGCTTTCTTTGTTCCTATGATAGAGCAATTCAAGTATGTCACCCTACGAACGACTTTTAAACCGCTCCTATCCAAGACTGCCTTAAGTCTGGCAGACAACTGGGAGTTGATTCTAAAAAGTGATTTAAGGACTCCATCAGTTAATCTTCTCTATCTCCTGGGTCTAGTGCTAAGCCTAATCTTTGCTAAGCGTTTTGTGAAGGATAAGGAAGCTAGAATTTACCTTTTTATTTCTCTTGTTTTGGCATTTTTGACTTTGAATAGTTTTCCTTGGCAGTTATTACAGGAGAGTCCAGTGTCCAACCTTCAATTTCCTTGGAGATTATGGAGTTTTGCCTTGCTTTTCTTCAGTTTAGCCTTGGCTAATATCTTGGAAAATATGTCTATGAAGGCAGCGAGGATACTTGTCTTGTTTGGTCTTTGTCTGAATATGTTTCAGATTGTTACTATCCAAGGTAAGATGACTAAAGCCAAGAATATATTGCCAAGCAATACAAAAGTTACGAGAGGAATGCTAGCTAAGGGAACTTATAAAAATATAAATGGCGATTACACCAATAAAGAAGTGCCCTTTGGCTTTGTCTTTGATAAACATCTTTTCTTGGATAATCAGGAAATTAAGTCAACCATCAACCGTTCTCCAAATGAGCTAGCACTTACAGTAAACAACGAGTCAAAAGAAGCTAAAGTCTTGTCACTACCAGTTTTCTACTACAAAGGACAAGAAGCAAGAATTGATGGAAAGCGCATCACTACTTACTTAGATAAGAAAAAGAATCCGACTAATCTAGTCCTACCCCCAGGTAAGCATGGTGTCGTTTTGACCTATAGCTATACCCCAGTTGCCAAATTGGCAATGGGTGTTTCAACTATTAGTCTTTTGGCGTTTATTGGTTATTTGTATAGAGTGAAGAAAGATGACTAAAAAGAAGCCTGCGGGTTTCTTTTTTTTGTCTGTTTTACTAGAGGGTAGGCCTTTTGATATAATAGGTCAAGGTGATTAATATGAAATTGAAAACCTTCGTCTCTGATAAAAGAAGGAGATATGATTTCATAGTTTAGATAAGAAAAGGGAGTAAATAGATGATAAAAACTATCGTAAAGGATGTCTTTTTCCTTGGACAAAAATCGACAGAAGCGACTAAAGAAGACCTCTATTTGGCTAAAGATTTACGTGATACACTGGAGTTTCATAAGGATGCCTGTGTGGGTATGGCTGCCAATATGATTGGCGTTAAAAAGCGTGTTATTATCGTCAATATCGGTTTTGTTAATCTAGTTATGTTTAATCCTGTTTTAGTCAGCAAGTCCTCACCTTTTCAAACAGAGGAGTCTTGTTTGTCATTAGAGGGAAGTCGTCCAACAAAACGTTATGAGTCGATTGAGGTTGCTTATTTAGATGAACAATGGATGCCTAAACAGTTAAGTTTTTCTGGCATGCCAGCCCAAATTATTCAACATGAATTGGATCATTTGGAGGGGATTATTATTTAGATAGCCTAGCCCAAGCGTTGTTAGATTTTAGATTTCAAAGTCTTAATAATCACAGTTCCGGGAGTGAGAGTGGAAAGCAATTTTCTTTCTCACTCTTTTTTAGTTCTCATAAGAACTTTTTTCTTGACATTAGTTCTCATAAGAACTAAAATAGTTTCCATGAGAATTATTCAAGGAGGGACTTGCGATGCATGGAAAAGATACTTTTAGTGAATTCAGAGAATTCATCAATACTATGGAATCTCGCGTGCAAGAGTTAGGAAAGGTCCATGGGGTTGAGCATTTAGCTGGCCCGCAAGGATTTGCCGTCAAGTATTTGTCTGACAATCAAGATAAAGAAATCTTTATCAAAGACATTGAAAAAAGACTATGTATTTCTAAATCAGTGGCTAGTAATTTGGTCAAACGAATGGAAAAAAATGGTTTTGTTGAGTTGGTGACATCGGACAAGGATAAACGCTACAAGTATGTTCATCTGACAGACTTAGGTAAAAAGAAAGCTCGAGATGTCAAACATTTTCGAGAGGCCATCCATGAACAGCTGTTAGAAGGTATTTCCAAAGAAGATGCTGAAACAGCTTTCCGTGTCTTTCACCAAATTCGTATGAATTTAGAAAAAAATAAGGAGTAACTTATGTTTAAAATTTTTAAACGTTTGACGACAAAAGAGTTAATCATGATTGTCTTAGTGGTGATTTTTGTTTGCTTGAACGTCTATCTAAACTTGAAAATTCCAGACTATATGTCTGATATTACGACACTCTTATCAACTAAGGGAACTAAAGCGTCGGATATTTTTTCCTGGAATACAGATGCCCCAGGGATGCGAATGCTTTTAATGTCATTTGCAGGCTTTATGGCCTCTGTAGTTGTTGGTTTCTTAGCTGCCAGAACAGCGGCAAGTTTTACCACCCGTCTTCGTGATGATATCTTCCATCAGGTTCTAGATTTTTCGGATGCTGAGATTAAGAAATTCTCAATTCCTAGTCTTTTGACCCGTACGACAAATGATATTACCCAATTGCAGCTGGTACTTACCATGGGGTTACAGGTTATTACACAGGGGCCTATCATGGCCATTTGGGCGATTACAAAGATTGCCGATAAAAATGGGAACTGGCTCCTTGCCTTGCTTGTCGCTGTGGCAGTGATTGCCATTCTCATGCTCTTCCTCTTGATTATGGTTATGCCTAAGCAACGCTTGATTCAAACTCTGACCGATAAACTGAATAGCGTAACGCGTGAATCTCTTACTGGAATTCGTGTGGTGCGTGCCTATAACGCCGAAAGTTATCAAGAGGATAAATTTGAAAAGGCCAATACTGATTTGACCCAAAACAATCTCTTTATCGGCCGTTCTTTGGCCTTACTGACACCGGTAATGACTGCTGTATCAAGTGGTTTGACACTGGCTATTTATTGGATTGGTGCGCATTTGATTGAAGATGTTAAGATTCCAACAGATCCAACTAAGATTGCTGGTGCCATGGAAAATAAGGTCCATCTCTTCTCAGACATGGTGGTTTATTCATCTTATGCCATGCAGGTTGTTATGGGATTCATGATGATGATTGTTGTTTTCTTCCTTCTTCCACGTGCAGTTGTAGCAGCTGGTCGTATCAATGAAGTTCTAGATACCCAATCTTCAGTCTCTTATCCTGAAAATAGTTCTGAAAAACCTAAAGAAGTGGGTACTGTCGAATTTGATGATGTTTCCTTCCGTTATTCTGAAACTTCAGAGCCTGTTTTAGAGCATGTTAGTTTCAAAGCTAAAAAAGGTGACACGGTTGCCTTTATTGGTTCGACTGGATCTGGTAAATCAACGCTTGTCAACCTTATCCCACGTTTTTATGATGCCACGCAAGGAACAATCAAGGTTGACGGAGTAGATGTGCGACATTACGACCATGAAACCTTGCACAATATAGTCGGTTATATTCCACAGAAGGCTGTGCTTTTCTCAGGTGATATCACGTCAAATATGACGATGGGAACGAGCAATAACAGTCCCCTTGATGATGCTAAGATTTGGGAAGCCCTTGAATTGGCTCAAGGAAAAGACTTTGTTGAAAATAAAGAAGGTCAACTTAAAGCAGAAGTTGCCCAAGCTGGGTCTAACTTCTCAGGTGGACAGAAGCAACGTTTGGCTATTGCGCGTGCCTTGGCACGTAAGCCTGAAATCTTGATTTTCGATGATTCCTTCTCAGCCTTGGACTATAAGACCGATCGTAAGTTACGTCAAGAATTGGCTGAAAAAACACAAGATATGACCAAGTTGATTGTTGCCCAACGTATCTCTACTATTATGGATGCGGACCAAATCTTGGTACTTGACCAAGGTAAGGTCGTTGGTCAAGGGACTCACAAGGAACTCTTGGCAAATAATGAGGTTTACCAAGAAATTGCCTATTCACAATTGTCTAAGGAGGAGTTAGAAAATGGAAAATAAGCCAAAAACATCATCCTATAAACGCTTAAAACCCTATATTAAAGGTTTCCAAATTCCGTTTGTCCTTGCGATTTTTGGAGCAATTATTTCAGCGGTCATTACAGTTATTGGACCAGATAAGCTTAAAGAAATTACCAATACTATTACTGAAGGGATTACACCTACTAAAATGGGGACAATTCCAGGTATTGATTTGGACAAGGTAGCAAGTATTGCTATGACCTTGGCTGTTCTCTATGCCATTTCAGCGATTGTTGGTTACTTACAAAGCTTTACGGTTGCGACAGTTACACAACGCTTTTCACAACGTTTCCGTACAGCTATCCAAAAGAAAATCAATAGTGTTCCTCTTAATTATTTTGATAGTCACTCTCAAGGGGATACCCTCTCTCGTGTGACCAATGACGTTGACCTTTTGGGACAATCGCTTAGTCAAGGTTTAGGTACCTTGATTACTTCAAGTGTTCTCTTGGTGGCAGCCATTATTATGATGTTCTACTCAAATGTCACTATGGCTTTCACTGCGATTGGTTCTGTCTTGATAGGTTTTGTTCTGGTAGCCTTCATCATGGGCTTCTCGCAACCCCTTTTCAAACGCCAACAAGAAAATTTGGCTAATATTAATGGTTATATTGAAGAAATCTACACGGGTCAAGCAGTCGTAACGAGTTACAATGCTGCTCAAGAAAGCAGTCAAGCTTTCAAGGGACTTAATGATAAACTCTATAAATCGATGTGGCAATCACAGTTTATCTCAGGTATTATGATGCCACTTATGATTTTCATTGGGAACTTTGGTTATGTTATGGTCTGTCTTGTGGGTGCCATCAAAGTTATTGATGGTAGCTTGACTATTGGTGATGTGGTAGCCTTCATGACCTATGTTCGTATCTTCTCCCAACCTCTTTCTCAAATTGCACAAGGGATTACACAACTCCAATCAGCTACTGCAGCCATTGGTCGTATCTTTGAATTTTTGGAAGAAAAAGATATGGACGACGAGTCAGCTAAGACAGCTGAGTTGACAGATACTAAAGGTCAAGTAGTCTTTGATCATGTTTCCTTTGGTTATACTCCTGAAAAGACTATTATTCATGACTTTTCAGCCCTTGCTAAGCCAGGTCAAAAGATTGCGATCGTTGGTCCAACAGGTGCTGGTAAGACGACTATTGTTAACCTGCTTATGAAGTTCTATAACATCGACCAAGGTCGTATTACCATTGACGGTGTGGATACTAATGACATGAAACGTGAAACCGTTCATGATCAATTCTCTATGGTGCTTCAAGACACTTGGCTCTTTGAAGGTACTATTCGTGATAATTTGATTTACAACCAAGAGAATATTTCTGATGAGCAAGTTATTGCTGCAGCTAAGGCTGTCGGTGTTCACCACTTCATCACCACACTTCCAAAGGGGTATGATACTTATTTGGATGATTCTGTGACCTTATCAGTTGGTCAGAAACAGCTCTTGACCATTGCGCGTGCGCTTCTTAAGGACGCCCCTCTTCTTATCTTGGATGAAGCGACATCATCAGTTGACACCCGAACAGAAGAATTGATTCAAAAAGCCATGGACAAGCTTATGGAAGGTCGGACTTCCTTTGTCATTGCCCACCGCTTATCAACCATTCGAAATGCTGACCTTATTCTTGTGATGAAAGATGGTAACATTATTGAACAGGGCAATCATGATGAGCTCATGGCAGCAGATGGTTTCTATGCTGATCTTTATAATAGTCAATTTACAGAAGAAGTTGCCTAAACTTTTCTTATAAAATTATAAGATTTTACAAAAATCTATAGCACGTATGACTGTCAGTCATGCGTTTTGTGTTATACTGAAAAAAACAGACAGATTAGGAGATTATGATGCAATATCGCAAAGCAAGACTAGACGAAGTTCAGGAAGTTGCACAAGTATGTGCAGATGCCTTTGAAGATTACCCCTATCTTTCAATGATTGCCAGTAATTTAAAGAATCCTGAACAGTATAAGGAATTTGTCTTAGCCTTGCAGGAAGTGTTGGTGCGTTTGGCGATTAAACAGGACTCATGTTTGGTGGCTGAAAAGGACGGTCGCATTGTTGCGGCAGCTATTTTACAGCATCAGACGATTTCTATGCTTAATTATCTTCAAAATGGGGCGACCAAGCTTTTCAGTTTTATAAGCATCACTAAGTTGTTCAAGTATTTTAACTTTGTTGAAGAGTCCGAAAGACATCTGGAAGATTCTGCAGAATACGACTGGTACCTGATGATGTTGGCGGTGACTCCAGATTATCAAAGAAAAGGGATAGGAAGTCTCTTTTTGCTTGAAGGGGTTGAACCCTTTGTACGTAGTACAGGAGGTCACAGCCTTGGCTTGATTACCAATCGTGATTACAATGTACCTTTCTACGAAAAAAATGGCTACAAACAATGTGGTTATAAGGTTTTGACCTACGAAACACACAAACTAGGCAACTGGCCTTTTGTCAAATCACTTGATGCATAGCCTTGTGCTATTTAACTTAGATAAGCAAAATGAATCTGGCTTCGGCTGGATTTTTTTCTTAGCTTTAGAGTCCTTCTTGTCTGGCTCATTCCTTATTTTTAAGTCTAACTATGCTATAATTAGGAAACGCTATTAGAGGAGGTTTATATGTCAACTCCAAGTATTTATGGGGAATATGCTCAGTATCTCCCCAAGATTTTACAAGAAATAACAGACCCGATTATTGCGGCTAATATAACTAGCAAAAAAGAAACAGGCTTTAAACTCTATGAACATTTTATTTCACGAATCAAAGAAAGCGATTCTATGCGTGAAAAGTGTCGTAGGAAAAATTTGCCTGAAACCAGCCAATCTGCTCTCAAGGAAATTCGTGACAGTATTGGGATTCGAATCGTTTGTGGCTTTGTCGATGATATTTACAAGACTATCGATGTCATCAAGGCTATCCCTGGCGTTTCTATCTATAACGAGAAAGATTACATTTTAAATGCTAAGCCCAATGGCTATCGTTCTTACCATCTCATTTTGGAAATCGAAACCGAGTTTCCAGATGTGCTAGGAAATGAGAGAGGGACCTATTTTGTTGAGGTTCAGCTTCGGACCATCGCTCAGGATTCGTGGGCCAGTTTGGAGCATCAGATGAAGTACAAGCACGACATCAAGAATCCAGAAATGATTACCCGTGAGCTTAAGCGTTGTGCGGATGAATTAGCTTCATGTGATTTGACCATGCAGACCATCCGTAACTTAATTCAAGAAGGAGGGGACTAGAATGGCTTTGAAGATTCTACTAGCTGAGGATGAAGAGGCTCTTTCTCGAGTTTACAAGGCAGCCCTAGAGCATCAGGGTTATGAGGTGGATCAAGCATTCAATGGGCAAGAGGCAGTAGACCTAGCTGCACAGAATGCCTATCAAGTGATGATTATGGATATTATGATGCCCATTAAAACAGGTATTGAGGCCCTAAAAGAGATTCGCTCCTCTGGGGATAGGACGCATGTCATTATGTTGACAGCTATGGCTGAAATTGATGATCGCGTGACCGGGCTTGATGCTGGGGCAGACGATTACTTGACCAAGCCTATTTCCCTTAAGGAGCTTTTGGCGCGTCTGCGCTCATTAGAGCGTCGTGTGAGTGAGAGCTTCACTGCCAAAATTTTGACTCTTGGTTCTGTTCGTTTGGACCAAGAAGAGCAGGAGTTGGTAGCTGGGAACGCCATTCGACTTTCAAGCAGAGAGACCAAGTTAATGGCCCACTTTATGCTTAATCCTGCCAAGAAATTAACGACTGAGCACCTTTTTAGGACCATCTGGGAGGATGAGGAAGATGTGGACGAGTCGATTGTCTGGGTCTACATTTCCTATCTGCGTCAGAAATTGCAAGCCATCCAGGCCGACATCAGCATTCTTGGTGAAAAAGGTGGCGACTTTTGCCTTCTCGCCAATTAGAGAGGAGTAGCCCATGTTTAGACGTTTACGACTTCAATTTATTACGATTGCTTCCTTGGCTATCCTCTTTATCTTGGTCTCTACTGTGGGAATCATTAATACTGTGAGGTCCTTTCAGACGGAGCAGGAAATTAGTAAGGTTCTCAACACGCTTACAGAAAATAATGGTAGTTTCGGAAAAACGAAAAAAATTGAGACCAATCAAGGACGTGAAATTCCATCGGATAGTTTTCGTTTTTTCAGTGTTACCTTGTCTGGTGATGAAGTGGTTAGTCAGGATACCAGCCATACTTCCTTGATAAATGATGAAGAGGCCGCTACTTATGCCCGTGCAGCTAGCCGAATGACGAGTACTCTTGGAACCATTAGAGAAAAAAATATTAATCTCAGTTATCAGGTTAGTAAAGTCAGTAAAAATAAGATCCTTGTGGTCTTTCTGGACACGACCTCTTATTATAATTCTTCCCAAGCCTTGTTAAGTCTTTCTATCCTTTTATCAATGTTTGGCTTTATCTTTTTTGTCATCATTGTCAGTGCCTTATCAGGAATTGTCATTCGTCCCTTCATTCGAAACTACGAAAAGCAGCGACGTTTTATTACCAATGCTGGTCATGAATTAAAGACACCATTGGCCATTATTTCTGCTAATACGGAGCTACAAGAACTTATGACTGGAGAGAACGAATGGACCAAGTCGACGAACGACCAGGTGGCACGTTTGACCACCCTAATCAATTCTCTGGTAGCCCTATCTCGTCTGGAGGAGCAGCCGGATATTGTTCTTCAAGATGTAGATTTTTCCTATATTACTGAGGATGCAGCGGAGGACTTTAAGGGGCCTGTCATCCGAGATGGTAAATCTTTCGTTATGGACATCACACCGGATATTCATGTGAAAGCAGAGGAGAAGTCTCTCTTTGAACTTGTAACCCTCCTTGTGGATAATGCTAACAAGTATTGTGATCCAGAAGGGACAGTAACCGTAAGGCTCCATCAGATTGGAAGGACACGAAAACGGGCTCGTCTAGAAGTATCGAACACCTATAAAGATGGTAAGTATGTTGACTATAGTAAATTTTTTGAACGTTTTTATCGTATTGAAGAATCCCATAATAACAGAGAACACAAGGGTTTTGGTATTGGCCTCTCTATGGCTCAAAGTATGGTCAAATTATTTAAGGGACGTATCTTTGCCTCTTATAAAAATGACACCATCACCTTTACGGTTATCTTGTAAGGATATTTTTTAAATATTTGACTAGGTGAAAACCCTAATTTATGATAAAATAGTAAGGATGAAGATTTAGTGTTTTCTTTGCAAAAAAGAAACCATTTTCCTATCCTAATCATAAAAAGGAGATGCTCGAATGAGACCCCTTAACCACCTTAAAAGGCTGGTAATGGACGACTTAGGAAAGATAAATCTCAGCTAAGAATTAAATCATAAAACAAAATAGTTAATAGGGAGAAATCATGGCAGAACCAAAATACAAACGTGTCCTCATTAAGCTTTCAGGTGAAGCTCTAGCTGGTGAACGAGGTGTTGGGATTGATCTTCCAACTGTCCAAGCTATGGCTAAGGAAATTGCTGAGGTAGCGGATTCAGGTATTCAAATTGCTCTAGTTATCGGTGGTGGTAACCTTTGGCGTGGGGAACCTGCAGCTGAAGCAGGAATGGATCGTGTTCAAGCGGACTATACTGGAATGCTTGGAACAACTATGAATGCCCTTGTTATGGCAGATAGTTTGAAACAACTCGGTGTTGATACACGTGTTCAAACAGCGATTGATATGAAATCTGTGGCAGAGCCTTATATTCGTGGTCGTGCCCTTCGTCACCTTGAAAAAGGTCGTATTGTTATCTTTGCAGCAGGTATTGGTTCACCATACTTCTCAACAGATACAACAGCGGCTCTTCGTGCAGCTGAAATCGAAGCTGATGCTATTCTTATGGCTAAAAACGGCGTTGATGGTGTCTACAATGACGACCCTCGTAAAAACGCTGATGCCGTTAAGTTTGACGAGTTGACACACGTGGAAGTTATTAAACGTGGATTGAAAATTATGGATGCCACAGCTTCTACCCTTTCAATGGATAATGACATTGACCTTGTTGTCTTCAATATGAACGAGCCAGGAAACATCAAACGTGTTATCTTTGGTGAACAAATTGGAACAACTGTATCTAACAAAGCAGAATCACACAAATAAGAAAGAGAGAATTTATGACAAACGCAATTATTGAAAAAGCAAAAGAACGTTTCGCCCACTCACACGAGTCATTGGCCCGTGAATTCGGATCTATCCGTGCAGGTCGTGCCAATGCATCACTTCTTGACCGTATCACTGTAGAATACTATGGTGCCCCAACACCACTTAACCAATTGGCTTCAATCACTGTTCCTGAAGCACGTGTCCTTTTGATTTCACCATTTGATAAAGGATCAATCGCTGATATTGAACGTGCAATCAACGAATCTGATCTTGGTATTAACCCAGCTAACGATGGTTCTGTTGTGCGCTTGGTTATCCCAGCACTTACAGAAGAAACACGTAAAGAGTTGGCTAAAGAAGTGAAAAAAGTCGGTGAAAATGCTAAAATCGCTATCCGTAACATCCGCCGTGATGCTATGGATGAAGCTAAGAAGCAAGAAAAAGACAAAGAAATCACAGAAGATCAATTGAAAGCTTTGGAAAAAGATATCCAAAAAGCAACTGATGACGCTGTTAAGAAGATTGACAGCATGACAGCAGAAAAGGAAAAAGAACTTCTTACTGTTTAATCAATAGAAAAAATAAGGAGAGTGGGACAGAAGCAAAAGAGCATGGACTATGTTAGCTTCCTTGTCCGACTCTCTTTTTAGAGGAAAAAAGATGAATACATTACTTGGAACAATTATTACTGCCCTAGTAACTGATGAAAATGACAAATTTTATTTTGTTCAAAAGGACGGTGTGACTTTTGCCTTGTCTAAAGAAGAAGGGGAACACGCCATTGGTGACATGGTGACAGGTTTCGCCTATACAGATAGCAAGCAAAAATCACGTCTGACTCAAAAGGAAATCAAAGCCACTCGTGATTCTTACGATTGGGGAGAGGTCACTGAAGTTCGTAAGGATTTGGGTGTCTTTGTAGATGTGGGAATTCCAGATAAGGAGATTGTTGTTTCTCTCGATGTTTTGCCGGAACTCAAAGAGCTTTGGCCTAAGAAAGGCGATAAGCTCTATATCAAACTCGATGTGGATAAAAAAGACCGTATTTGGGGGCTTCCTGCTGAACCTGAGGTCTTTCAACGTATGGCTGGTCCCGCTTACGATAATATGCAAAACCAAAAATGGCCAGCCATTGCCTACCGTCTCAAACTCTCAGGAACTTTTGTTTATCTACCAGAGAATAACATGCTTGGTTTCATCCATCCATCAGAACGTTATGCAGAGCCACGCTTAGGTCAGGTCCTTGAGGCGCGTGTGATTGGGTTCAGAGAAGTTGATCGTACCCTCAATCTTTCTCTTAAACCACGTTCTTTTGAAATGCTTGAAAATGATGCTCAGATGATTTTGACCTATTTAGAGAGCAATGGTGGTTTTATGACGCTTAATGACAAGTCATCACCAGCAGATATCAAGGCAACCTTCGGTATTTCTAAGGGACAATTTAAGAAAGCTTTAGGTGGTCTGATGAAGGCTAAAAAAGTTAAACAAGACCAGTTTGGAACAGAATTAATCGGTTAGGAGAAGGCATGAGAAAATCCTTTTATACTTGGTTGATGGCCCAGCGTAATCCGAAATCCAATGAACCAGTAGCAATCTTGGCTGACTTGGCTTTTGAAGATTCAACCTTCCCGAAGCATACTGATGACTTCGAAGAAGTTAGTCGTTACTTGGAAGATCAAGCTAGTTTTTCCTTTAATTTGGGGCAGTTTGACCAGATTTGGGAAGATTATCTGGCTCATTAATAGCGACTAAGTCTACGATAAGCATAATGACTTTTAGCATTTTCTTTAAAAAGTAATTACCATTTGAATTGGTATGAATTGTTACAATTTTTTACAAATATCTCAGCTTTTTTTCAATAAATTAGGCTTGTTACAACTAGTTAGTAATTGCTTTAAAGTGCAGTAAATCACCCCTCTTTTGACAAAAAGTGTGGTATTATTGTATATGTTAAAATTGTTAAAAAAGGAATGAATTATACATGTTATCAAAATCTAAAACAACAAAGGCACTTCTTTACTCGACCGCAGCACTTTCACTTTTTGCTGCAAGTCATGTACATGCCGATGAAACTTCAAACTGGGTGGCACGTTCAGTAGATCAAATCAAAGCAGATATCGCTGTAAGTGATAACCAACAAACTTATACAGTTCAATACGGTGATACTTTGGGAAGTATCGCTGAAGCAATGGGTATCGATGTGAATGTTTTGGCTAACATCAATCAAATCACAAACATTGATTTGATTTACCCTGGGACAGTCTTGACAACAACATACAATGCTGATAATCAAGCTGTCTCTGTTAAAGTTGAAACTCCAGCTTCAGAAACATCAACTACACCTGTGGTTGCAGAAGCTAATTTGACAACTAACGAAGTGACTGTAAATGGTCAATCTGTAGTTGCAGCGGATTTGACAGCTCCAGTTGAAACAGTAAGCACAACAGCTACTCAAGCACCTGCTACAGAAGAGTCAACTCAAGCTGTTTCAGAAGTAACAGAAGCTATCGCATCAGCATCAGAAGCACCAGCATACGCAGAAACTGAACAACCAGTTGCTGATGCTATTGATCATGTCACTGCGTCAGCAGAGGCTACACCTGAAGCAGAAACTACTCCAGCTGCTGAAACACCAGCACAACCTGAAGTAAAAGAAGAAGCTCCAGCGGTAGAACCAGCAGCAACATCAGAAGCGTCTTCAGAAGCACCAGCGACTTCAGAAGCGCCAGCAGAACAGCCAGCGGCAGAACCAGCAGCAACATCAGAAGCTGCATCAGAAGCACCAGCAGAACAGCCAGCGGTAGAACCAGCAGCAACATCAGAAGCACCAGTAGCTTCAGAGGCACCAGCAGTACAACCTGCATCAACGAATACACTTCCAACGGATCCACACCTTCAACCACAAGCTGAAGCTTTCCGTCAAGATGTAGCAGCACAATTCGGTCTTACTGATATCGGTGGTTACCGTGAAGGTGATCCACAAGACCATGGTCAAGGACTTGCCGTTGACGTTATGGTTCCAGTTGGTTCAGAAGTTGGTAATCAAGTCGCTCAATATGCAGTAGACAATATCTCAAATGCAGGTATCTCATATATCATCTACAGACAACAATTCTACGCACCAGTAGATAATATCTACGGACCAGCAAACACTTGGAACCAAATGCCTGACCGTGGTAGCATTACTGAAAACCACTATGACCACGTTCACGTGTCATTTAACGCATAATTAAGAATTACAAAAAGTCACGCTTGGCGTGATTTTTTTGATATAATGGAGAAAAAGACGAAAGAAAGAGGAACTCTATTTGCAAGAGTATTCTGTTGAAATTACCCTAAATCACCCAGATGATGTCTTGTCACTTTTTGGGACCAATGAGCGCCATCTAAAACTTATTGAAGAAAACCTAAATGTTATCATTCATGCTCGAACAGAGCGTGTGCAGATCCTTGGAGATGACGAGGAAAGTGTTGAATTGGCTCGCTTGACCATTCAAGCTCTCCTTGTTTTGGTGGAGCGTGGAATGCTAGTCAACACTTCAGATGTTGTCGCAGCCTTAACCATGGCTCAAGATGGTTCGATTGACAAGTTTGTTGCTTTATATGAAGAAGAGATTATCAAGGACAACAGTGGTAAGCCTATCCGAGTAAAGACTTTAGGACAAAAGGTTTATGTTGATAGCATTAAAAACCATGATGTGGTCTTTGGAATTGGTCCAGCTGGTACAGGGAAGACCTTTTTAGCGGTTACCCTTGCGGTTACAGCCCTTAAACGTGGTCAAGTTAAACGTATTGTTCTGACACGTCCGGCGGTTGAGGCGGGTGAGAGCCTTGGTTTCTTGCCTGGTGATCTCAAGGAAAAGGTGGATCCGTACCTTCGCCCTGTTTATGATGCCCTTTATCAAATTCTCGGTAAGGAGCAGACGACCCGCCTTATGGAACGTGAAATTATTGAGATTGCCCCCCTCGCTTATATGCGTGGTCGTACCCTCGAGGATGCCTTTGTTATCCTTGATGAGGCACAAAATACAACCATCATGCAAATGAAGATGTTCTTGACCCGTCTTGGTTTTAATTCTAAGATGATTGTCAATGGGGACATGAGTCAGATTGATTTGCCACGTCGTGTTAAATCAGGCCTTGTCGATGCTATGGAGAAATTGAAGGGAATCAAGGCTATTGATTTTGTTCACTTCTCTGCTAGCGATGTCGTACGTCACCCAGTTGTAGCTGATATCATTAATGCTTATGAAAAAGATGCACCTAAAGTTGACTTTGGGGAAAAATCAGAGGAAACAAACAAGGTTGAAGAAGAAACAGCGTCAGGATTGACTGAATACCCAGTTATTGGTGCTGAGGATCTTAAAAAATAAATAGCTAAAAAGAGGTTTGAGAGTAGTATTCTCAGCCTCTTTTTCCTTTACAGTCATGTCATTAGCTTTTCCCCTAGTTTTGGTAAAATAGTATTGAATAACAGGCCAGTAAGGGGGGAGAGGTATGACTAAAGCAAAAAAATGGAAGATTGCTATCATTGTATTGCTTGGATTTGTTGCGACAGTCTTGATAGCCATAGGAGAGGGAAGATTTTGGAAGTATCAAGAGAACTATATTCCAGACGGTACTTATTAGATGATAAAATACGAGACTAAATCGGCATATTCCAATGAATTGATAAATCGGACTAAGCGGGGAGAGAATAATGATAGCTTATATGAGGATTTTATAGTAGTTGAGAATATGAAATCTCAATTTTATTATGTTTTTTATGGGGATGGGGAACCTTCTGTCTCACCATTTGAGCACGATGAAAAGCTCCCACAGACTTTTGACCCACGTACAGGGACTTTAAAACAGGATTTAACAGTCTCTGAATATAAAGCTCTAGTGATGTCTCATATTGATAAGATTTCTAAAAAGGGAGAGGAGTATTCAAGAGTAAAAGAAGTATCTGTCCAAAGGTGTATAGACGATTATAAAAAAATGTTGAAGCAAAAAAGAACTTATGAAAAGCTCCCTAATGGTCTCGTTCTGACTGTTTATGCTAATGATGGACATATTGAGTCGCGTAGAACTTTTAAACGATTGAGCTCAGAGGAAGCCAAAGAGGTCAAAAGTGGTTATGATTGGGATTATGAGTATGCCTTGAAGCATTATAAATACAGGGAGCATTATGGGGATTATGCCATCTGGCGTTGAACCACTTACCGATCAAGCACCTCTTTACTATCGGGAATCATAACCTAATGTTTTATTAAAAAACCTTACAGTCTTTATGATAATTGTCAAATACTATTTCACCATTTATTTTGGTACAATAGAACGGTAGACCAATAAAAAAGGAGATTATTATGAACCAGCAAGAGTGGATTGAGTACTTTGAATTAGTCAACGGTCGCAAACCAACTCCCGCAGAGTTAGCTCAAGCTCAGGCAGCAGGCGAGTTTATCCTTGAACGACCTAATGTCTTTGGCTCAAATGGACAGGTGACGGAGCAAAGACCGATTAAGCCAGCTGAACCTGTGATAACGATGACGCAGCAGCCTCAGTTTGTCCAAACAACAGCAACCTTCCAACAAGTCGTACCTGCTAAAAAAGGTATGTCTAAGAAAACTAAGATTATTTTGGCATCAGTCTTTGGTTCCTTAGCAGCGATTTTACTTATTGTTGGGGGCTACTCACTATGGCGCTACCAATCAGGTAAGATTGCGGATGGAACATATGAGGTAGTAAGTTTTTCTTATTACAATGAAGATAAGAATAGAATGGTCGACGGCATTAAAGAATACAAGGATGAAGACACAAAATTGTTAGATTTTTTAGTTGTAAAGAAAAATCAATCTAATCATTACAATTATTTAGAAAGTGATGGGAAATCTTCAATTAGTCTAATTCAAAATGAGAAATCGATTCCTCAGAAATTTGATCCTTGGAACAGAACTCAAAGTCAAGTACTTAGTGCAGATGATGTTAAAGATATTGTCACTGATTATATGAAAAAAATGTCTAAAGAGTATTCTTTCTACTCAAAAGATGATGTTAAGAAAACTGTAAAAACAGCAGTTAGTGAATATAAAGATACTCTTAAAGAAACACGCACTTACGTAAAACATGGCGATGAATTTACGCTTAATATTTATGATAAAAAGGGTAAGTTAAAAATGACTACTACCTATAAGCTAATGAGCCGGGAAGATGGTGAAGAACGTAAGGATGATTATGATGATGCCGTTAAGGATTACAAGAAAGACCTAAAAGAGATTAGTGACAAGTATGACGAATATAGTGACTACGGTTATGGTTATGGCTACGATTACGGCTATGGTTATGGTAATGACTATGGTGACACCTATGGCGGATATAATGACGGTAAGAATAGTGGATCAAAATCAGATTCAAGTGATAGTAGTAAAAAATCTAGTGATAAAATTTAATCAGCCAATGATGTAAATGAGTAAAGTGGTACAAGAAGAAGAGCTAAAACTCCATTCTGGTATCGCTTTTCTTTATATGAAAATAGTCAAATAGCTTTGGAGTCTTTTTTCTGGTAGAATGGAAATATCAATGAAAAAGGGGACTTTTATGAACGAAAAAGAGTGGTTAGATTATTTCGAAACGATCAATAATCGTAAGCCGACAGAGGAAGAAATCCAACAGGCAAAAGCTAATGGGGAATTTATTTTTCAAGAGTCTAGGGACGAGGATGTTAATCCACAGCAAGCTCAGTTGAGTGACCAAGTAACACAACCCGTTTCACAAGTTGCTCCTGCTAAGACAGGCTTGTCTAAGAAAGCTAAAATTATTATTGCTTCTGTACTGGGGGCGATTGTCCTAGTGGCGCTTTCATTTGGTGGCTATGCGTTTATGCACCTGCAAGGTGGTAAAATACCTGAAGGAACCTATCTGCTTGAAACTTATCGCTTTTACCATAAAGATAAGAAGAAAATGGTTGATGGTATGGAATATTTCAAGAAAAGTGGTCTAGAGGCTCATGATTTTGTTAAAGTCAAAGGTAATAATGTTAAATTTTATTTTTATACCTTAGCTGGCGGGAACAATCTGGTTGACTTTACAGACTATGATACTGACGAATCATACCGTCCAGATGCTTGGTCTGGAACGCTTAAACCAACCATGTCACTATCTGAATACACTAAAGTCATTGACCAAGCGGTAGATAATCAATACAAAATAAGTGAATACCGAACTAAGGCTGATAACGATGAAAGTAAAAAGATTTACGTTAAATCCTACAAAGAGTCTCTTGAAGAAACCGTTCGATACAAGGTTAAGGGTGATAAATTGATCGTCACAACTTATAATAAGAAAGGCAAACTTACAGAAGAAAGAAGCTTTAAACGTCTTTCAAAGGATGACGTGAAAAAATTAGACTATGACTATGAACGTGATGTCAGAGCTGATAAAAAGCGCTTCCAAAACTAGTAATGTTTAAAACCAGCCTAGCTGGTTTTTTTAGTGTCCAAAACGTGCTATAATAAGATGTTATATCATCAGTGTTAGCCCATTTGTTAACACATGAAAGGAAATTAAAATGACAAAAACATTCTACATCACAACACCTATCTACTACCCATCTGGTAAATTGCATATTGGTTCTGCCTATACAACCATTGCTTGTGACGTATTGGCACGTTATAAACGTATGATGAACTATGATGTCTTCTACCTTACTGGGCTTGATGAGCACGGTCAAAAGATTCAACAAAAGGCTGAAGAAGCAGGAATCACTCCACAAGAGTATGTGGACGGTATGGCTGTTGGTGTTAAGGACCTCTGGCAACTTTTGGATATCTCATATGATAAATTCATCCGTACGACTGATGATTACCATGAAAAAGTTGTTGCTAAAGTTTTCGAGCGTCTCTTGGAACAAGGAGATATCTATCTTGGTGAATACTCAGGTTGGTACTCAGTTTCAGACGAAGAGTTCTTCACTGAAAGTCAGTTGGCAGAGGTTTACCGTGATGAGCAAGGTAATGTCATTGGTGGGGTAGCTCCATCAGGACATGAAGTAGAGCTAGTTTCCGAAGAATCATATTTCTTTAAACTTAGCAACTACGCAGACCGTTTGACTGCCTTCTTTAAAGAACACCCAGAATTTATCCAACCTGATGGTCGTATGAATGAAATGCTTAAAAACTTCATCGAACCAGGCTTGGAAGACTTGGCAGTGTCACGTACAACCTTTACTTGGGGAGTAAAAGTACCATCAGATCCAAAACACGTGGTTTATGTGTGGATTGATGCCCTTATCAACTATATCACAGCCCTTGGTTATGGTCAGGATGAGCATGGTAACTTTGATTTGTTCTGGCAAAATGATGAAAACCACGAAATCATCCACATGATTGGTAAGGATATCCTTCGTTTCCACTCAATCTACTGGCCAATCATCCTTATGGCTCTTGATTTGCCATTGCCTACACGTCTAGTTGCTCATGGTTGGTTTGTCATGAAAGACGGTAAAATGTCTAAGTCTAAAGGAAACGTGATCTATCCAGAAATGTTGGTAGAACGTTTTGGTCTTGATCCACTCCGTTACTACCTCATGCGTAGTCTTCCTGTCGGTTCAGATGGTACCTTCACACCAGAAGACTATGTGGCTCGTATCAACTACGAGTTGGCTAACGACCTTGGAAACCTCCTCAACCGTACAGTTGCCATGATCAACAAGTATTTCGGTGGTCAAGTACCTGCCTATGTTGAAAACGTTACAAACTTTGATGCTGATTTGGCCAAGGTTGTAGCTGAAAATATCGAAGAATTCCACAAACAAATGAATGCTGTGGATTTCCCACGTGCTTTGGACGCAGTTTGGAACATCATTTCACGTACCAATAAGTATATTGATGAAACAGCTCCATGGGTTCTCGCTAAAGAAGATGGTGACAAGGGACAATTAGCAGCAGTCATGGCTCACTTGGCAGCTAGTCTTCGTGTCGTAGCCCACCTCATCCAACCAT
>OGHW01001355.1_pt1 | contig 20082 bp, 24 predicted proteins | sample 1571641 | NCBI WGS metagenome assembly OGHW01 (sample SAMEA2582066, study PRJEB24529) | metagenome | biome: Human gut stool | place: China | collected 2011 | reverse complement strand
TAAACCGCAGCTGCCGCGCAATTGTGAAATGTTGGCCAAGAATAGAGTTCGTCGGACGCATAGAAAAGCGCAGAATGGTCTGACCTCCGGAAGAGGTAAGTTCTCTGTCTGCTACTTTAACGAACTCTTTGGTTTGCAGCTAAAGGTGCGCTTGGATTGAGACGATAGAGCAAGGAATCAATCCCGGTTTCGGTGTGAGTCTCTCAAAATCATGTTCAAACCGATTTCAGCCAGGTTCAGATCACTGTTTTCACAAGCTGCTCAGAGTTGTCTCAAAACTCAATGGTTTGTCCGTCATTGGGGATGAACAGGCGATTCAGATTATTTTCACGGGCAAATTTTCGCAGCAAGGGGCGAGTGACTGTCGCATGCGAGACGCCTTCGACATGCGTGGCGATAACGTCAATTTCGGGAAAACGCCGCATAAGGGAACGCACGTCGTATTGATTCATGATCAACAGATGTCCAAGTGGGAATTGGGCGCCCGCGGCATTAACCGCGACGACTCCGGGCGTGTATTTTTCTATTGCGTCGACAACGTATTGGCAATAGATGGTGTCTCCGGCGAGATAAAAACGCGTTTTTTCAAGGTTGCTTTCAAAAACGACGCCGGAAGCTTTTTCGCTGAAACCGCAGTCCCGGTAGCCGTCCATAGTTACAAGATTGCTTGAGCCATGATCGCAATCGGTACGAAAAAGACGAATGCCGTTGAACTCCGTACCGGAATCTGCAAGTACGCGTACGTCCGTAAAGCCCAAACCACTGAGAATCTTTGCCTCCTGAACGCTCTGAGAAAACAACGGAAGTTTTTTTGGCAGTAATTCAGCTGCAGCTTTGTCGAAATGATCAAAGTGAAGATGGGTCACAATGACGGCATCAACGTTAAACAGATCTTGAATCGGGCAAGGCAGATCGCAATCCGGATTGCCGCGACCAGTGCTGGTGGTGTCTGGGACAGCCGGATAGGTACCTTGAGCTGAGAGCATCGGATCAATCAAAAAACGCCGGTTGGCAAATGTCACGATGCTGGTGGCGCTGCGAATTTGTTGAAATTTCATGGTGTTACTCCTACAAAAGAGTTGCCGGTATTGGCAAGAGACATCATAAAATCTATAGTTACTGTAGCTTCAAGTATTGTGGAGAACGAGATGAAAATTGGTGAATTGGCGCAAAGGACGGGATGCCCTGTGACCAGAATTCGCTTTTATGAACAAAAAGGTCTATTGCCTGAACCAAGACGCAGTATGGGAGGACAGCGCAACTACTCTCAGGAAGCGGTAAAACGGTTGGAATTTATTACGACTTGTCGCGCCAACGGCATGAAGCTCGAGTGCATCGAGCGCTTTATTGAGTTTGAACAGGATCCGTCCAAGGGAACAGAGTGGCTTCTTGAACGCGTAGACGAATATTTGGAACAGGCAAAGGTGTATCGCGAGCAGCTTGACCGTGCGGAAAAGTATCTTCGACACTTACGTGAACAGTTTCCCAAATCTGTACTGGCAGAAAAGACGCACAAACACACGCGTGCCGCCAACACGAAAGAGGACACGCGTGAGACCAAGCCGCAAGACGAAGTGATCAAAGTTTTTTGACAAAGAGAGCACGAATTGCATTCAAGATAGCAAGAATCATGACTCCCACGTCAGCAAAAATTGCCATCCACATGTTGGCCAAGCCAACAGCTCCCAGCAAAAGACACAGGACCTTGATGCCGATAGCCAGCCAGATGTTTTCCTTGACAATGCGAAGACATTTACGAGAAATCTTGATGCCTTTGGCAATTTTTAGAGGATCGTCATCCATGAGAACGATGTCTGCAGCTTCAATGGCAGCGTCTGATCCCATGGCTCCCATCGCAATGCCGATATCGGCGCGGGACAAAACGGGAGCATCGTTGATACCATCGCCGACGAAAGCCAGTTTCCCGGAGCCGGTTCGTTGCGCCAGCAGCTTTTCAACAGCGGAAACTTTATCCGAGGGCATCAGTTCGTAGCGCACCTCGTCTATGCCCAACTGTGAAGCCACTGCTAGGGCGACACTTTTGCGGTCGCCGGTGAGCATGACCACTTTGTTGACGCCGGCTTTTCTCACAGCATCAATCGCTTTGATTGCATTGGGTTTCAGTTGATCTGCAATCACGATGTGGCCGCAATAGTTTCCGTTGACGGCAATGTGGACGATTGTGCCGATACTGCGGCAGGCGATGAACTCTATTCCGAGTTCGGTCATGAGTTTTTCATTGCCGACTGCAACTTCCTGTTCGTCGACACTGGCGACGACACCTTTACCAGCAAGTTCACGGATGTTCGTGACGCGACTTCGATCAATTGCTTTGCCGTATGCTTTCTGCAGGCTCTTGCTGATCGGATGCGAGGAGGCACTTTCGGCAAGAGCCGCCAATTCGAGGAGGCGGTTTTCATCGATCGTGTTGTGGTGAACTGCCGTTACCTCGAAAACACCTTGCGTCAGCGTTCCTGTTTTATCCATGACAAGAGTTGAAGTCTGTGAAAGAGCTTCCAGATAATTGGAACCTTTCACAAGTATTCCTTCTTTGCTTGCTCCGCCGATGCCGGCGAAAAAAGAAAGAGGAATGCTGATCACAAGAGCGCAGGGGCAACTGATAACCAGGAACACCAAAGCGCGATATATCCAGTCATCCCATTGAGCGTCTGCTCCCATTGCAAAAAGCCGCACTAGCGGAGGGACGAGAGCAAGCGCCAAAGCGCTGAAAAACACAATCGGTGTATAGATACGGGCAAAACGAGTAATGAAAGCTTCCGATTGTGATTTGCGTGAAGAGGCATTTTCGACCAATTCCAGGATTTGAGATACTGTCGAATCTCCGAAGAGCCTGGTTGTACGCACATAAATAACGCCGGTCAAATTGATGCAGCCGCTGGTGACGTTTTCCCCCGGGGCAACGTGCTTCGGCAGACTTTCCCCCGTGAGAGCGCTGGTGTTGAGACTAGTTTCGCCGCGTATAACGATGCCGTCAATGGGAACCTTCTCACCGGGTTGCACGACAATAACGGTTCCGACCTCAACAGATTCGGGAGCGACCTGTTCAATTTTCCCGCTTCTTTCAATGTTGGCGTAATCGGGGCGAATGTCCATCAAATCGCTGATGTTTTTGCGGCTTTTGCCCACGGCATAAGCCTGAAACCATTCACCGATTTGATAAAAGAGCATCACGGCAACGGCTTCCGTGTACTCGCCGGTATCGTCGTAAAGTGCTATGGCAATGGCGCCTAAGGTAGCAACGGTCATCAGAAAATTTTCATCGAAAACACGGCCGTTTCGTATGCCTTTTGCCGCCTTGAGCAGGATGTCATAGCCGACAAGAAGATAGGGAATAAGGTAAAGCGCCAATCTCAAAGGTCCCGTGACCGGTGCAAACGCGAGACTTACGAGAAGCATTGCTGCAAGGATGATGCGTACTAGCATCTTTTTTTGCTTTGTCTTCATTTGTTGCAGAGTCCGTTGGTGATGTCTTGCGCTTAATTTGATGTAAAAATTAAGCAAAATTTGAATTGAAGAGAGAGAAAAACGCCGTCAAGCAGTGCTCTGGCGGCGTTTCGACATCAGAGAAAAATTTCGCAGTCGGGTTCTACTTTTTTGCAAGCTTTAAGCACTTCAATCATGACATTGTCGGGATAAAACCCATCACGGAATTCCACAACCATTTTTTGAGCCATGAAATTCACCGTGACCGATTGCACACCGCTGATTTTTGCTGCCGCTTCTTCCATTTCGCGGGCGCAGTTAGCGCAATCAACTTCGATCTTGTAGGTCTTTGTCATTTTGGTTGCTCCTATTAGTTAAAGAATTAAGCAATTACTTAATTGACTGGTTGCACTATAATCCGGTTGGTGTTGGATGTCAAGATTAAGCAAGAATTGAATTGTCTGATATGTCTGTCACAACAAATCTTCCGCATCGGCATAAAGAGGGAAATGTTTTTGCAGTGGAGCAATTGCCCGAATCTTCAAGCTTTGAACCCGTGGCCCAGGTTTTCAAACATCTAAGCGATGCGGCCCGCTGTCGGATTTTTTTGTTGTTGTGCCATTCCGAAGAGTGCGTGCTCAACATTGCAGCCATCATGGAGATGAGCAGCCCCGCCGTAGCACACCATTTGAGGCTTTTGAAGGTTGCCGGACTTGTAACTTCTCGTCGAGTGGGGAAAGAAGTCTTCTATCGAGCCGCCGATACGGAGCTTGTCCGAGCCATGCATCGGATGATTGAAGAAGTGATGCATTTGTCGTGCTTGCAACCATCGTCTTGAGTAAGTCTGCGTATAACGGCAGAAGTCAATAAGCCTGCTCGCTCTTGAAAGAGAGAATCCCGACAACCGGTAGCCGATCCGGTTAGGGGGATGATGAGCGGTTACTTCTCGTGTCGTTCGGTTTGGAACTGTGGTATTTGCCGAAGAATTATTACAAAGACAGAGTTCCTTACAAAGAGCCGTTGGATGAGCATTTGATATCTCGGCCGAGAATCTTTTGGCTTTAGTTGTCTGATTCTGCAGAGGATACGGGAAAACGACATCTAAAAAAGTTGTTGTTTTGGCGGTTAATCTCTTGATTTTCCTTAATGGGCTGAGAATAGGATTCTCTTACTGGCGATGTGTGAGTAGGTTAGGGTTTCAGTGGTGTTTCGATGCAATCTACACGCCGGCCTGATCGATCGATACAGAACCATTGCTCACTTTGCCAGATATGCATTTCTCCATTGGATCCGGGAACAACTTCTTCATGTCCCTGCAATGTGACCTTGGCATGGCCGTTTTTGAACGGATAGCCGAAAGCAAACTGTGGTGAGATTACGATTTCCCCTTTTTCATCTGCATAACCAATCTTGCCGCTTGAGTCTTGAATTCGCATCAGACCTTCTGAAAGATAATCTGGCCCGTTGTCGTATAGATAAGGGGTTACTGTTCCAGGTGCTGAGCATCCGGAAAGTACGAGAGCCATAACAAGGAATGCTGCACGAGTTGTCATAGGAGTCCCTTCAGAGAGCTAATCGACTCGGTAAATTCCTGGGGAACCTCATCCAAGCCATTAAGAGCGTCTGCCAAAACTTCTTTGGTGTAGAACCAGAAGCTGTAGAACATCGAATCAGAGAAAACTTCCTCTTCTTCCCACCTCAACTCATCGTCTTCCTCATCATCGGGCCACAAGGAGTCTTCAGTCAGAAGATCGGAGAATTTGGGTAGGGGATCCGCGTGCTCTAGCGTTTGAGCGTCGCGAATGCTCTCCAACAAGACAGCGAATAGTTCACCAATGTGATCGACCGCTTGGTGAGCAACAGGATTTGTAGTCGCAGCCGCTAGGGAATTCTTGAATATACGGGCAAGAAAGACGGTTGCAAATGGGGTGACGTGCCAAAGAGTGCCCTGATGTTCAATGAGATGGGATATCTTCCGAACAGTCGAATCAACAGATTCTTGACTTCTTAAAGAGGACAAAGCGTTGAGCAACTTCGGAAGCTCATCCCCTCGACCATAGGGTGTTGTTAAGCGATGCCAAGGCACCCCTTCTAGGGTCAGTTGGTCTATGAAGTCGTGAGTATCTGCAGTATTCAACATCATCATCTCTCCTTTCATCACAGCCAGGCAGTAATCAATACTGATCTTGGGCACTCCAGTTCTTTAGATGAGCAGGAGTGCCAGGATCTGTCAATAACACTGGGAGATCAGCCAAATTTGATCAAAGCGTTTGGCCTTGAGGTCATCTCGTTGGATGAAGAAGTAGATGCGGCCGCAGTCGCCGAACATCAATTCAAAGTCTTCTCCCTCGACGGTGTCGAGCTGAAAGAGCAGGGTCCAGCGATCTCGCGCAGTTTTTTCGGCATTCTCCCGAATGTCCTTGGGTATCCGTTGCCATGATTGGGCATTGCCTGTGTAGTAGCCTTTGGACACGATGTCGCATTCCGCGAACATGGAATGTTGGATGGTATCCGGCCAGCCCAGCAACTTTGACTGTTCTTCCGGAAGTTCGTCCATCAGTTTGTCGAACAATTCTTCGTCTTCATCCTTATCTTGATATTCAGGACAGATTTCCAAAAAGTCTTCGTAGTTTGGAATCGATGGAGAACTATGGGCTTGAATGCCAATCACAGGGAACTTGAAATCGTCTTCCATTTCTTCGGGAAATGGAGCAGGAGACAACGTGTTCATGTCCTCAAACCAATAGACGCGAGCGCATCCCTTGTCAGTCGGATCAAAGCCCCACCGTTGAGAGTCGACTTCGTAGAAGAACGACAGCAAACCATGATCTGGGAGCAACCCTTCCGAGTCGAACCGGGATAGTTCCGAACAGTCGAACTGAGCCAAAAAGGAAAGAGGGCGTTCCTTGGTGATACTTTCACAGTTTTCTCCTTTGAATGTTGGCCATTCAAAGTCAGGCGGAACGTCCGGTTGCCCACCAAACCGCGTCCAACCTTTCGTGATGGGAACTTCTTCGGATATATCCAGAACGATGCTGTTGCGGCTAAATTTCTCGAGGAGTTCCTTGAGTTCAGTGTCAGTTGTTTGGGTGCTCATAACAACCTCCCGGGAGACTGATTAGTAGTCGAGTAGTACTGGAACTTGTTCTTTTTCAGCAAAAGTCAAGGCTCTGCGGAACATTGAAAAAGCAAAGCGTGCGAGTTTTTCGAGCTCAAATGATGTTGGAGGTTCTCCCGGCAGCTGGATGACCTCGCCGTCCTTGATTTCAAAACTTGGTGGAAACACCTCCTCATCAGCCCAAGCCAATTGTTCTTCAGTGGTTGCTTTCCAGGCAATCTCGTTGACTTGATCCAGTTCTGCCCGAAGTCTTGCGGTTGTGGAGATAAATGCCTCAGTGCCGTTTGGCATGTGCCCTTGAAAACTGACTTGCACAGGAAGAGGAAGCCAGCAAGTCACAGTAAACAAAGACCAATTCGAGAATTCGGAATCTTCCAGTTTCTTGGCGATTTCAAAATCCTCCAGCCCCATGTTTTTTTCGATGGTTTTAGGAGGTTCTTCGCCTAGAAGCCGGCTAGCGGCAAATGCCATCAGTGCCGCATAGGCAAGCCAATCGGGTTTGTCGGTGTAGTAAGGCTTCTCATTGTCGTCAACCCAGGCCAGCCCTGCATCCATATTGTTCGACTGCAGAGCTTTCAACAGGCCATTCGTCCATGCGCTGACCGCCTTCTGAATCTCGGAAACCTCCGGTGAGTCCTGGGCGTCAAGATTTTCACCATCGGGAGTGATGCGATGAAAAACCATGCCGTTGGCTTCAGCATATTGCTGCGCCTTTGTTTTCCAGTTTCTGGAGTAATAACGGGTGAAGGTGCCCGCGTAGATATCCATGCCCATAGAGTGACTCCTCCATAAAATCAGCCGAAGGCCGGAGTTAATGACTCGTGATACCCGTAAGTTCTCCTGGGAAAAGGTTCACAGTGGTTGATGAGCGTCCTAGCTGACGCTCGTACGGCTGGTCAGCGATTGCCTGCTGCCAAGTTCCCCATGTTGATATCCAAAACCACTCGACTCGGTTGAATCAGAGAGTCTTCATAACGACACTTCCATTGAACATTGTGAGACATGCTTCCATCAGCAATACCATCAATCGTCTCGTCGTCCTCAATGGGATTATCTTGCTCCAAGATGTAGGATGCTACGTTGTAAGCATGATTGACGACCCAGTTGGGATCCATGTCGTGGAAGTGGTACTGCAGATCTGGCAAACAAAGAGTTCCCATGCCTAGAGTGTCAATCAGCATGTCGTCTGAGCCTTGCACATTGAAAAAACGAACATTGACTCCAAATCGAATGAAGCGGTCTATTCCTTCTACGGTGTGTTCGCGAACATCTTTGGCCAAAAAGAGCTTTCCAGCATTTTGGAAATAGAAAGCCTCACAGGTGGGGAAAAGTTCGGCCAACGCGTCGGTAAAGTCCATGAGCAAGTTGGCTCGTTCTTGGGCAGGTAACGTTGCCGAAACCATGTCGACACCGAGGATGTGATATTTGCATTCACTAAAGATGCGGTCACGATCTTCTTGACAGTCCCACATTTGGCTAAGCTTGAAAGCATCGACGAAACCAGTCCCTTGGAACTCTTGACAGTTCATCACCATCAACTGCGGATGGAATTTGCCATCTTTAAATTCGGCATCGTGAGATAAAGCAGCAAAACCACGCACTGTCTCATCATTGCCGAACATCTCAACCGGACCAACATGTTTTTCCATGATCTTGAGCATGGTTTCTTTTGTCGGCACGATCGGTGGCTCTTGGAAGAGCAATTGAATCATGAACGGTCCACCAGGTCTGACCGCGTCTTTTTCGTTCAGATCTTGGCAAAAAACTTCATTACTCATTTTCAGTTCCTTTTCGGTGTGTGTGGTTCGGAACCGTTTCAGGGATCGTTAGTACTATTTTGCTCAAAAAAAATTACTTTGAAAGCCCGAAAAGACAGCATTTTTTGAATGTTTGTGACGCGAAACAATGTGCCGGGATTGCTTGACATTCATCGTTTAGGGGGATGAAAAGGGAAGGACTGTAGCAACTACATCATTGACCAACGGTTACAAATTAAGATAACTTATGTTTGAGCCAAAACGGAAAAAAATTCAACCATGGATGATGTTGTACTCAAGAAAGCGTTAGCGTTAGAAACGCTTTTGGAAACTGAACGTTGCTGAGCTATATAGGAAAGGGTAATGAATAAATCTGATATTTTTTGGCAAACATACTTAAACCTTGAAAACAGCCTGGTAGATCTGGGAAAGTATGTTTTAATTTCTGATGTATCGAATTCCGATGGATGGAGATCCCAGCTTGATGTTTTTTCTCCATATATAGCTGACTTGCTAGTTTCTTGTTGTGTTCAAATAGAGGCAATATCTAAAGAGCTATATTTTAATTTGGGCGGAACAAAAAAAGAGGAAGTACCGATCTGTATTTCGATGAGGACTGCTTGCGCTTGATAGACAAAACATGGAATGCAGGCAAGAAGGTTGTCAATGTCCTCTCGCCGATCTTTTATTTAACGAAAGAAGATAGTAAAGTTTTGCGTCCCTTGAAGAACTCTGGAAAAAGACAAGGAACTTATTGGGGGAGGGCCTATCAAGCTGTAAAGCACGATCGTTATGAATCGATGCCAAATGGGAATATTAAGGCGCTATTAGGGGCTATGGCGGCTTTGTATTTACTGAATATATATTATAGGAATGACTCCTGGTTGACCAAAAATTCAGATATAAATAGTCAAAACTGGAGCATGGGGTCAACTGTTTTTTCAGTATTGCCGCCCATCACTCAAGAACTGTGGTATGGGAACAAGCCGATTTTCTCAGAAAGTCCTTTTGTTGCCTCATATACCAACGAAAGTTATTCGAAAATCAAGAAGATCCAAGATGAGGAGGCTAGGGCTCTTGAAAGCTATTTATCTCAGCAGCCAGAACTAAGTGATCCAGAGTTTATAAAATGGATGGAAGATGCTTTATCTCGAGATAAGAGTTTAAAAACTGGGGTCGAGTTGTATGTCTATAGGCTGAATAAGAGTATTCCGACAACTCTCTCATTTCAGGAACGAAAACAAAGGCTTATTGATAGCCAAGAATGGAAGCATTATTCTGCAAATACAAGTGATCAGACTAACGTTGATAACATAACAGAGGTAAATATACAAACTAAAATTGATAGCTGTGGGCGCTATTTTGGTTATTGTTCTATGTATTCCATCCAGAAGCTTGGGTGGGTCAAAATTGCAACTGGTATGACAAATTTAAGGGTTTATATTCCTGAAAAAGAACCTATGGTATCTGAGTAGATATGCAGGAAAACTTAGTAGAGGCTGATGATGCTCTCGTATTCCTATCTGTGAAAACGTTATCAGAGTGAAGAAGTCTCATGAGGATAGTTTGACCGCAGGGGCAGTCCGACCTTGCGGTCTATTTTCGTAATCTGGGTGAAAAGCTCACCCAGAGTTCTACTTCTCGCATCTAGATTTCGTTGACTTTCACTCGGATGATGGGACGATAAAAGTCATAGTCTCCATTCAGTTCCTGAGTTTCTTGTTCCTTTGGTTTGCAATGAGGCGAACAAGGCAAAAAACCGAGAAAGATTCCGAGTCCGCCGCAGATGTTGCATCCGCCGTCACCTCCACATGTTGTAAAACGCTCGGACTTCACGACTTCTCTGCAGTATGGGTCGTATGCGATAGAGAGGCCAAAAAAGTTAGGTTCTTCCATATCGAAGGGTTTGTCTTCGTCCTCCAAATCTTCGAAATGGTACAGGTGCATGGAATAGTCAATGCCGTCGCCCCAGGGGAATAGGGTTCGACAACCGCCGCCGCACAGATAGGCCCATTCATCAGCCGTAGGCAGTGAAAGTCCTTTTGCTTCCAACCTATCAAGAAGCGCACTGTACTCCGTGCGGTTATAGATCCAAATCTGAAAACCCTTTTCCGTCCGTTCTATACGGGCTGATTGGTGCAAGGTAAGGCAGTTAAGGTCGCTCCAGGCAAAATCGCGGAATTGCTTCAGCCATTCAGGGTGAGTGATCATCCTGGGATCATCCATATTGACTGGTTCCCAACAGAGCTCCTCCAGCTTTCGCCCCACCAACATGGGGGCAATGACAGCCTCTCGAACAGGAGCCATGCTTTCCCGAATCAACTCCTCCGGATCTCGCTCGATCTCCCATTCCTGAAACAAATAGTTCAGCTCTTGCTGGCTATCTTGATTCAGTCCTACAGCAAATCGCTCCCAACCTAGAGTAACCGTATCACCAGGAACAAAGACAAACTCACGGCCATCTTTCACAAATATACCCGTGGTGCAGCTCTGACCCCATCGGCAAAAGTTTGTAGGGTGCGAAAGGTCATGTCATAGCGAGTAGCTAGGCTATTCATCAACTCAAGCTTCTCGGATGTATCCATTCGAGCAAAACCTTGGCGGAATAAATATTCATTCATAGCACTCATCTCTTTGATTCAGGCTTCTCTAGTATTATTTAATTAATGGTGTTCACCAAAGTTCTTCTGCCGAGAAATCTCCAAAAAAGAAATAAAGCAGCAAGGCTATGTTGATTAATATGTACGCGCCTATCACACAACACGTTATAAGAATTATTTTTTTCCCAAAAGTGCCAGCCTTGTTCCTTACTGAAATCAACAATATAAGTATTAATATCAATACAACTAGTATTGCGAGTGAAATCATAAATCTGTTGCCTCAGGATTGATCACTATCTTATTTCTCTTGATTGATCAATTGGCGAATTCGCTTAGATGCTAAATTGAACAATGCTTTCCGGTCATTTGAGAAATGTTCCGCAGTAGGATTGATTATCCCAGGTATTCTCAAATTCAGCTCTATCTATTGTGCAAGCGTGGAACTCTTCTCCCCAGACATGGTTGTTGAATGCTTCTACGGTTGGAATCGGAGTGACCTCGATAGCACCGTCGTAAAGGTCTGGGATGTTGCACGTGTGCCCATCAACAAAGATGTCAATGGAACGGAGAGCCAGTCGCTGATTGTCTACATCCACTTCGTAGAGGATGATCGTCGGTTCTCCTTTCGGGGCATTCTCCCAAAAGAGCTTGATGTACTCCATCTCAATCCTGCTCCTACAAGAACGCCAAGCTTTTCTAATTCAAGCAGAGGTTTCAGAACTGTTTTCAGCTACCAGGAACTCACTGTTTCCATACTGAACTCCAATCACACAGCATCTCGTTTACAGTGACACGACGTAGCTCGTCACGTACCTCCATCAACGCGAAGCCTAGTAGATTTTGTCCGCGCCACTTTTTGGGATCTTGGGCCTCTGGGGAGTTAGCCGGGAGGCGGATGCCCCAGATGGAATCGTATGGGCTGGCCTCCACCAACACGCTGTCTTCGGTGGAGAGGAGGAACTCTTGCAGATAGCGGTTTTGGCTGAATTTATACCAATTACCAGACAGCACAATGGCGTATTTGAATTTGTCCCATACTTTCTGGTCGAAGCCACGCACCTTGCGGCCCAAGGCCTTGATCTGCTTTGGATCACTGCATGCCAAAATCTCCTTGCGCTTCTCCTCATCGCCAAATAGCTGGGCTTTGCCCGCCATCATGTATTGTTCCGCATAGAGATAGGAGTCAGCCGTGGTATAGAAGTCCTCCATCCACCACTGGCTGAGGCAGCTTTTTGTCAAATGGCCGTCCTCGGCAGGCTGATGGCCCCAGAATAGGCACAGATCCCGTGTTCTTCCTGCGGCGAACTCCTGCTGGAGCCACTGGCGGTTGTATTTGGGTTGCCCTTCTGGCTGCCACACATTCACCCAGAAATCACCATGCTTCAGAACCTCACTTCTGTCCTCGTCATCCCACCATCCCTTCCAGGTCATCGGCTCGGGGAAAAGAGCGCGGTATTCCGCCAGCTCTTCTGAGGAAAGAGAGTCTAGCCACCGGCCAAATCTAAATAGGTAATCCTCTCCATAACCCATGCGCCAACCAATGGAATATCGCTCAATCTCCCGGAGCGCGAGCCAGGGGGGAGGCATTATTTTCTTATCTCGAAGTGTCATAACGGTTCCATATTGGACAGTGCGTTGGTTGAATAGAGAAGCTGTCCAGTCTCAAAAATCTCGTAGTTGCTCAAATTTTTCCAGTAGCTCAGACTTTTTCAACACATCGTCTGGCAGAGCGTCAAGCATGTTGCACAACGCCATATAGATCTCATCGCGTTCCTCGGTTTCAATAAAACGCATCTTGTTGAAGGTTTGGGTGTAAGCTGAAACTGCTTCCAGCGCCTGGATCTGGGCGCTTTCATCTGGCTTTGCTGCCAGTTTCATCAGCAGAGAACGAGTCTTGCGGTATTGAGCGGCAGCTTTTTTTGCGGCGACGGCAGGAATATGCTCCGCTCCGTCCCAATCCCGGAACGGGTTATCAAGGTTTTGAGCCAGCCATTCAGGTTTTCGAGGCTTGGTTATTTGTAGATCGACTTCTGGACGCCCTTTCCAGAGTCGTTTGATTGCTTTGGCAGCATCTTCGGGGAGGCTCGTCATCCAGAACCAACTCAGATTCGGCATTTGTTCTGGCGTCGGTATTTCATCCGCATCAAAACCGAACAAATCAAAGCACGAAAACCTCGCCAACTCGGGCAGTTTCGATACTGTTTTAAAGTTAACCAGTGTTCCAGGTGCGCCCCAAAGTCGTAGTTCTCTAAGATGAGGGTGGATCTTTTCCAGAAGATTGAGATCGAAGACCTTCAATCTTGCCCCATACAGTCCTCTCAGATTGACTAGTTCAGGGTGAGGTCGGTATTGCCCCGTAAAGTCGAGTGTCAAATACTTTCCAGATTCGGGCGCGTGGATTGTGCAGACATCCGGATCTTCGGTCTGGAAAAGAAGATATTCGGTACAATCACTTACCCATATCTCCTCCAGACCCGTCATATCCAGCATCAGCTTTCGTACATTCGTTCCCCTGAGATCCAATGTTTTCTGTCCATGATGGAGCAGGGTAAGCTCGTCAATAAAGGGATTTTCGCGGAGGAACTCTATTAGATCGGGATGCCATTGTTCGCAAACAAGGGTGGAAAGACAGGGCAACACCCTTAGTTCCAGCGCCGAAGAGAAAGGAAGGTACTGATCCATCACTCGATGGCTGTTGATCTTCACGTGGACGCCGCCTATCTCCGTTTGCTCGTCGCTTTCTATGGCCTCCTTAAAAGCCTGCCGCCGCTTTTCCGGAATGGCCTGCCATTTGATCTGACGGTACACATCATAGCCGTCACTCCATCCGCCGTAGGAGCGGCAAGGCTTATCGGTAAAGGAAGGAAGTGTGCCCACCCACGTGTACTGTTGCGGCACCTCTATCGGTACTCGCAGCAGATGGAGGTCACGCTGCCAGTACATGAAATCCTTGTAGAGCGGGCGTAGATTTGGCAGTTCCTCCTTTGTAAGAGGGGCATCACCAACCCAGTCTAGAGAGAGGATGACCGCCCCGGGCTGCTTACTTACTGCATCCGGCGGTGCAATGTAGGCCACCTGACAGGCGGTGTAACGGCCTAAGTAGTTGTTGAAGACCGTATAAACATCTCCGGCACGAGCCTTCATGTGAGATCCTCCAACTTACGGTTGCATGTTTTGTTCTGATATTGCTTAAAAAATAAGTAACCAAACTGCGAAGGCGGTCGAGAGAACCAATATGACATTGGCCTGAATCATCAACCAGAAGAGCTGCTTCCTAGGCAACGTTTTCATCTTTTTCAATATTTTGAGCTGGCTCTCATCAGATCCCAGGATTTTATGATCAAGCCAAAACGAGAAGCCCAAAACAAAGATCAAAAGGAGAGCGGAGCCAAAGTAACCTGTTTCATACAGAATCAGCGCCAAGGGGAAGTCGGTCAGTTTCAGGAATAAGCCAAAGACAATGATTGTCAGATTAATGGAGAAGGGGTAGACAGCCTTCTGCGCTTCCAATAATTCCGAGTATTCCTTGCTTCTGCGGCTGCCCGTCAGATTCCTTCCGAGGGTAAAAACCCACCGAAGCCAACGCGGTGAAGAGTTTCTTTGCCAATGAACAAACAGCCGAGAGTAGAAGAGAACTGCGTATACGCGAAAGCGTACATGCATCAAGAGTTCTCTTCCTAGATCGGACACATGGTCGATTAGCATGGGGTACCTTTTTGAGCACGAATCAGTTTAGGAACTTTTCCGCTTTCTAAATGTTCTGGGACACTGTTTATGTTCTGATATCACCGTCCTTTTGTATGCTGATTTGATTCGATGACAAAAACTACAGTCCGACTCGAACCCAGCCATTCAATCGCTCCTGCAAGGCGTCAATCATCCAACCGTCAACAGTCCTTTTCATCAGGAAACGACGCGTAAAGTCCGTTTCACTGTTGCGTGTATAAATCAAAAGCTTGTTCTTCGTTATGCATTCCGCATCAAGGAAACAGTCGTTGCGGTAGGTGCCGGACGGAGAGTAACTCAGTGCCAGCGGACGGAAGCCTGCTCTAGGCACCTCACTCACAAATTTCTTCCAAATTGCGAGAAGTCTGGGCTTTACATGTGGGTCATCAAACCCAACTTGATCGATGAACTGTTCCCAAGACGTCATTTCCTCAAAAAACGCAGTCAAAACTCCTCGACAGGCCTGAACATCTTTTTCATTTGGCTTAACGGGTTTTTTGGCGAGGTCGCGTTGTCGTTGACTGAACGCAGCCATTTGCTCTTTGGTGAACTGCTCATGAGCAATAGGTTCAATGCTTTTGTTTGCAGCGACGGCAAGCAATCCTTCGTAGGTGACAGCAGTGTGGTCGATTTGGATGTGAGAAAGTTTGGGAATTGATGCTGCCAGCTCCAGACCCGCATCGTTAAGTCCAGAGCGGTTGAGGGTCAGAAGATCTATCTTGCATGCCTTCAAAGCAGAGAGACCTTCGCCATTAATTGCGGCATTCCCGTCAAGAAGCAGGTAACGCAGTTTGGGCATGGAGGCGAAAACGGGAAAACAGGCGTCGGTAAGATTCCCGTTCTCCACCCCAAAGTTGACCATGCTTCTGTGCCCGAAAAAAGGCTTGAGCAAATCGTCGTTGAACGGATAGTTCTTGACGTGGAAACCAACAAGAGAAAAGCCGGCCAATCGCTCCATAAGCTCTATGGAGAGCTCAGGAACCTTGAACTTCTTTTCTCCATCCAGAATAAGAAAGCCGTCTTGCCAGTCCGCAGTTCTCGCTTTTTTCGGCAAGTCCATTTCGTGCCTCCTTATTCTTGGTTTCTATAGCTGGCTTCAATGTCGATGAAGTGCACGTAAATGGCGCAGACTTTGTCGCTGGCGTCATAACCAAAATAGACTGGATAGTACCCATCACCCCAGCCAGAGGCGAAGATAGCGAGGTTGTATTCCGTATTCGGAACTGTCCAGTTGAGCCAATCTCCGTGTTCTGACTGGTACTTTGGGTTAGCTTCAGCGTTTTCTTCCAACAGGTCATCAAAAAGGTCGTTGAACGGGTCAATGCCGGGATCTTCTTCCTCTCGCTTAGCCCAGTACGTTTTGAAGGCCTCTTGAGTCTTGATGTCTGCAATGCATCCCATACCGGCATCAACGCCAAAACCAAAGTAGGCGTCGTCGTCCAATTCCTCATCCAGATCTTCGGTGCCGGACATGGCGAGCTCATACCGGACAGGCTTCTGATCGCAGATGCTTACTTTGACGCAGGCATACCGATCGCCATATTTCTCGCTCGGAACCACGCAAATTTGCACGGGATAGGTTCCGGCCGGGATCGTCTGCATGAATTCCTGAGCGTCTACTAACGATACAAGCGGGTCGCAGGCAATGACTTTGCCAGTAGGAAAGTGGACTGAACCGACATCTAGTACAGCCACTTCCATGTTCCCGATCGTTTTTTCTGAGAAGTACGTGTCTAGGTTAGTCTTGCAGGCTAACTTGTCCTTGACGGATTCGTATTTGTTCAACCATTCGACAGTTGGCATAACCAGATCCTCCTGTTGACGTGTACTAGCTCTCGGAGCTATCTCAGTAGAAGTTTACGCACGAAATGAGGCTCAGGACACGAACACTTATCGAAGAGTGAGATTGAATTTGATGAGTACTCGGAAATAATGCTGTTGATCTCGATCTTCCCAAGAAGGCTCTCGCTTTTCAAGTGGCTCAAGTTATGAGGAAAAAGTCAAGGAAGGAAGTGTAGAGGTATGTGAACTTCTCTAATGTAGCAATTGTGATAGAGTACAAAAATATTTAGATATTAAAGTTTAGGATGAAAACCTATGGAAGAGTCTATTAAAACGATAAAGATCGTAACCATAATATCGATAATTTCTTTTATCATTGCATGGTTTATGGGATCTGAGCTCCTTAAAGATTATTCGCAATCATATATATTTGGGGTCTCTTGGGGAACACTACAGAATATGGCGTTTGGAATATTTGGGAGCGCTGCGCTAACGGCGATATATGCTTGGCTTATATATAGTGTACAAAAAGAAAAATATCTTATTGATTCTGAGTCTTACCTAATAAACGCATGCGTAAGTGCTAAGAAAGTATTTATTCAGATTCAAGAGGCGTCTAAAATTTTGGAGAACGGTATTTTATCAAAGGAGGCTGAACCCACTTTTGTAGGAATTAATACTATTATCGAGGGCATAGGGATTCAGCAGCAAAAGATACAACCCAAATCAATATCTTTTCTGAGAAATTATGGTTTGGTGGTGTCGTTTAATGTTCTATTGTGTGACTGTCACGAATCAGCAAGACTATTGATTGCTGAACGCCATAATTTGAAAATAAAATATGAAAGATGGAAAATATGCAACAATACTAAAATATTAGCTCAACTTGAGACTGACTCTAATAGTCAACTCTTAGATGAAGCTAAAAGTTGTTCAGAAGAAGATTTACGGTTATCTGTCAATAAATTGAGTTGGCGCCTCAGTGATTTGATCACTCGTTCTAGTTTGGCTATTCAACAACTTTATTTACTTCAAAAGAAGCAAGATCAACTTCAATCGATTGGTCAATGGATTGATGAAGAGGCAAGATATTTCCAGAAAAATATCGATGTTGAAGTTCCTGTTGTTGATAAGAAAACAATAGCGGAGCATCAGATTAAGGTTATCAAGAGTGTTTCGGCAATAGAAGGCCTATTGTCGTATGCTAATGGCCCTGCAATAGCTATATTAGGGGAAAATCCATATCTTTATGCGAATGAATTGATGAGCATGCTTAGAATTCTACGGGGATCTCAACTAGAGGTGTCGATATTGTATGAATCTGACAAAAAATTAAATTTCGATATTGGGAGAATTGTGGAGTTGTTTGAAGGATTAATTCGTAACTTGCAAGTGACTATATCATTGAGTGTATCACTTAAAGCAGAGTTCATTAATCGCTTGACCAGCCAAGGTATAGACCCTAATACTGTTTACCGAAATGATCCAAAACTAGTTGAGTTGACTGTAGAGTTTCTGAGAGAAAAAACCCCATATAGAATGATAGAATCATCTATTGATGAAATTCTTAAAATAATCCGTTCGGACGACTTTAAGAGTCGACTGAATTTTGGTGGATATAAAGGTGCCTCTGACGAAAAATAACATTATTCAGATGGTAAATAAAAAAGGATACCTGAAATAACGGTATCCTTTTTCATGCCAGCTGTGAGTTGGTAAATGCTTTTTATCTTGTCGACCGACAAGATGAGCCACAAATCTGAAGATCTTGAGTGGCTGCAGCCGACGCAAAGTCGTATAGAGACCTAAACGCCGTCGACATCACCAGTCTCGTTCCCGGATGGCTTCCTCTGTATCGATCGGGATGTCGAACCATTTGAGAATGTAGTCCACAGTTTCGGCGATACTTTCTCGAGCGACTGTCTCAATGTCGCTGTCGTTCTCGTCAAAGTCCTCTTGAAGGTCATTGATTCCACAGACTGCCTTGTCCAGTGTTTCCTGAATGATTTCGGTGTTGGTTTCACCACTTTCAAGCAGGTCGATGACCTTTTGGAGCTCGTTTTTTATCTTGTCTACCAGAAATGCGGGGAAGTAGTCATCCCGGTACATTTCAGCTAATAGTTGATAGTTAGTGTCAAAGGCTTTCATCAGACAGCTCCTTTCTTTGTTTTCAGTCGAAATACTCAACTTTCATGGGTAATGCAGAAAATCTCCTTATTCACATCAAAGTAAATCACCATCAACTCATCAGTGATTTTGGGGTTGAAGGATAGATCCAGAATAAATGCTTGTTGTGCGTTTTCGCCTTCGCCATCAGTCAAGCTGCCGAATCTTTTGAGTTGCAAAAGATCCACCATTGCTGGGAAGGTTAATTTCCCCAGTTCGATCCCCGGGAAAAGATCATGGGCTATTTCTTCGCCGACGTCGTCCCGATGGAAGCACATGAAGAAGGTGGTGACTTCATGGTACGGATTGCTCTCGTCAGCCAGTGCTGCTTTGATGGCAGTTTTTGCTTTATCAGCTAGTTCCTCGGCATCATCCAGCATTTTCCCAACAACTTCCATTGCTGCAGGATTGGCAGTCAGGTCTTCTTCTACATCAAAGATAAAAGGCAACCCTGTTTCTTCAGGAAACGTAAAGATCTCTTCACCAGGGGTATAGGTAAAAGAGATGCGCTTGCAATTCAGTTTCATGTCAGTACCTCTTTATCCTTCAATGGTGGCTGTCTTAACCCCCTTTTTCAAGGATCCGTAGACTGTCACCGCATGGTCCGTGAACATCTCGTCGCAGTCAAACCAGGCTGTGAAGCTGCCACCGGATGTGACGGACAGGCTTGTCATGCTGATTCGCTGGGCAAGTTCTTCCTCTGTGATGGGATCCTTTTCCGGATTGCGAGGATTTTCCTCATCCTGAGAGAGCCAGTTGTTGGCCAGCTCGGTCAGGTTCTTGGCTGCAAGCTCCCGCATGGCTTTGTCCCAGGTTTCACAGTCGGCCAGCAGCTTCTTGGCGGCACTGCGGGCGCGGGTCCAGGAGGGCTTGCTCTCGGCATTGACCTCCAGAGAAAGGCTCACATCCTTTCCGCACCACTGGATTTCGCCCTCGAAGGTATCATAGTCCTTGTCCAGTGTCAGTTCTCCCAGCACCTGGTCCTGGATCACCACCGGCTTGTGGTACTCGTCCAGAACGGCCTGGAGTTCCGGGCAGTCCTCGTGGGCCTTGACCACCTCGGAGATACACCAGGGCTGCACCACCAGATCCTTTGCCCATTCTTCTTTCATCCGGCGAATCTTCAGGCGGCAGATCTGCTCGTTTTGAAAGCGTCCCCAGCCCTTGTCACTGTGACGCTCCTCGTCGGTGACCGGCCAATCCAGTCGCTCCTCTTTGGTGCTGACCTTGCCGGTGTCACAGGACACTATGCCCAGCGTCACAACGGTCATTTCCCAAAAGTTGCCTTTCCAGTTAAATCCGCCCCCAATGCAGCGATTGATCAGAGCGACCACTTCCTGCTCCTCGGTCTCATACATCTCATAGAATTCTTCGAACATAGATCATTCTCCTCATTTCTCAAACTCGCCCTCGATCATCCCGTTCAGATACCGGCCGGGATCTGCGATGAAGTCATCCCATTTGGCCAGAGGGTGGAATTCCTCATGCT
>OGHW01001342.1_pt1 | contig 20249 bp, 21 predicted proteins | sample 1571641 | NCBI WGS metagenome assembly OGHW01 (sample SAMEA2582066, study PRJEB24529) | metagenome | biome: Human gut stool | place: China | collected 2011 | reverse complement strand
CATACAAGAATAGCTACTACAAGCGGTGCGAATAATTTCCAATTCAACTTCATTAGAAACTCTCCTTACTACTTCAAAACAAAAATTACAAAAAAATCATCTATATCGATTAAATAAGTACAATGATCCTAGTATAATTGGCGCTCCAATATAGAGTCCCATATTAGGATATTCTCCTAATAAAAAGGCTGCTACTACGGCTGCCACGATTGGCGAGATATACATAAAATTGGTTACATCCGAAACTTTTTCAGCATGTTCAAAGGCATAGCTCCAGAATACGAATCCTAATGCACTGGAAAAGAATGCTAGGTATACCATAGCAAGCTTCGCAGTGATTGGTGCGGCTACAATCATTTCAATAGCATGATCTGCAAAAGGTAGTGCCATAATGGCACCTGTAAACATGGACCACATAGCGATAGTAATAGAGTTATAACCTTTCAGACTAAGCCCGCGATTTAGAATATTATAAACCGCAAACAGTATCATACCAATCAACGTCCATATGGCCCCCATTGGAATGGTCAGAGTGGAATTCCAAAAAATAATAACGGCCACACCTATAAAAGCAGTTATGGTGAAGATCCAACCTATAGGGCGTATTTTATCCTTATAGACTACCAATGCCATCAATGCTGTAGTCATCGGTGTCAAAGCCATAATAATACTAGATGTAGCGGCCGGTATTGTTCGCAATCCTTCATTAAAAACGACTTGGTAAACGAAGTTTCCTGTAGCCCCTAACAGAATATATATGCCCCACTCACGCCAAGATGTAGGTATATGTAATCCCTTAAATACACCAATAATTAGCATGAGTATAGCACCACCTACAACCCTCGCTACCGAGAGTGTCAATGCATCTACTGATTGCAATGCTACTTTACCAAAAGGAAACGCCGTAGCCCAAACGGCAATGGTGGCAGATGCCCCTAAAATGGCTTTCATACGATTTGTCATTAGCATCTACCTTTCTACGTAATTCCATAATCAATACTATCTAAATATTACCATAATAACACCCTACAATTCCAAGAAGATCCATCACAATATATCGAACACTTTCCATTTATTGATATGAGTTTTCATTATTTAAAAATAATACAAAAATTAGTTCTTTCAAATATACACATCCAAATAAAGCAAGTTAAGTACTATACTTTCAATATATTTACATAGTGTTTTCAATATTATTTGATTACAAATAATATCTATTCTTACGAAATTTGCATAGTATGTATTGAAAATCCATATCATTTATATATTGTGAGTTTTAGATAAACATTGTACACTAGATATATCAAAATCTATAGTTATATCCATTTATGGAGGTGCAAAATGCAACATACTGCATGGAAAGATTTTAACACAGGTGTGTGGGATAAAGCGATTGACGTACGCGACTTTATCCAAAGAAACTATGTTCCCTATGAAGGGGACGACTCCTTCCTAGTTGGTCCTACAGAACGTACTACAAAATTGTGGGACAAGGTAATGAAACTATACGAAGAAGAACGCGAAAAAGGTGGCATGCTTGATGCCGATACTTCCGTGGCAACACACATCACTGCGCATGCGCCAGGATATATCGACAAAGACCTTGAAACAATCGTTGGTTTACAAACTGATAAACCTCTAAAACGCGCTATGTTCCCTTATGGCGGCCTTCGTACAGCAAAATCTGCTATCGAAGAATATGGCTTTAAAATGGATCCTCAAACAGAGGACTTCTTCAAAAAGCACCGTAAAACGCACAATGACGGCGTATTCGATGTTTATACTCCGGAAATGCGTGCCGCTCGTACAGCACACATCGTAACTGGTTTGCCAGATGCATACAGCCGTGGCCGTATCATCGGTGACTATCGTCGTATCGCTCTATACGGTATCGACTACTTAATCGAAGAGAAAAACCAAGAATTCAATATCACTATGGGTGATATGCTTGAGGACATAATCCGAGACCGCGAAGAGATCAAAGAACAAATTCGTTCCTTGAAAGAATTGAAAGAAATGGCTGCATCCTATGGTTACGATATTTCCGAACCAGCTAAAGATGTTAAAGAAGCTATGCAATGGATTTACTTTGGCTACCTTGGCGCTATCAAAGAACAAAATGGTGCCGCTATGTCCATCGGCCGTAACTCTACATTCCTCGATATCTACGCTGAACGCGACCTTCGCAACGGCACATACACGGAAGAACAAATCCAAGAATTCGTAGATCATTTCATCATGAAATTGCGTATGGTTCGCTTTGCACGTATCCACGAATACAACAACTTGTTCACAGGCGACCCTGTTTGGACTACGGAATCTATCGGTGGTATGGGTACTGACGGCCGTACATTGGTTTCCAAAATGTCCTTCCGTTACCTACATACATTGACTAACCTTGGTCCTGCTCCAGAACCAAACCTCACTGTATTATGGTCCCCTCGCATGCCTATCGGCTTCCGCCGTTTCTGTGCGAAGTTATCTATCGAAACATCTTCTATCCAATACGAAAACGACGAATTGATGCGTCCTAACTCCGGTGATGACTATGCAATCGCATGTTGCGTATCTCCAATGCGTATTGGTAAAGAAATGCAATTCTTCGGCGCTCGTTCTAACCTAGCAAAATGTTTGCTTTATGCAATCAACGGCGGCGTTGACGAAAAACTTAAGAAACAAATCGGTCCTAAATACCGCCCTATTACATCCGAATACTTAGACTTTGACGAAGTATGGGAAAAATTCGACGACATGATGGAATGGTTGGCAGGCGTATATGTAAACGCATTGAACATCATTCACTACATGCATGATAAATACGCTTATGAAAAACTAGAAATGGCATTGCATGACCGCAAGGTAACTCGCTGGTTCGCAACTGGCATTGCTGGTTTATCCGTAGTAGCTGACTCCTTGTCCGCTATTAAATACGCTAAGGTAAAACCTATTCGTGACGAAAATGGCATCGCTGTTGATTTCGAAATCGAAGGTGAATTCCCTAAATATGGTAACGATGACGATCGTGTAGATAGCTTGGCTTCCATGGTTGTATCCACATTTATGAACAAAGTTCGTAAACATCCTACATACCGTCAATCCGTTCCTACTATGAGCTTGTTAACAATTACTTCTAACGTAGTATATGGTACTGCAACAGGTTCCACACCAGACGGCCGTAAGGCTGGTCAAGCATTCGCTCCTGGTGCTAACCCAATGCATGGTCGTGACTCTCACGGTGCTGTAGCTTCGTTGTCTTCCGTTGCAAAAATGCCATGGCGCGATTGCTCTGACGGTATTTCCAATACCTTCTCCATCGTTCCAGACGCATTAGGTAAATCTGGTGAAACATTTGTATCCGTAGGCGATTTTGATATTGAGTTAGACCCTTCTCAATTGCCTAACAGCAATACAAACTTCGCTTGCAGCGAACCAAATGTTACTATAGAGGAAGATAAATAATCTTCCGCCGTATTGTATGCTTTCACCGGCATCAGTACTCATATTTTGGTTGAAAGGAGGAATACCCATGAGCAACCAACAACAAGTGGATAACTTGGTAGAATTATTGGATGGCTACTCCCAAAAGGGCGGTCACCATTTGAACGTTAACGTGTTCACTCGTGAAACATTGTTAGACGCTCAAAAACATCCTGAGTTGTATCCTCAATTGACTGTTCGTGTATCTGGTTATGCAGTACACTTCAACAAATTGACGAAACAACAACAAGATGAAGTTATTTCCCGTACATTCCATCAACAAATCTAATCGAGGTTTTCTATGACAGGACGTATTCATTCACTAGAAACGATGGGTACGGTTGATGGTCCAGGCATGCGCATGGTGGTATTTCTTCAAGGATGCCCCATGCGTTGTGCCTATTGCCATAATCCAGACACGTGGAATGAAGAAAGCCAAGAAGCTAAGTTTATGACCGTCGAAGAGATTTGGCAGCAATACGAACGTAACCGTCAGTTCTATACGAACGGTGGCATTACTGTCACAGGTGGGGAAGCATTGATGCAAATTGACTTTGTCATCGAGCTTTTCACATATTTTAGTGAAAGAAACGTCCATACCTGTTTAGATACAAGTGGAATTTGTTTTGATCCCCACCAAGAGGTGGCATACCGTAAGTTACTGAGCGTAACGAGTCTCGTCATTTTGGATATTAAGGACATCGATCCTACTGTCCACAAATGGCTAACCGCACAGCCTTTAGAACCAATCCTTCAATTCGCAAAACTGACAGCTGATGTAAATGTGCCGATTTGGGTGCGTCACGTGGTGGTACCTACTATTACAGACAACGCAGATCGTCACTATAGGCTAGGCTTTTTCTTAGGCTCACTACGCAACTTACAAGCCGTCGACTGTTTACCATATCATGTGATGGGTGTTGCTAAATACAAGGAATTAGGTATCACCTACCGCCTTGATGGCATCCCGGCCGCTACAAAGGATTTAGCTGCCAAAGCGAGCAAAACCGTTGTAGAAGGTATTAAAGCATATCGTAGACATTGGTGGTGTCCCATCAAAACACCAACTAATCATAATCAAGTTTGAGGATAACTACCTCCCTTGATATATATACTATATATATTAAAAACTTGATCTATGATCTAGCCCTAAACGAAAATAACCCCTGACCACACAACCGGTCAGGGGTTATTTGTCTATCTATTAAGAGACAACATTAATAGGTTCACCTTTCAAAAAGGCTTGTACATTATCACGAATAATGCCTACCAAGCGTTGACGTGTTTCTAAGCCTTTCCAGCCCATATGAGGTGTGATAATAACATTATCAAGTGTATAAAGAGGGCTATCCTCAACTGGAGGTTCTACCTCTTGTACATCGAGACCTGCACCATGAATGCGTTTAGCTGCTAGAGCTTCACATAAATCAGCTTCATTAATAAGTGCACCACGACCAGTATTAATGATGACTGCCGATGATTTCATCTTAGCGATTGTATCCTTATTAATCATATGTTTAGTTTGCTCATTCAATGGGCAATGCAATGTAATATAATCACTATGTTCCAGTAATTCATCAAGACTTACATAACGAATGCCATCTCCATCAGCCTTTGGTGTGCGCGTATGAACCAAGACATTCATACCGAGTGCTTTTGCTACTTTGATGACTTCCATACCGATGTGACCAGCGCCAACCACACCTAGTGTTTTACCATTTACTTCTGTATGGCTAACTTGTAGATATTTTGTAAAATTACTACGGTCACCTTTAGCAAGCATACCGATTTGTTGCTGCATAGTAGATGAAAAATTGAGAAGCATCATAATTACAGTATGTGCCACACGTTCCGTACTATATGCAGGGATATTGCACACCGTAATCCCTTTTGCACGCGCCGCATCAAGATCGATATTATTATATCCAGTACCCGCTTCTACGATGAGTTTTACTGACTCAGGGAATTGTGAAAGTAACTCTGCCCCTACAGGCAATTCTTTTGTTACCACCACACGAGCCCCTTGAATGCGTTCAATAATCTCTGCGTTAGTACTATCGTCATAGACCTGTACATCATTTGATACAACGGAAAAATCTAGTAAATGATCGTAGTTCATCTTGCTAGCATTAACTACTACAACTCGTTCGTTCATCATATCCTCCTCTATGTTTCTATGATTTGTGAAAGCATCTTATATACTAATTATACTACCAAAAGATGTGAATTATACGTCATATTCAATATCATCCTATACTAATTATGACTAATAACATCTAGATAATAAGTATAAATGAAATTTTAGCATAAACTTTCACAAAAACTATTGTTTAATTCCCTAAAAGTTATACAATAAAAGTAATGTATTTTAGGAGTGAAATGATCATGAGACCAACATATTTAACGATTGATACAAGTTTAGTTCGCGAGAACCTACGCAAAATAAAAGACAGTCTCCCTGAGTGGAGTACATCCACAGCTGTTATCAAGGCCAACGGCTATGGTCACGGTAGCGTTATGATGGGACGTATCGCTGTTGAAGAAGGTTATGAATCCTTAGCTGTCGCGATTCCAGAAGAATCTGTACCACTTCGCAATGCTGGTATTATGGTTCCTATTTATCTATTGGGCCTTACGAGACCACAATCCTTTGAACTTGTAGCGGATACCAATTCTATTCCTGCTGTTTGCGAATCCACAGATTTAGAGGCTCTTAACAAGGTGGCTGACAACCACGATATGATTATCCGTGTCGCCGTAGCCGTTGATACAGGCATGCATCGCATAGGCATTAAACCAGAGGATGCGGTGGAGTTCATTAAGCGCGTTGAATCCTATCCTAATCTTGCAGTAGATGGATTCTTTTCACACATGAGCAATGCCGATGCAGCCGATCAAAGCCACGCCCATGGGCAAGCACAAAAATTCCATACAATGGTGGACGAAATCCGTGCCTTTAGACCTGATGCGGACTATCGCTTCTCCTTGGCAAACAGCGCCGGTCTATTATCCGTAAAGGATAGTCTATTCACAGATGCACGACCAGGTATCATCCAGTACGGCATCATGCCATCTCTCGATGTACCAAACCGATTAGGCCTCAAACCAGTCCTATCCCTTCACAGTGAGGTCGTACACGTGCAACATCTCGAAGCAGGCGAAGGCATTGGTTATGGTTCTACCTATATTACTCCAGAGCCGATGACAATCGCTACTATTCCTGTAGGCTACGCCGACGGTTATCCACGCAGCCTATCCAATCGTGGTACCGTCCTCATCCAAGGTACCCGTTGCCCTGTAGTAGGACGTATTTGTATGGACCAATTCATGGTGGCTGTACCTGATACGATTACGGTTAAACCAGGCGACAAGGTTGTACTATTGGGTTCTCAAGGTCATGAAAGCATCTCTGCCCTTGAAATCGCAGCCCTCGCCTCCACCATTCCTTATGAAATCTTCTGTGGCTTCTCTGATCGCGTGCCACGACAATACATATAACACAAAAAGGATGACATTGATAATTCCAATGTCATCCACAAAAGCAAAAGCACCACCGAAAAAATTCGGTGGTGCTTTTTTTCTCCTATACCATACACATATGGATTGTGTGTGTTGTGTGTGTATTGTGTGTTGTGAGAGAGATATTTATATACATCATGTATATACTTATGAATTGGGAGGGAACCCTTCATAAGGAGGCCCTAAGGCGACAGACGGCATAGGAGAGAGTCAATGTATGTCTGAACCACCAAAGGGCCCGCATCGGGGTGCACTGGGAGATGTATGCACCCCAAGGCGCCGATGGGATGGCGCGATGTATGTGTATTGGTATAGTAGATTATTTATGAACTTTATCTGCTTTTTCAGCCTTTACAGGTGGAGCAGATTGAGCTTTTTTGTTGGATTTTACGACCTTAGTTGTTTTATGGTCTTTTTTATCCGCTTTTATAACCTTTGTTGTTTTTGCATCCTTTTTATCTGCTTTTGCAACTGCAGGAGTTGTATCAGCATCCATGGACGCAGCTGCAGGATTAGCTACAGCAGGAACTACAACAGGTTGTGCAGTTTCGTTCGCTACAGACTTAGCATCTTCGTTCGCTGCAGGTTTAATAGCTGCAGATACATCGATTTTCGGTGCTTCTACTTTATCGGCAGATACATTTGTATCCACATTGACTACAGGTGCTGTTGCTTCTTGTTTAACTGCTGGTGCAGATTGCACTGTTTCTTGTTTAACTACCGGCACAGGTTGTACTTGTGGGGCTTCTGCTGCATAAGCAACTACGCTAGTGCCTAATACACCAGCGACTGCCAATGCAAGGCTAGTTCTTACGATAGATTTCTTCATCATGTCCTCCTAAGATTCAAATAGTTAATCGCATATAAGCTATGGAATATAACCTATGTGCAATCACATCTGTTTACCACCTAGGCCTATGGCGGCTAACTGAGACCATCTTAGCCACCGCGTATGAGATGTAAATTAAGATATCTGGCCTACCCAATTTATTGTATGAAATATATATGAATATTCAGCTAAATCTCTATAGAATTTTTATAACCCCTATTCATGAATCATCAATTCATATTATGGCCGTTAATTTCTGTAAAAGCCCATACTATGTAATCTCTCCCATATTAGTAAATACTAATTTTTCCAATATGATAGATAGCTAGATAATTCATGAGTAAATTTTTAGAAAAAACTCTACACATACAAAAAATCCACATGAACCGACCCCTTAATGTTAGACCAAAAATCTTAACGTTAAGGATGTCGGTTTTTCTAAAAAATTACTTCCGTTTTTACTTCCACTAAGTATATATTATCGGAAGTGAATGTTTTTCTATGTCTGAAAAGCATAGACTATTAATGAGAATGAGTGAGTATCTAATACTTTACAAAATTATTGATAAGTTGTAATATAATAAATGACTAAAGAAAGAAATAATTTGCATCGCTTAATGCAAAAGAAAAAGACGGTACTGAGAATACCGTCTTTTTTATATGTGCTAGTTACTTGCTAAGATATCTATCTAGCCACTTGCAGATGTAGTGACAAGTTACACCTGCTACGATAGATACTATTAAAGAAAGAAATAATTCTAGCAACGCTAACCCCCCTTTCTGTTACCAGTCTAGGGAAGTAACACTCATAGTATAGCACAGAAACAAGGGGCTATTTTGTTACAGCCCCTTCATTATTTTGATAACTATTTAATTACATACGAACAGCAAGCATAACTAGGCCTACTAATATACCGATAAAAACTACTGGAACAAGACTTGCTAAAATGCCGATACCAAAAGTTGAAAGACGTCTTTTTTCTATTTGACGCGCCACAAGGGTCAAGCTCACCCAGAACCCCCAAATATAGGCCACCACTTGGAGTATCCAATAAGAGAATCCAATAATATATAAGATAATATCAGGTGCATAAACATCTAAATTAAGGCCATTAACAATAAGAACTAGAATCGCTTGAACAATGGATAAAATAAGGGATATTACCATAGAATATGCACCTTGGTACCAACAAATCTTTAATATAGACTCATAATTAGTATGAGCCCCAAATTTATTAGCTATTTGACTGAAAATAACTGAGTAAATGGCTAATACTGCAAATGCCATTAATGCATAAAAAACTACTGTAAAAATACCTGCTCCAGCCATGACACCTAAAATAACACCTAGCTGTAAAGGTGAATTGCCTAAAAAATAAGACAGTCCAAAGCCCAGACTCCAACTTACCAAAAGGTTGATAACAAGCATCCCTATAGAACAGGCAAAGCCTCTTTGAATAGTTCCAAATTCAACAATCTCCGGAATTCCACGTTTAAAAGGCTCTCTAATAAGAGCCCAAAGATCTAAATACCATTTTCGTTCCATATGTTTCTCTCCTAATACATCTAAATCACATTTATTTTTATTATTGTATCATATCAGCTTTTTTAATTAAATATAAATTTATTATAAATTATACAACTAAATAGATATGTAAAAAATAATAGATACTTGAAAGTTATCTATCAACATTTCAAGAACTAAAAGAGGCTGTAACAAAATAGCCCCTTAAACTAAAAAAGTTATTAGTTGATTTTAGGGTTATAGGACAAAAAAGCAGTACTACTGGGTGCCCGACTCAGAGTGGCAATAGCCAAGCGGTCGGTCAAATGACCAGTAATACTGCTTTTGATACTATAAGTATAAAAAACATATCGAACCATGAATATCTAAGAGTATCAATAGAGTAGGTACTATCTATATTTATTTAATCTATCCTATTCATTGATACTCACAGAAATTCATAAAATTAGATGGAGCTGATAATAGGATTCGAACCTACGACCTACTCATTACGAATGAGCCGCTCTACCAACTGAGCTATACCAGCATGTGTATAGTAACATCCTACTCCTATTGCAGTAAGATGTCAAATACACCTATTTTACGCCTTTTACAGATACGAGTTCACCTGTGAAAGCGTCTACATGCACTTCAATTTCTTGATGATTAGCGGCACCAAATTTTACATCATATACAAAACGACCTTTTTCATTTTTTACAGACCAGCTATTAAGGCTTGTTGCTTGGCCTTTTGTTTGAGCAAAGGCAAAGTTTACAACTGCGTCTGGCGTTAAAATACGAGTAGGATCAAAGGCCTTTTTCTCTAAAGAAACCTTGTATGCGCCTTCTTTTGTTTCACCAATTTGATTTGTATTATAGTTGTATTTCAACTCATATTTACCTGTTGAATCAAAGCCTTCAACTTCGTATTTAATTTGACCATCTTCACCATCAAAGGCTATTTCTGTAATCGCTGCTTTTGGATGTTGTTGAATGAAAGCATTGAGCAATGTATTGGCGCCTACAATAGCTGCATGATTAGCATCAACAACTGCTACTGTCGGTTGTACCGGTACAATACTAGCCGCATCAACAACTGGTGCATTTACCCCAAATGCCGCTGCTAGTGCCAATGCAATACCGCCTTTTACGAACATAGATTTCATAAGTTCCTCCTACATAAATAGTATTAGTAAATATTCCATATACTACTATTATACACAATAATTAAGACTTTCACGAACAAAATCATAATCTAAAATAACACCCACGAATAGATAGCATATGTTACAATTTAATTAGTAAAACAGTAGTTAATAATATATACAAGTGAGTATTATGATTTCTTTATATCCAACCTTTTACCATACATTTCAATGCAAAGCCAATCAATGTCATCATACATGTTGTCAAAAGTGGACTATCGATGTCGATGAAGAGACGGCTAAATTATATCAAACACTGCCTACACCATTAGGTGAAGACCTACGGAAATTTATGACCGTCGATGACGAAGGCTATTATTTCATGTTTAGTGACAAACAGCCCACCTGTCCGTTGCTACGGGAAGATGGATTGTGCCGCGTAGTCTTAGAACTAGGCGAAGATAGTTTATGCGATACCTGTCATATGCATCCGCGGTTCTATAAATATATCGAAGACCTCGAGCTCTGTGGCGTCGGTCTATCCTGCGAAGAATCGGTAGAAAAGTTACTAGCTACCGAAGGCGATCAATTACTATTCACCATCGAAGATGATGACGGCGAATTTACTGCTGAAGACCGTCCCGTACTCGAAAATATCTTTGACCTCTTAGCATTAGGTATTAATCCTGCTATTTGTCAGTTTACACTCAATCATTCTATCCACTACTGCCAAGAGTTAGTTACTGTATATAAAAAAACGGAGCCTATCGATGAGGAATGGACAAAACAACTAGCCCATTTAGAGGCCATGCTGTCATCGACAACGGCATCAACTACGATGGACTTACTTAAGGCCGACACCATCGATGTATCCGCACTCAACAAGGTGTATCAATACATCTTATACCGCCAAATTGATATGCTTGCAGAATACTCGTTAGAAAGCCTTGTGCGATACGCCTTTGATGCCACAGTATTCATCGCATTGCTAACACATCAATTCGGAAATCTGCCAGAACAAATCAGACGATGGTCTGAACAAATCGAATACGATGAAGATAATGTAGCATTCTTATTTAATGAATATGAAAACAACAACCATGACAAATAAGAATTATCGGACAAATCATGCGTAGTTGCTATATAACGATGAAAAGACACATTCCAAAAAACGGAATGTGTCTTTTTAAAATAGTAGTATGCCTAAAAATTTTATGCCTACCCAGATGATGTACGCACCGCATATAACGAGAAGTCCTTCAAAGGCATTGCCCGAAACGGAGGCCCCCACAATACGTCCTACCACGGTAATTAAGGACATGGTAAGAAGAAGGCAAATAATCGTAAGAAATACGCCCAATAACAACACGAGGACGACAGGAGCTTTAGCGAAAGCAAAGAGTACACCAATGCTCAACATGTAGATACCGATTACCACTTGCGCATATGCAATACAGTGGAATACACCGGTTAAAATAGTCATCGTATAGCAATGACGAGCACGCCATAATGCATATCCACTGATAAGTATAGCCATAACTAAAGCTTTCACAATCAGCAATAGCCATCTACTCACATCCCAAAGAGGTGTCGTCGTACTCAACTTTTGTAACAATCCATTTATTTCAATGATGTTAACCACAGGTAGTTGTTCAATTTTCATAAATGTTGTGGGATTCATGATGAAGTTTTTCATAGCCTCCGCATATACCGAATCACCTATAGCGGTGAACTGGTAACATATAACGGCTAGCACCATCATCACGATTAATTGAGTTATGCTGGTACGTTGACGATATATGCGTACGCCATCCGTATCGATAGGCCCTACTAATCGATCAAAGAATTCAATCATATGTCCTCTTAATACTTATTAATACAACACAATACAAAGTATGCGTCAATGCACATAAACAGTACATTATTTCATGAAACGCTCATCCATTATAACATAAAAGCAAGGTATAGAATATACCTTGCTTTTAATTTTATTATATTTTTATGTTATAAATAGTTTAATTTTACTCATAAAAAGTTATTGCAAACTTCCTAAGATTTTAGTCAAATTATCATCCATTCGTTCAAGATATGTTTTATCGTCTTCCTTGCTTTCGATAGTATAAATAGTTTCTACCTTAGCGCCTACTTCTTGAGCTAATGTCTTAGATACTTCTGGACTAGCCATTTCTTCTGCGAAGATTGTGGTAATCTTGTTTTCCTTGCAGTATTCGCTGAGTTTAGCCAATTGTGCTGCATTTGGTTCACCTTCTGCAAACACATCTTCTACGCTATTTTGTTCTAATCCAAAGTCACGGCATAGATATGCAAAAGCAGCATGACCTGTTACAAAGTTTTTGTGTGGAGCTTTTGCAAATTGACCTTCATACTTTTGAATCATCGCATCTAATTTTGCCACATAATCATTGTAGTTCTTTTCGTAATAATCCTTGTTCGTAGGATCTACCTTTACCAATGCATCCTTAATATTTTTAACTTCGATCTTAGCATTTTTCAAAGACAACCATGTATGAGGATCTTCTGCGCCATGTTCTTTAATTTCGTCAGGATCTGTGTTTTTAATAGCCTCTACACCGTCAGATGCTTTCACAGATACAAGTTTGTCGTTTTTAGCCGCATCAATCGCTTGTTGCGCCCAAGGTTCCATACCGAGTCCGTTATAAACAAATACTTGTGCTGATGCTAATTGTTTCATATTCTCTGGTTTTAATTCAAAGTCATGTGGTTCCGTACCATCTGGAATAATCGTAGATACCTCTACCTTATCGCCACCGATAGCCTTCGCAAATTCAGACATAGCATTAAAACTTGTTACCACTTGGATTTTCTTACCTGCTTGTTCCTTTGGCGCATCATTACCACAGCCTGCAAATAGAGCAGCCATCAGCACGCCAACTACTAACAATACCAGTTTCTTGACCATAGTAGGCCTCCTTTTTCTAAATCCTGAGTGCTCATGCTATTATAGTATATATAGTATTCTTTAATTGCAGTTGCGACTCAGTTGCATTTGTAATATAGTTATAGTATAAACGTAGTAATAATTTTGTCAATCAGAAAAGTGGTTTTTATGTTATCAATTCAACATCTTTATTTTTCATACCAAGGTCAACCGCCCTATGTACTAAATGATTTAAACGTAGAGGTGCATAGCGGCGATTATATTTCCATCGTAGGCGACAATGGTTCTGGTAAAAGCACCCTCTTGCGCCTCATTCTAGGTTTTCTAACGCCTGTAAAAGGTTCCATCACATGTAACACGAACAATATTCGTTATGTATCACAAAAGAATGATTTTTCCCATGCTGGATTTCCTATTACAGTCTATGAAATTCTAGATTCCTATCGCAAGCTATTGAACATCAAAGATAAGCATGAAGTGAATCGCGTTCTTGAGCTCACACATATGACGGAGTTTAAAGACCGCCTCATCAGCAAATTATCCGGCGGTCAAGCACAGCGCGTTTCTATCGCACGGGCCCTTATCGGTAGCCCAGACCTTATCATTCTCGATGAACCATCAACGGGCATCGACCGCAAGAGCCAAGAAGGTATTTATGCCCTCTTGTGCACACTAAATCAGGAACACCATATTACCATTATTTCTGTAGAGCATAATTTGGAAATGGCTCTTGCAAATTCGACAAATATCTATCACATTGCAAATGGTCAAGGTCATCTCTGTTCCCCTGAACAATATGCTTGCGAAATCATGCATAACACGGGATGCAATCCTGTAGGCCATGAAAACTGTTCCTGCTTTACAGATGTGACGGCTCAGGCTCATGATACAACATCTAAGGAGGTGCGCCATGTTTAATTATGATTTCATGCAAAATGCCTTCTTCGTAGCAGTCTGCATTTCTCTATTATGCCCATGCATCGGTATATTTATGGTACTACGCCGGTCCAGTATGATTGGCGACACCATGAGCCACGCATCCCTCGCCGGAATTACCCTCGGTTTATTGACCAATACGAACCCTATATTAGGGGCTTTCATATTCACCGCCATCTGCGGCGCTCTTATCGAGTTCTTGCGAAAATACTTTTCTCATCATCTTGATTTAATTCTTACCATCATCTTATCTCTCAGCATCGGTACAGCCATTACCCTCATCAGTTCGGGCAAGCTGAAAGCTAACGCTAACGTGTTCTTCTTCGGCAGTATCTTAACCGTAAATACTACAGATATGATTAGCATTGCAGTACTCACCATATTATCTGTGTTAACCTTGTATTTCCTCTACAACTCACTGCTCTACATCGCCTATGATGAAGAGGCAGCACGAGTAGCGGGTGTAAAAGTGGATTTGATTAACTATGTATTTGCTATCTTAATGGCGGCAGCCGTATCCATTTCCATCAAAATCGTCGGCGTTCTCGTATTAAGTGCCATGATCGCCTTACCGGTAGCCTCTGCATTACAATTGGAAAAAGGTTTTAGAACAACCTTACTCTGCTCCATTGGATTTAGTTTACTGGCCATGATTATCGGCCTATTCGGATCCTATTATCTTAACGTAGCACCAGGTGGCTTTGTATCACTTACATCGGTATTCATCCTATTGGTAGTACTCATCATCAAGAATATTAAATCTATTATTCGGAGGATGCAATTTAGTAAATAAATATTATGTGTACAAGAGTACCTACAGTTAATAGTTAACCCATAATAGAAAGCGTTATTATGAATACAACACATTGGCCAGAAGGCATAAAAAAGACCAAACAGCGCGAAGCTATTTGGTCCGTATTAAACTCAACGGATAAACCGATTACCGCCATCGAAATTGCTGAACGATTAGGCGATGGCAGCACCACCTGGATGTCTACCATTTACCGCACCCTTGAGTTATTAGAAACAAAAGATATCGTTACACGTACCACCATCATGGGTAGCGACATGGCGTACTACGAAATTACACCCCATACGCACCGTCACTATGCGGTATGTACGAAATGTGGAACTATGATACCTCTACATACCTGCCCCGTCGTAGAAATGCCACAGGAACTTACAGATGTAGGGTTTACAGTAACAGAGCATCACCTAGAAATTGCGGGAATCTGCAAGGACTGTAAACACAGATAAAACGCCAAAAGGGCCCCTAGTCTAATGTACTAGGGGCCCTTTCATATGGGATATCTAATATTAATCTATATAGTTTTTAATCGCTTCATTGAACAATGTTACCTTATATTCGCGAATCTCATAGGTTGCCAATTGCTCCGCATAATATGCGTCAAATTGTACCGCCTCTTCTAAGTCCTCTGCTGTTCCTTGAGCGATAATAAGGCTTTCACCAGAATTATCTGGTCTTGTGCCAAACATTAAAAATTTTCCTGCATCAAAATATGTTTTATACCAGATATAATGCTTCTCTCTCAATGCCTCCAATGCTTGCGGCGGGATGCGATTCATATCTAGCTTGATAGAAATCGTATACATAATAGGCTCCTAAATAATCTTTCTCTACCATACTATATATCCCTCTCTTATCTATAGTATAGCATTTTTCCAACAATGTATCCATCGCACAACAGTTAACAGGGCCTAGTCGTATGTGACTAGGCCCTGTGTATTATGCATAGTATAGGATTTTATAAGCTTTCACCAATTACAACATCAATGGAGCAATAACGAAACCAAGTGCTACAGAAATAGCAATGGCAAGTACGCCTGGGATGAAGAATGGATGGTTAAATACGAGATGACCGATTCGGGTCGAACCTGTATCATCCATTTGTACAGCCCCCAAAAGTGTTGGGTATGTAGGCAATACAAAGAGTGCAGATACGGCCGCAAAGGATGCGATAATGATATATACAGATCCCGTATTTTCCGGTGTAATACCTAAAGCAAGGATTACTGCCGGTACAAGTGCTTGTGTAGTCGCTGCTTGGCTATACAAAAGCGTACTAGCAAAGAAGAAGGCAACTGCGAGCAAGAATGGATATGCCGTTACCATGCTAGAGGCCATGGCTTTAATTTCAGGGATATGACCTTTTACAAAGGTATCGCCTAACCACGCTACGCCGAGAACACAGACGCAAGCAGATAAACCAGATTTGAATGTACTTGTGTTGACAAGTTGTGCTGTATCTAATTTACAGAAGAATGTAATAGCCGCTGCAATAATCATCATGAATCCGACGATGGCATCGTTTCGACCAAATATAACCGGTTTAATGATACCGATATTCTTGGAAATCGCTGTTGCATAGAATACGATACAAATGATACCGATTAAGAAGATTAATACAGATTTTTTCGCACCTGGTTTTAAATGGAAATCCACATTCTTTTCACGAGGTGGTGCCACATAGCCTGCTGCCAAACGTTCTTGGTAAACAGGATCAGAAGACAAATCATTGTTCGTAAAGGTCGACATGATAAAAGCAGTAATCATAACTGCAATAAATGTTGTGGAAATACAAATACCAAGCAATGTTGGATAGCTAACACCGAACGGTTCAAGGAATCCGCTCATAGCAACAACCGCTGCGGATACAGGGCTTGCGGTAATACCGATTTGGCTAGCTACAACGGCAATCGATAGTGGTACGGAAGGCTTGATGTTCTCGCTCTTTGCAACCTCTACAATTACAGGAATCATAGAAAATGCCGTATGACCTGTACCAGCCAAGATTGTCAAGAAATACGTAACTGTAGGAGCTAAATAGTTGATGTGTTTAGGATTTTTACGCAAGATATTTTCCGCAATGCGTACTAAATAATCTAAACCACCAGCCAACTGCAATGCACAAATTGCGGCAATGGCTGACATAATGATTAGGATAACATCCCAAGGAATTTGCCCTGGGAACATCCCCATACCGAGGCTCAGCAATACGACGCCGAGGCCGCCAGCATAGCCGATGCCCATGCCACCGAGGCGTACGCCCAAGAAGATGGCACCGAACAAAATAATGACTTGCATAATTACATAAATGTCCATACGATGACCTCCTTTGAATATATATACTATACATATATAGTATCATAGATATGCAGAATAATCATCGTATTTTGAGAATGTATAGAATATATTTTACATTATGCAAGTAAAATGCTTTTTATTATAGAATGATTGGCTTCAAATCTTCTAATACGCCCTCTTCTTCTGTGGCACGTTTAATACTTTCACCTACGATGCGAACCATGTCTTCCAATTGTTCCACCGTGGATGCCAATGGTGGCATAAGGATAACCACATCGCCGATTGGGCGGCAAATAAGGCCTTGTTCACGAGCTAGAACGGCAACCTTTGCACCTACCGCATCATTTGGGCGATACGCTTCGTGAGTAGCAACGTCCTTTTCAAGTTCAATACCTACAATAAGGCCTCGTTGGCGTACTTCTTTAACATGTTTTAACTGTTCGATAGGTTTGAGTGCCTTTGTGAAAGCCTCAACCTTCGCAGGTAATCCTTCGATAACCTTTTCATCGCGGAATACTTTCAACGAAGCCAATGCAACAGCACATGCCAAGGCATTACCGGTGTAGGAATGGCCATGATAGAATGTTTTCTTTTCTTCAAATGTGCCAAGAAATGCATCGAATACGCGTTTTGTAGTCAATGTAGCAGCCAACGGCAAATAACCACCCGTAATCCCTTTGGATAAGGTCATAAAATCAGGCGATACGCCTTCATGTTCACAAGCAAAGAATTTACCTGTACGACCAAAGCCTGTTGCCACTTCATCAACGATGAGGAATACATCATGTTTGGCAGTTAACTCACGAACGCGTTTTAAATAGCCGTGAGGCATAACAAGCATACCGGCCGCAGCTTGTACTAATGGTTCCATAACGAGAGCTGTAATTTCGTCTCCTTCTTCATTAAGGATACGTTCCAATTCTGCTAAGGAATCTTCAAATGCTTTATCTCGATCTGCTACATCACGATATACACCAGGGCTTGGCAAAGTTAAAGGTTTGAACAACAAATTATGGAACACTTGATGGAACAACTGAATTCCACCTACGGATACAGTACCTAATGTATCACCATGATAGCCCGCATTGAGTGCAATAAATTTCGTTTTCTTTGTTTGACCTACTAATTGACGGTATTGGTACGCCATCTTAATAGCGACTTCAATAGCCGTACTACCATCATCGGATAAGAATACCTTTTCCAAACCTTCTGGTGCAAGTTCAACTAATTCTTTACACAACTGCGCTGATGGAGGACTCACCAATCCGAGTAATGTGCTATGCGCAATCTTATCAACTTGGTCCTTCAACGCTTGATTAAGCACAGGATGATTATGGCCGTGAATATTAACCCACAAGGATGATACACCATCATAATACTTTTTACCCTTGTCATCGATCAAATACACGCCTTCACCGCGTTCGATAACTACAGGTTCTTGTGCTAACCAGTCTTGCATTTGTGTAAATGGATGCCATACAAATTCGTGGTCCCATTGTGCAATTTGTGAAAGTTGTTTCTCTGCCATCATAACACCTCATACTTAAGATTTTATATCTATACTATCTACTTAATTCCAGATTTCTTGTATATAGAGCTTTCACTAAATGCCCCATACAGTTTGCCAAATCTTAGCCGAATCTAAGAACGAACGCCCCCAACCAAGCTTGATATGCGCTTGATTAGGTCCTTGATATGGAGGAAGTACACCGAGCACCGGAATACCGGTATACCGTTCCATATCCTCAATATTCGTCTTTAATAAAAATGGATCTACCACAGTCGTATCATTTACAATGATTCCTTTTACATCGATATGATGCTGTTTTGCATACTCATAGGTCAATACCACGCGATTGATAGAACCCAAGCGCCCATCAGCGACCAAAATCGATGGATATGCGATATCTGTCATAAGATTTGTAAACGTAATATCCTTAGTAAGAGGCGTTGTAATGCCACCAGCCCCTTCTACAAATGTAATATCGTGTTGATTTACGACCCTTTTCACATGATTTACAATCTCTGGATAATCGATGTCCACACCGGCTAACTCTGCCGCCAAACGCGGTGAATAATCCCCTGCCAATGCAATAGGATTCACCTCGCGACGACGCGACTCAGGAATCCCTACAGACTGCATCAAATAGGTAGCATCCTTACTTTCAAGGCCCATGCATATTTCATCTTCATCCATCGTTCCGCATTGAGAAAATGGAACTGCACTAGACGATACAGGCTTAACCATGCCCACATCAAAACCATCGTCCACTGCTAACGCCCCAAGCAAACCTGTGACAAACGTCTTACCTACATCCGTATCCGTACCAATAATAGAAACACCTAACTGTCTCATACGAGCACCTCTTTACCATATCGAATCAGCATTAACAACTATGCATATATAATTAGTTGACAATTTAATTACAGTATAAAACTTACAAATAGAACAGTCAACTATATACAATCTATACAGGTTGACAATTTTCACATATAGCAAGAACCACCCATACCCTCGCAGCGACTCTCCCTCGCTTAGGTATGACCCGATGAGGCTTATTTACATCAAATGCAAATAGAAACAGAGATAACCTTTCCACAGCGACTTTGGCCCTGCGAAGGCCGCAGGCCGGAGTCAGACCCGTCCGACCTTTCCTCTTATTATCTACAGAGGAATTCCGCTACATTGTGGTTATAAGAAAACTCGATGGGGCCTTATTATATCTACAGTTATAAAAAGAGCCACGCATACTCTCGCGCGACTCTCCCTCGCTTAGGTATGACCCGATGAGGCTTATTTACATCAAATGCAA
>OGHW01001337.1_pt1 | contig 20304 bp, 16 predicted proteins | sample 1571641 | NCBI WGS metagenome assembly OGHW01 (sample SAMEA2582066, study PRJEB24529) | metagenome | biome: Human gut stool | place: China | collected 2011 | reverse complement strand
GGTTCAAAGGGTCAGGTTTTAACCTTCTCAACTACAAGGTAGTCCCCCTGCTTGAGTATTATTATAGTTAAGAAGTCCCCAAAAGTCAAGTCTACGCATTTAGGGCGGTAAAAGTCCACGGAAATCAAGGGTTTTTCCGCATGGTCGGCAGGCAGGTGGATAAAGTTATCCTGTTCCCCTTAAAACGGGGTTCTAAATGCGGGAAAATGGACAAAAAAGAAGCGCCGGGCGCAGAGGCTTTGACACCTCCGCGCCCGGCGTTTTGCTTATTCGTCTGTGAAGTGGAACCGCTGCGCCGCAAAGTCGGCGTCACTCATGGTGTCCAACTTATCGGCGGTCTGGCAGGCCAGCGCTGCCATTTCCTTGTCCATGTCCGGCAAAGCTGCCCGGAGATTTGCCGCCGTCCTGCGGCGGTCGGCGTTGTGGTACAGACAGATCAGGTTTTCTTCTTCCACGGTGAAATACATTCCTCATACCTCCATTTCTTTTGATTTTTCCCGCGCCGGGGGCTTCTTTTTCTGCTCCTCCTTGGCGGCGGCAAGCTGCGCCCGGATGGACGGCTTCTTTTGTTTCTGCGTTGTCTTTTGGGTCTGCTTGGGCTTTTTGGCCTCCGCCTTGGTTGCCTCGGCCACATCCAAAAGGGAAATCTGTTCCCCGGCTTTTGCCCTTGCTTCCAGTTCCTCCATAGACGGGGCGTTGTTCATCATGCCGTCGATCATGTTGTAGTTCTGCTCGGTGGACATTTCCGCCGTCTTGATATGGCTTTCTGGCTGGGCGGGGATGGCAAAGGCTCTTGTGCCGTTTGCCATAATAAGATACCTGCCGTCCTCCGACTGGTGGTGGAATCCATACCCGGCGGCCTCCATCTGTTCCCGGCTCCTGTCGGTCAGATAGAAACGCCCTCTCGGCGTCTGGATTTGTTCGCCGGTCATGCACTCGTCCGGCGTGAGCTGCTTTTCCGGCTGGGCGAAAAACTCCGGCACCTGCCGGTAGTCGGCCCCCTCGTCCACATAGTAGGCGGTCTGTTTTCCATCCTGCCGGAACACCACAATATCCCCCATCGAGAGGGAATGTCCCTTGTAATCGGCGGGATGTTCCATGTTGAAGCGGCGGTAAATCTCGTCCAGTGTGATGTCCTTGTCCAGCGGCGCGGAGTAGATAAGCTGGTAATTCTTCCTGTCCACCGAAAGCCCATCCGCCTGCAATTCCTCATAGGAACGATAGCGGAAGTCGCGCCCCTCCGGGCCGGGCGGCACTTGGTAGATGGAAAAGTTGGGCTGCGCCGGGGCCTCATAGTCAGAGGCAACATATTCCTCCACCGTCAGCCCGGCAGCGGCGGCCTCCTGTTCCAGCTCTGCCTCGATCTGTTTTTTGTAGTCCTGCAAGCTCTGGTCGAAGTCGGCAAGCTGCGGCGGCTCCGGCAAGTGGTACTGGCCCTGATTGAGAAGCGGGCGGCACTCTTTTACATAGTCCAAAACCGCGTTGAAATAAGCGGTCTGTTCCGGCGTCAGGGTTTCCCCGGATCGCAGGGGACGCCGGGCCTCCTGCTCCATAGTGGCCAGATTGCAATGCAACTCCATATATGGGACGAACTCATGCAGCAGCATATCCCGCTGGGCCTTGTCCGCCTCCCATGCCTCCGGCCCCTCATGGTGCAGCACATGGTTTTTCCAGCTTTCATCCTGTGCATAGTATTCGTGGTAGCCCCGGATATGTTGGATCAGGGAACCGTCCCCGTCGCCAAAGTCCTGCCGTCCCTCGTAGCTGTCCGGCTGGCCCTGCATGGTAAAGTCAATGCGGAACTTGGTCTTGTCGTACCAATGGCCCGTATAGCCCGGCTGCTCCCGTTCATGGCGTCTGGCACTGTCCAGCTCCTTGAAAACGGCCTCGGCCTCATGCAGCGGCATTTGCTGTCCGTCTTTCAGATGGGGGCTTTCACTCCAAAGGATCGTGACAACCGGCTCCGCTGCCGGATTCTGGGCGATCTGCCGCTTGGCGTTTGCAACGGCAATCTCACTTTCGATCTCGCTTTTCACAAAGGAATCCATCTGGCCCTTTTGCAGCTCATAGCCCTGTTCACACAGGCGGTTGATAAGCCCGATTACCTTGTCGTTATCGCCCACGGCCTCGGCATAGGCCACGATCAACTGCCGTTCCTCGCTGCCCAAACGCGGGGCGTTTTTCTCTGCCAGTTCAATCAGAGCGGCAGCCCGGTCAGCCGGGGACGCCTCCGGCATGAACGGCTTTCCATTCAAAAGGCCGTCGATCCCATTCCACGCCTGCGGCTGGGGAATGGCGTTGGCCTGTTCGGTTGCTTCCAGAAAATCATCCAGCCCGTCGCCGGTCAGGGGTTCTATTGTCCCAGCCGGTCGCTCATGGATGGCAAGGATTTCTTTTCCGGCTTCCGCAAGGGACAGGTCGGGATTGTCAAGCTGGCCTCCGTCCAGTTCTTTGTAGTCGGGACCGTACAGCGTGTAATCGTAGCCGGTTTCTGATGTCTGGATATACAGATATTCGCCGCTTTCCAGACGGTAGGCGGCCTCCTGCAGGGCTTTGGCCTGTTCCAGCGTTCCATCCCCGGCAATGGTAAAGCCCTGCGCCTGCGCCGCCTCCTTGGTTCCCTGCGACACTTCGCCGGTGGATTTCAAATCCGCGTCAATGAGGGTTTGCAGCATGGCTTTTACGCTGGCGGTCATTTCCTGCTGTTGCTCCGGGGGCAGCTTGGAAAATACGCTGTCCGGGTCTGGCTGCTCGGCGGCCTGTTCCAGCGGTGCGGCCTGCGGCTGCTCCTGCTGGGCCTGCCGTTCTTTCTGAAGCTGGGCAAGGTGGCCGTCAATGGTGGTAATCAGTTCATGGGCGGTGGCCCGGATGGTTTCAAGGGAGGCTTTCAGCTCTTTCAAGTCCTTGCCGGAACTCCAACCGGCCACATAGCCAAAGGAATAATCGGAGGTGTCCAGCCCGTAGTGCTGGCAGACGGCATAGGCCACGCTTTCGGCCTGCACTTCGCGGGTGCGGCTGTCGGGACGGTCGGCCTGCTCAATGGCCGGGGCTTCCGGGTCGATGGCGTGGAGCTTGGAATGGGCGATCTCGTGGATAGCTGTCTTTAGGGTCTGTAATTCGCTCATGCCCTCCTGAATGGCGATCCGCTTTTCCGTCAGGTGGTAGTAGCCGTGGGAACCGCCCGGAATGTCCTCAAAACCAATGGGAACCGGGGAGGTCTGTTCCAGCGCCTTAAAAAATTCCCCGTAGCGTTCCACGCTGCCGGTCAGTTCTTCCACGCCGATAGAGGGCAGCGGTTCTCCCTCGGTCTGGCTCACATCAAAGACGGAAACGATCTTAAAGGCCGGAACCTGTATTTCCTGTACTTCGGTAACAGGCTTTCCGTCTTTTCCCATCACCGGCCTGCCCTGTGCGTCCAGCTTTTGCACTTCCTTTTTTGCCTTGAACGGGGCCGGGGCCAGTATCTTGATGGCCTTTTCGCCTTTCTTCACATTGCGGTGAAAATCGTCCCGCCACTTGTTGTAGCCTGCCACAAGCTGTCCGCCCTGCATGGCGATCAAGAGGGTATTGTTGAAGCTGTAACTGTGGAACTTGGACATGGTGGTGAGATAGGCTTTGTAGCGTTCACTCTCGAAAAGCTCCTGTATGCCGGTTTCCAGCCGGTCGGTGATCTCTTTCATGCGCTCGGCGCTGTTCTGGCCGTTTAAGAGAATGGGGGTGACAGGCTGCGGGGCCTTTGCGGGGGTTGCCGCCTCCGGCTGCACCTTGCTTTCCTCCCGCAGAATTTCCGGCGCAGGATAGGCCATCACCCGGTATTCCTCCGGCACTGGCTGGCCCTCATGGACGCGCTGCCATTCGTCGCTGGTTCGCAGGATATAGCCGTAATCGGTAAAGGTTCCCTGTTCCTCGTTGGCGATAAAACTTCCCAGCCGGTCGGTGTCAATGGCCGGTTTCCACGGGTCGGGAACGACAAACAGCCCGGAATCATTCAGATAATATTCCCCCAGACTGCGGTTGTCCTTGGCGTTGATTAAGACAAAACAATCGGTGTTTTCAGCGTAGTCCAAAAGCTGCCCGATGGTCTGCATTTTCGCCGGGGACTGCATGACGGCGTTCAGCTCCGCAAGCTCCACGGCGTCCAGCTTTTGAAGCTGGGCAGCAAGGAAGTTCAGTTCGTCCACGCTGGCGGTCTTGATTAAGTCCTCCGGCAGTTCCAGCGGTTTTCCCTCCGGGGCGGAAAAGTCGCCAATGAACAAGTCCTGCTGGTTGTCGGCGGTGATATGGATTTCCTTTAAGGTTTCCTGTACCTGTTCGGCGGAAGTCGGCAGGGAAAGCCAGTACCCATGCGACCCGCCGGTCTGCGCCTCGGCGCGGTTATCAAGAAAAATGGAAAATACTTCGTTCACGGGTTCCCTCCTTTCCGGGGTGGCTGTGGTCTGTTGCGGCTGTGCGGCTTCCTCCTGTGTGGGAAGTGCTGCGGCTTTTGCCGGTTCCTCCCCCTCGATGGTATAGCCGGGGAGCAGGCAGCCATTGACCTTAAAACAGTCGGCGTATTCCTTGGGGATGGCCGGGGAAATTTCGGTAAAGTAATGGTCGTGGGCTTTGATCCGGCCATTCAGGTACTTGTCCAGTTCTTCCCGGCTGGAAAAGACTTTCCGTTCCTGTCCGGCGATCTTTTCCATCGGGTTTCCGTGGGGCGCGTTGGTATAAAGACCCCAGCGGAGCGTCCACGAGTAGGGGACGGATTTTTGGGCGGCGCTGTCATACCGGGTGTTCTCGGAAATGGAGTAATCCATCTGGTAAACCATGTTGCTGCGGATATGGCGGTATTCGTCCGGGGCCTCCCACTGGTTTGCGGTGTGGGTGACGGGAAGCGTCCGGGCATATTCAAGGGCTTTGTCCAGAAACAGGGTTCTTCCGGCCTGTTCCTCCCATGCGGCGGCCTGTTCTTTCAGGCGGTCAAACACTTCCTGTTCTGCGGCGGCGCTTTCCGCCCGCAGGGAAAGAAGCTCCGCAAGGGGCAGCTTTACCATTTCGGAAAGATCGGCCTTGCCGCTTTCAAAGTAAATCCGACGCTCGATCCGCATAGTGCTGGCCGGTTCTAAATCGTCGTGGTCGTAGGAGCTGTAAGACATTTTGGGTTCACATCCTTTCTATGGCGGTGATCTGATACAAGGGGTTTGGGGCTTCCCCAAAGAGAAAATCCCCGGCCCGGCAGGTGCGCCGGGTCAGGGATTTTGCCGGGAGTGTGGCTACACTCCCTATGCTTGCTGTTTTTAGTTTTTGCCCCTCTGTTCCACGCGGTAGTTCACATACTTGCCGCCGGTATCGGCCAAAAGCACCGTCCCGTCATAGGTTTTGCCGGTTTTCATGGAGCGCAGGCCCTTTACCTTTGCTTTTCCGTCTTTAAGGAGCGCGGCGGCGATCTTCGGGGTGAACGCCTTGCCTCGTTCCTCAAAAAATCGGTCATTCTTCCACATGACAAACTGGCAGCTTCGGTTTCCGCAGTAGTAGTTCTTTTTGCCCTCGTAGACGCTTTCCCCGCAGCGCGGACATTTGCCGATAACCACACGCTCGGTCTGAAACAACTTTTGCGCGTCCTCGCTGATCTGGGAGTAGCCCACGATCAGGCCCCTTGTCATTTCTGCAATGCCAGCCATGAAGCCCTCCGGGTCGGCCTGCCCCTTGGCAATGGCCGTCAGCTCCGTTTCCCACTGTGCCGTAAGCTGGGGAGAGGTCAGCACTTCCGGCAGCACACAGGCAAGGTTGTGGCCGTCCTTGGTGGGAAGTAGCTGTTTTCCCCTGCGCTCCACAAAGCCCATCTGCACCAGCTTTTCTAAGATGGAGGCGCGGGTGGCCGGGGTTCCCAATCCCTGCCGCTCGGCGTCCTCCGGCAGATCGTCCGCACCGGCGCGCTCCATAGCAGAAAGCAGGGTATCTTCCGTGTAGGATTTTGGCGGTGCGGTGAAATGCTCGGTGACGGCGGCAGTTACCTTGTCAAAGGTCTGTCCCTCGGTGATCTCCGGCAGTTCACGCGCAGGCTCCGGGGCGGTGTCGTCGGCGTCTGTTTTGAACGACGCCTTAAAGCGGCGGTCAAGTTCTTTCCAGCCGGGGGTCAGGATGGTTTTTCCCTTGGCGGTAAAGGTGTTCCCGGTACAGGTGAATGTAGCGGTGACAGCTTCATACACATGGGGTGCGGCCACGGCGCACAGCAGCTTGCAGCACACAAGGGACAGCAGTTTCTTTTCGCCCTCGGCCAGCCCGTCAAAGCCTTTCTGCACAAATTCCATTGTCGGGATAATGGCGTGGTGGTCGTTCACCTTTTTGCTGTTCAGCACCCGGCCAAACTGCGGGGACAGGTCAAGCCCCGCCGCAAAGGAAAGCAGCGGCCACAGGCCGGACACAAGGCTTTCCGCCGTTGGCAGCATATCATCGGTCAAATACTGGCTGTCGGTGCGGGGATAGGTCAGCAGCTTCTTTTCGTAAAGCTGCTGGGCATAGTCAAGGGTCTGCTTGGCGGTAAATCCAAACAGGCGGTTTGCCTCCCGCTGCAAGGTAGTGAGGTCATAGAGGCGGGGCGGCTGCTCCGTCTTTTTCTCACGCTTCACCGATACACAAACGGCCTGCGCCGTTTCACAAGCAGCTTTCAGGGCCTTGGCGTCGTCTGCGTTTCCCATGCGTTCACTGGCCGCCTCCATGCCGCCCGCCGCGATCTGGACGATGTGGTATTTCTCTTTCTGAAAGCTGCTGATCTTGGCCTCCCGGTCAACCAGCATTTTCAGGGTCGGCGTCTGGACACGGCCCATGGTCAGGGTCTTGTGGTAGAGGATGGAGAAAAGTCTTGTCGCGTTGATCCCCACCAGCCAATCCGCCTGCGCCCGGCAAAGGGCCGACTGATACAGGTTGTCGTAGTCAGCCCCCGGTTTCAGGTGGGCGAAGCCGTCCTTGATGGCCGCGTCCTCCATGCTGGAAATCCAAAGGCGCTGAAACGGTTTCTTGCAGCCTGCCATCTGGTAGACGAAACGGAAAATCAATTCCCCCTCGCGTCCGGCGTCGGTGGCGCACACAAGGCCGGTGACATCGGGGCGCGCCATCAAAGAACGCAGGGTGTCAAACTGCTTTTTCTTATCGTCGGGAATGATGTACTGCCATTCCTGCGGCAGAATCGGCAGGTCGTCATAGCGCCATTTTTTGAAACGCTCGTCATAAGTCCCGGCGTCGGCAAGGGAAACAAGGTGGCCGATACACCAGCTCACCAGATAGCCGTTCCCCTCCATGTAGCCGTCCTGTTTCTTGTCCGCGCCGATCACACCCGCAATGCTGCGGGCGACGCTTGGTTTCTCTGCAATTACTAACTGATAGCTCATACTTCATCCTCCTCATTTCCATCTTCACCTGTCATATCCTCGTCCGGCTCCGGGGCTTCGTCCTCGTCGTCCTCGTCCTCTCCAAAGTCATACTCGGCCAGATCGTCATTGCCTGTGGTGTCAACTTTTTCCTTTTTGAATTTCAGGAAGTAAAGGGCTGCGCCGCCGCCCAACAGCACCACCACAAAGAACACCACAAGGCCGCCCATGCCGCTTGGCTTTTCCTCCTGCGGCTTTTCTTCCTCCGGCTGGGGCTTCGGCTCTGGCCCGTTGCAGGCGGTCAGGTTGTTTTTACAGACCGGGCAAGCCGTATTGACGGCCCCGGCTTGACATTTAGCCGTACAGTTGCAGACCTCCGGCTCTTTTTTTCCGTCCTCCAATAAGGCTTGCAGGTCGGCGTCGTCCACTTGGTTGAGGAAATGCACCGCTGTTTCCTTGTCCTCGTTGGCCCGGTCGATCAGGATATAAAAATAATTCCCGGCCTTGGTGGTGACGGTGATAAGCTGCTTATCCCCGAAAAAATCATCCACCAGCGTAGCGTTGCCCTGCGGGGTGACGGGTACGCCCACCGGCTCCATGCCGCCGGTGGTAGGTTCTTCGGTTTCCTCCGGCACTTCTGCGGGGGCCTCGGTGGTTTCCGGCAGCGGCACAGGGTCAGGGTCAGCGCCCCCGGCGTAGGCGGTAACAGAAAAAGACGCCATACAAAGCGCAGCGGCCAGTGTTGCGGTGAGGGTACGGAACCATTTAGATTTCTTCATGGGCGCTGTCCTCCTGTTCAAAGTCCGGGATCGGGGCCGGGGCCGCCTGCAACGCGCCGCCGCGCACAAAGGCGGCGAACTCTTGTGGGGTCATGTTGAGGCCGCGCACAAGCTGGACGATTTGCAAGTTTTCCTGTTCGGTCTTGGCCGCTTCCAGCTCCCGAAGCTGCTTTTGCAGCTCCGCGATCTTGCCCTTGGTTTTCTCAATATCCTTTTCAATGCGCTCCAATTTGTTCATTGCCATAGTCAAAAACTCCTTTCTGGCGTTTAAGGCAAACGCCCGTAACAATAAAAATGCTGCTGCCAGTAGCTTGAATTGAGGTTCGTGTAGGAAATGGGGTCGCCGCAGTGCAGCATGACCGAATTTCCCACATACAGCCCCACATGGGACATCCCGGCAGTGTCGTAAGTGCCGACGAAAAATACAAGGTCGCCGGGCTTGGCCTGCTCCGGGGAAACGGGGGTGCAGATGTTGTAAAGCCCCTGCGCCGTCTGGCGTCCCACATTCCAGCCAGAATGATTGATAACCCAGCTAATGAAGCCGGAACAATCAAAGCTGGTGCTTGGGGAGCTGCCGCCCCACACATAGGGATAGCCCACATACTTTTCCGCCTCCGCGATCATGGCGGCAAAGGCTTCGTCCTTTAGCGCCTCCGGGGGGATTTCATAGTAGGTCGGCTCTTTCGGGGTGGAGGCGTGGGGATAGCTGCCGTTGGGAAACAGGTCTGGCCGGTTGCCCAAAGTCTGCATATAGGCAGCATAAAAGCCCATCTGTTCCTCGGTGAGAATGTAGATGGGCAGGTGGGACAGGTCAAAGTTTTCCAGCTTCACATTGCAGATGTAATAGGTGTAGGGAACTTCCACGGTATAGGTGTTTCCCTCGCTGTCCGTCCTCGTTTCGGTGCGGTAGCGGGTTTCCGTTTCGATGGTCTGGGTCAGGATGTACTGCTTTTCAAAGAGCATGGCAAGGTCGCCCTGTACCTCCCCCAAAGTGAACACGCCGTTATGCAGCGCGGAGAGGATGGAGGTCAGCACATAGGGGTCATGTTTGATCTCGTCCAGATCGAAACGGTATTCGTCATAGCCAGGGTGCAGGCTTTCGTAGTTGTCAAGTTCGTGCTGCAAGTCTGCTTCCAGCGCGCCATAGGCGGCTTCGGCTCCCAGCATATCGCTGTCCTCGGAGAGATAGGAGGTGGCGGCAAGGCCCGTCCCGGTGCTGCCAAACATGGCGGTGCAGGATTGCAAGCCGCCCATCACCAGCAGGAGCATAAGGCCTACGCCGCCGACGATCAGCGCCCCTTTCCAGTGCCGGGCGGCAAAGGACGCGGCCTGTCTGCTTTTCTCTGCGGCTTTCTTGGCTGCGGCAGCCGTGGTCTTGGCGGTGCTTGCCGCCCCCTGTGCGGTCTGGCCCGCCGCCCGTGCTGCCTTGGCATATTTCCGCTTGATGTGCTGTTTCTGCCAGAAGCGGGAAACGGGATTTTTGGCCGCCTGCGCCAGCTCCGGGTTGTCCCGTAGGGATTTTTGATACGCAAACTCGGCGTTGGCGGCGATGGACTTTCGCTCGGCCTTGGCTGCGGCCCGGTAGGGTTTGAGCTTATGGCGGTGGACGCCGCTGCGGATCATGCGGCCCGCCTGCCGTTCCGCCAGTTCCTCCCCCTTGTGGCCGCCCTCCACGCCCACATTTTCGTGTTCTACCTCATGGATTTTTCCGTGGAGGTAAAGCCCGGCTTCCTGTATGGGACGACTGGCCGGGTTTGGTTTGAGCTGGGGAGGGGATTTCTCCACCTTGTCAAAATACAGCCTGCTTTTGGCCTTGCCCTTGGCCTCGTCATAAACGGTTTCCTTGGTGACGACACGCTTTTTGGGCAGGGCTTCTTTGGCCGCTTCCAGCTTATCCGCCCGTTTTTCCGCTTTTTTGATATACGGGGCCAGCTCCGGGGAGGCCCGTTCTTCGGCGGTAAACTGCAACCGGGAAACGGAGCCGGTGGCCTGCGCCACGGTTCCCCCGGCGTCCTTGGCCGCTTTCTTTGCCTTGTGGCGGTCGTGCAGTTCGTCCGCCCGTTCCAGTATTTTTTCCGCCGCGCCCTCCGGCTGGGCGGTGTATTCCTGCTCGGCCTCCCGGCTGGACACATTGACGCTTTCGCCAGTGGTCTGGTTATCCAGCGTCAGGCCGTCGCGGGTCATGTGCTGCGTTACCTTGTCGCGGGGTTTTAAGGGTTCCATATCCGATCACCTCCTTGCTGTCTGTTCCGGCAGCGCCCGGTTTCAATCTCTGCAATATAGCGCAGGATGGGGTACACCTGCGGGGGAACAACTGCGTTTCCCAAAGTCTTTAACCGCTTTGCCACATTCGCCGGCGGGTCGCTGATTAAGTACGGGATTTGCGCCGGTTCTTTGGCCCACATGGAATGTCCGTCCATCTCCGGGGGAATCCCATCAGCCATTCCACCCAGTCGGGGTTCAGTTTCACATCCCCCGGCGGGCTGCCCATCAGTTTGTAAACCGCCCATGACAGCCGCGCCGTCCATACGGTTCCGCTGGGATTGTATTTTCGGAAGCTCCCGGTCGGGGTCATCCGCACATCGACAGTTTTCCCCACATCCCCCGTGTCGCTGGCAAGGGGCGTGGGAAGCAGCATGGCCGATGATGAAAGTTCTTTTGCGCTCATGCCATGCGCCGACGGCGACAGCAGGAAGTACGAAAACCCTAACGGCGTAGCCTGCCTGCTCCAAGTCAAAAACCGTCTTGTCGAGCCCCAGATGGATGAAGCCAGCAACATTTTCTCCAAGCACCCAAGAGGGGTGCAGTTCCCGGATAACGCGGAGCATTTCGGGCCATAAATACCGTTCGTCCTCAAATCCCCGTTGTTTCCCGGCGCTGGAAAAGGTCTGGTTATTCCGAAATTCAGGATAACCAGACTTATCCCGAATAAAATAAGAATCCCGAAGCCCAGCCGGGAATCCTTGCAGCGCAAGGATTTCTGCATAAAAACTTCGGGATAATATTTTGAAGATGGCACCTGCTATAATGTTGCTACGGATTGTAATCCGAATCAACATTGTGAGGTGTATTAGTGTGAACAAAATTGAAATCACAGTCCTTTCTGCGCGTGTATTAGATGCCTTAAGCGGACGCGGCCTCAAGGCCAAAACGGTACATGAGTTTGAGAGGTATGGAACTCGACGGATTGTAAAGCATTGTTTGGGCAAAGGTCAGATATTGTATTCCAAAGAGACGGTTCAAAATTTTGTCTGGCAGGAACGTGCTAAACAGGAATCCGGAACATTGCCGCACTACCAGTGGGGCATAACTCGGCGTGCCGCAGTTTATCTCGACCAAATGGCGGAGTATGGAAAAATTCAGGATGAACCTATACGGCCTTGGGAGGCTGAACACAACCCATTGTTTCAAGCCATTTCCTGCAATCCGAGCAATTCCATGAAGGTAATAGACATTATCTGTAGAACCAGAGATGCCGTCATGCAGTTGGAACTATCCGATAAAACAAAGACCAATTATATCTATTGTGGATTTGGTGCTATCTTGAACTTCTTCATTTCTCGCGGTGAAGAGTCCTACTCTCCAGAAACGCTTGCCCTTTTCGAAAAAACGGTTCAAGAAAATTTTGTGAACGGAGCAATGCAAAAGGCATCCTTTCAGACGATGCGCAAAGCTGCCCATTGGATCGAGGAATATCTCTCGACCGGACAGGTGTCTCAGCAGAAGTTAAGAAAATATAATTTTGCCTGCGCTCCGCCAGAGTTTGAAAATCTGCTCTCGCAATACCAACTGTACATGGACAATGAAAACTATTTGAAAAAAGGCTCCCGCCAGTTTTATCTTTCATCGGTTCGGACGTTTTTCCGTACCATAGCCACTTTGGGGATATACCGCTATGCTGAGATCACCTTGCCAGATGTCACCAGATGTCTGGCAAAGATTTCAGAAACATTTCCTCTTGGTATATTTAATTTAACCGGAAGTATGCGTTCCTTTGCGCGATTCATGGCCGAAAAACATCCTGAGCTGCCCGATATCTCACCAGCGCTGGTATTTTCTGCTGCAAAACGTCGGCGTGTTTATGTAGGATACACTCACGAAGATGCCCAAAAGATTTTCTCTGCAATAAATCGCAGCAGCACAATGGGGATGCGAGATTATGCAATGATTATGCTTGCGTACACAACTGGCTTACGCGGCTGTGACATTGTAAACCTGAAGTTTGACAGTATTGACTGGGACGCCTGCGAACTGCGTCTGGTACAAGAGAAAACAAACATCCCTGTATCCTTACCGCTTGATACAAAAACCGGAAATGCGATTGCCGATTACATTCTCCATGCCCGGCCCAAGTGCAAATCTGAGTATATATTTTTGCGGGTACTGCGCCCCTATACAAAGATTGGAAGTATGTGGACGGTGATTGCAAAATATGCACACATTGCATTGGGAAAGGATCGGAAGATGAATGGGCCGCATGCTTTCCGGCGAGGAATGGGAAGACAATTGCTAGAAGCAAATATTCCTGCGCCCCTAATCTGCGATATTCTAGGACACTCGTCGTCTGTGTCCTTGCGCCAATATACCGCGTCATCCCTAGAGAAATTAAAAGTGTGCGCAGGTACTATTTCTGCAATTCCCATTGCACAGGAGGCCCTGTTATGACAAGACCATCTTTGAAAAGCCGTTTTGGAGAACAGATTCGCGCCTTTGTAGGCTACAAGAACAGTCTTGGTTTTCCTTACGATGAGAGTATCCGTATTCTAGGAAGGTTTGACGATTTCTGTGTAGAAAGGTTCCCTGAAAAAGATTGTCTGGATTGTGAACTCGCACTTGCATGGCTGGAGAAACGAGATACGGAAAACACAGCAGGCCACCGAAATCGTATTATGGTCATACGGGAGTTTGCAAAGTACCTTCGGGCTGTTGGAACAGAAGCATATATGATTCCCATATCCATGACCAGCAAAGGCCCCGGGTATGTTCCACATATCTTCAATGAAGCGGAGATAAAAGCGTTCTTCCACGGTGCTGACAGCTTTCGGCCTCACGGGAAAGCTCCGGCCAGACATCTTGTTATCCCGGTATTTTACAGATTGCTGTATTGCTGCGGATTGCGGCCCGCAGAAGCGAGACTGCTCAAGAAGGAAAATGTGGACTTGGTTCGCGGTTCTGTCTACGTTGTGGAATCCAAAGGGCACAAGGACCGTGTCGTTGCGGTTGCAGATGATTTGCTTCAGATTATGAGAAGCTATTCCACCCTGATTTCAGAAATTTACCCGGACAGCGATTACTTTTTTCCGAGATACGATGGGGATGGGCCGTATACGAAGCGTTGGACAGAAGAAATGTTTTGGAGATGCTTCAGTATGGCCGGAATTACTGCGTTTGAGGGACCTAAACCTAGGGTTTACGATTTCAGACATACTTTTGCAACGGAATGTATCTGTCGTTGGATGCGAGAAGGCCGTGATATTGATGCAATGCTGCCGTTTCTCTCCGCATACATGGGACACGCCCGTTATGAAGATACGCTTTACTATGTCCACATGGTTCCTGATTTTTATGAGCGTGTTGGAACAGTAGACCGTACTGCATGGGAAAAATTGCTTCCGGAGGTGCATGATGAAGGTTAAGGATGCTCAGTTTTTTACGGTTGTAAGTTCGTTTCTGAATGTTTATCTTGTGAAAAACCGAAGCTGCAGTTCTAATACGGTAAAATCCTATGAGGATGCTCTGAATCTGCTTTTTACGTTTTTGGAAGGCACAAAAGATATTCCCAGACAACGAGTAAACTGGAGCCATTTCACCCGCCAAAACATACAGGAATTCGTGGACTGGTTGGAGAAAGTCAGGAACTGCAGTAGACAAACACAGCTGCAAAGGCTTGCCGCAATACGCTCTTTTGTGCGGTATGGCGGCATTGTAGATCTGCGCGTAATTGCAATACAGGCCGACGTGGAGAGAATTCGATACCGAAAACCACCGCCTGCTTTGGTTGGCTATCTCACAAAAGAAGAACTTTCTATTTTCCTCGCGCAGCCGAACTGCAAAAAGCGTACAGGATTCCGGAATATGGTGTTTCTGGTTTTAATGTACGATACAGCTGCTCGGTGTCAGGAAATGTTGGATTTAAGGATACAGGATTTAGTGCTGCACAGAACCTCACCGTGTGTCTATTTCACAGGTAAGGGAAACAAGACACGGGTTGTTCCTATTTTGCCGAAAACAGCGGAGCACCTTCGCAGTTACCTGAAAAAATTCCATCCGGCAGAAAATAGAAAACGAGACGACTATGTGTTCTATGCTTATGGCGGCCCTCAAAGGCCGATGTCTCCTGATACGGTTGCGGCATTTGTAAAGAAATATGGAGAATCTGCACGGCACGTCTGCACATCCATTCCGGAACGGGTACATCCCCACATGCTGCGGCACACACGGGCAATGCACCTATACCAAGACGGTGTTCCATTGGCTATGGTATCCGAATTCCTCGGCCATGCGCAGATTGAAACAACAAAAATTTATGCCCATGCTGATACAGAAATGAAACGGAAAGCCATTCAGCAAGCAGCAAACAAGCTAAACGATACGATTCCGGATGTACTCTGGAATACAGATGACGAGGAGATGATGCTTAAATTAAGAGGCAAACAACAATACAAGTGAAAATATTATCCCGAAGTTTTTATGCAGAAATCCTTGCGCTGCAAGGATTCCCGGCTGGGCTTCGGGATTCTTATTTTATTCGGGATAAGGCTGGCAGGGGAATCCCCCGGAAATAAGTGTGGTGGTTTCTTGTCCTGTTTTTTCAAAAAATGCCTCCTTTGTCACTGTGGTAATGTCCCGGAATTTTGGTACCTGCGGCCAGTGCTTTTTCAAAACTTCCATCGGGAAATCCGCCCATTCGCACTGGCATACGGTGGTAAACCCTGCGGCTTCTGCCGCAAGGTCGATCCCGCCGATCCCGGAAAACAGGCTGAAATGTGTTAAGGCGCTCATACCGTCGCCCCCTCGCCTAACCGGGTCGTCATGATCTGGTAGAGCTGGGTGTTTTTCGGGATGGGGTTCTTAAAGGGCAGGATCACATTTTCGTAAATGAGAAGTCCCTCGCCGGGTTCGGAATTGTCCACATACCGTAATTGCTGGGGCGAAATGTTCAGCCGTTCCGCAAGGATTTTGCGGTCGCCGCTGGCCTGATTGAGCAGGCAGATAAAGTCGCTGTTTTCCAAAATGTTCTCAATTTCCGGGGAGGAAAGCAGGTCTTTTACATTCTGCGTCGCACCTGTGGGAATCCCGCCCCACTTACGAAAACGCTTCCAAATCTCACAGGAAAAGGCCGCCGTCTGTTCCTCACGCAAAAGCAAGTGGAACTCATCACAGAAATACCATGTCGCCTTGCCCTTGCTGCGGTTTTGGGTGACGCGCCCCCAAATCTGGTCTTGGACAATGAGCATACCGATTTTCTTTAGCTGCTTGCCCAGCTCCTTGATGTCAAAGGCCACAATGCGGTTTTGAATGTCGATGTTGGTTCTGTGGTTGAACACATTTAGGCTGCCGGACACATACAGGTCAAGGGCCTGCGCCACCCGGTCAGCCTCCGGGATATGCTGGTCTAACAGGGCTTTATGCAGGTCTGCAAGGATGGGCATATTTTCCGGCTTGGGGTCTGCCAGATAAGGCCGGTAGATCACCTGTACCGCCCGGTCGATCACCGTCTTTTCAATGGCTTCCAGCCCGTTCTTGCCGCCCATGACAAGCTCACAGAACGACAGCACAAAGTCGGATTTCAAGGCCAGCGGGTTTTCGTCCTCGGAGTAATTCAGGTTGATGTCCAGCGGGTTCACATAGTTTTTGCTGGTAGGCGACAGCTTCACCACCTGCCCATGCAGCCGCTTCACAAGGGGGTAATACTCGGCTTCTGGATCACAGATATACACATCGTCCGGGGTGCAGAGGAACACGCTCAAAATCTCGGATTTACAGCTCATACTTTTGCCGCTTCCCGGTGTCCCCAGCTTTAGCCCGTTGGGACACCTCGCCCGTTTGCGGTCGAGCATAATCATGTTGCCGGTCTTGGCGTTGATCCCGTAATACATGGCATCGCCGCCCTGAAAAAGCTCCTGCGTCACAAAGGGGACGAACACGGCCACGCTGGAAGTCGTCAGGGAGCGTTCAATCTGGATGTGGCTGGCCCCCAGCGGCAGGCTGCTCATAAGCCCCTGTTCCTGCTGGTAGTCCAGCCGCACAAGGGAACAGTTGTATTTCTGTGCAATACCGGCAGCCCAGAACACATCGTTTTCCAGCTTTTGCCGGGTGTCTGCGGTGTTCAGCACCAAAAAGGTAAGCTGGAACATCCGTTCATTCCGGCTCTGCAAAGTCTTTAACAGCTCCTTGGCGTCCTGCCCGTAGGTGGCAAGGTCGCTGGGAAGTATATCCATGTCGTAACCACTTCTTACCGCCCGTTTCTGTTCCTGAATCTTCATGGCGTCAAGGTCGGTGATCTTGCGCTTGACCGTCTTAATGGCGTCGCTCTGGTCGATGGCCTGCACATGGAGGTTCACCACAATGCCGTTTTCTGTGTTGAGGAAGTCGGCCAGCATTTCATCCGACAGCTCCGGGGAGAGGATTTGCAGGAAGCTCACCGCCCCGTATTTGCCGCCCAGCCCGAACATCCGGGCATTGCCGAAGCGGAACGAGGACGGGGCGATAAAGTCCTTGGTGGAAAGCCCCGACGGGGCAAGCCACTTCCAGTCAAAAGAAAACGGCTCCCCGTCCGGGTGGAAAATGCTGTGCATGACTTCCAGCCGCTGCTTGGCGTCCAGTCCCCACGCGGAGGCCCCCATGCTCTTGAAATAGCCCAAAAGGTCGGTTTCGATCCGGCGCAGTCTGGCGCGGGCCATTTTCAGGCTGTCCGCCTCGATGGTGTAGGTCATAAATTTCCGCTTCATCAGGCCGTTGTTCCCGTTCACAAGCTGGTCTTGCAAAATGTCGGAATACTCGCTGCGGATGTCGTCGAAGTCGTCCCCCTGCGCCCGGATTTCAAAGCTCTTGGCGTACTGCTTGGGGTCGATCTTGCGGTTGATAAAGGAAAACTGCACATGAATGGAGGCGTCCAGATAGTTGTAGAGGTCGCACAGGTTTTCAAAGATGGCGGTCTTGGTGTCCGCCTGCGCCAGTTGGTAGCTGATGTCCGTAAACTCAATGCACTTGGAAAAGGTGCGGGGCGTTACCCGGCATACGCCGTCCTGATACATGGCCTCATAGGGAATACTGGCCTGTGCCGAATGGGGCTTGCCGTCGCCCTTATACTTTCGGATGACGGCCTGAATCTCTTTCTTTTCGGCGCGGGTGAGCTTGACCGGCGCTTTTGCGCTCGTTTCGTTCTTTTGCTTTTTGGACAATGGCGTTGACCTCCTTTTCCATTTGGGATTGCCGCACAAGGGCGGTATAAGCGTTGTTGGTCTGGTAGGGCCGTTCCTTGGGCTGGATGAAGCAGCACTCTACGATCTGGCGCACCACCACTTCAAGGGGCTGGCCGTGTTTTTCGTAAAGCGCCAGCAGAAAGCCCGGCAGCATGGCGAACACCATAATGAGCGCCGCCGCGCTGGTCGGGACGCGGCCCCGGATCAAAAAGAAAAGCGGGACGCCAATAAGCAGCGCACCGCCAAAACAAATGAGCTGGCGTTTCGTCAGCCCGAATACTACCTTGGATTTGACCTTGGTTAAATCCTTGGGGACAGTTACATAAGCCATAAAAAGTCACCTCGTTTCTGGTACGGACAGGGAAAAATCGCTGTCCACTTCGTTGCCCCACGCATCCCAGCCGGGGATTTTCTGTCTGGCAAACAGTTCTGCGCGGGGCAGGTCGCCCGCAAGCTCTATGATTTTCTCGCGGGTAATGTCTGGTTTCTTGCTGTGTTCCTCCACCGGGGAAATGATAAACTGATGGACGCTTTTGGAGTAACGCTTGGGATGGCCCCGCTTGGCAAGCAGGCAGATTTCCGCGTTTCCTCTCGTCCAGTAGCCCAGCCCGTAAAACCATGTGGGGCTTTTGCGGTTCAATTTCAGCCAGATAAAGGCCACGGTCTTAAAGGTGAAGCCCCACGCCTTAATCAGACGCAGCGCCTCCGGGAGTTGGGGGAAAGTCGCCCACAAAAACAAGAGGCAGTCTTTTTCCGCCAGCGTTTCCACCGGCAGGGCGCACAGCTCGTCAATGCTCATGGTGGGATAGTGCTTTTCTGCTGCACCCTGTACTGCTTTCTGTTCATATCGCCACGGCGGGTCGGCGTAAAGGATGTTGTAGGTTTTCTTTTGTGTTTCTTCGATAGTTGGTATTCCTCCTGTCTGTCAATGTGCGGTAAATACGGCTTTCGATATGCTGCCGGTCTTGAACAGACAGAAGCAAAGCAAAACGGTATAGCCCATACAGCCCCAGATTGCACCGGATATGTCGTCAGCGGTTCCGATCTGCTGGATCAGCACCGCATAAATCCCGACAACCACCATGATTAAAAAGGCTTGGAAGCCCAGCGCAAGCAGGGATTTCAAGTAGTTCTGGCCCATGCCGCGCCACTCTGCATTGCCCAGCGTGGCAAGGGGGATCGGCCCCAATGCGGTCACGGCGTAAATTTCAATCATTCTTCCATAGGTCACAAGGAAAATGCAGATGGAAAGAATGTTCATCGTCAGCCCCACAACAAGGGTCTGGAACCACAGGCCCAGCAGCGGCCCGATGTCCATTGCTTCAAGGCGGCTTTCCAAATCAGGGAGCAGCGTGTCAAAATCAATGCTGGTATCTCCGATAATCACCCCGGCGCTCTGGTTGACGACCTGCTGGGTGGCGTCAAATACGCCCATGACGATATTCCATGTGTTTGTCACAATGAGGATGGCAAAGGCGCTTTTGAAAATCCAGCGGAAGAACATGGAGCTGTCGAAGTCGTGCATATTGTTCTTTTCCACAATCATGTCGATCAGCTCATAGCACATCACAAGGGCGAGAATGGCCGCCGCAATGGGGACGATCACCGTTTCAGACAGGTTTTGCAGCATGGAGAAAATGCCGCCGTTCCAGTCCTGCGGGGTACTGCCCACATCCGACGCGATTTCCCCGACTTTGGTATTGACTGTGTTAAACAGGCCGGACAGGTTGCCCATGATACCGTCAATCAGGATTCCTTTGATCCATTCCCCGATTAAATCACCGATCATGTGAGGACACCTCCTTTCCCGCGCCCTCCCATATCAGAGAGGGCGCGGAGGGTTTTCTAACACACATGGGGGTTATCCCAGCAGCCCGGACAGCAGCGGAACAAGGGTCATACCGATCAGGGCAACGCCACCTCCGGCGACAAGCTGCTTAATTCCCTGTGACTTGCTTGCCGGGTTGTCCGCCCCGTATCCCTCCAAAAGATTGACGCCGCCCCATACGCAAAGCGCGCCGCCGAGGCCCACAACGATGGTCTGCAAAGTATCAACTGCACTATTGAAAAATTCCATAAAGTTACCTCCATAAATTCAGATTGTGATGGTGTTTGGGTACAAAAAAGTCGCCGTTCACAGCGGCAGCCTCACAATCCGCTGACGGCCCGGAGTTACTGGCCGTCCCGCCATTTCAGCACAGCCAGCGAAAAAATTTCGCCCCATGCTTCACACAATTCACGGTTTACTTCCGCCTCCATCTGTTTCAAACCGGCGTCGTCAGGCAGTTCAAAATCGTGTTCGATCATCCACCGCAATGCAACGGCAGCGGAGATCATGCCACGGAAAACAGCCTGCTCCTGCTTGAAATAATCCGCAAATGTCCATTCGTCCGAGTGTCCCATCGGTCACGCTCCTTTCTCTATGGCCGCTTTATTCTGCGGCAAAATCTTCCTCCGACAGCTCAATGTCGTAGAGGTCAAAGGGTTCGTCCTCCGTTATCACGCGCCGCTTTTTCCGGCGCAGGGACGACAGGTAGCTGTCCACATCAAAGGTGTTCTTTTTGTCGGCGTCCGAGAGGTATTGATAGCGGGGGTGGCGGGTGATGTCGTATTTCTCACTGAAAAACGGCCTTACGCCGCGCACCTGCAAAATACACTTGCCTCCGTCCATCGTTGCAATTTCGTCTTGGCTCATCAGCTCCTTTCCGAGTTTTTGGTAGTTCAGTCCGTGGGAGGTCTGCGCGCCCCGGTTCT